>Ga0265331_10000077_pt1 | contig 145529 bp, 111 predicted proteins | sample 41923metaG_FD_202088 | JGI IMG/M metagenome (GOLD analysis project Ga0265331, IMG submission 202088) | Rhizosphere microbial communities from Carex aquatilis grown in University of Washington, Seatle, WA, United States - 4-19-23 metaG | ecosystem: Host-associated > Plants > Roots >... | reverse complement strand
GCGTCGCGGCGCAGCCCGATCGCCATCGCGGCGAGCAGCGTGATGCCCGAGCGCGAGACGCCAGGAATGAGCGCCAGGGACTGCGCGAGACCGATGATAAGCGCGTCGCGCAGCGTGATCTCGTCGATGCCACGCTCGTGCCGGGCCGTCCGCTCGACGACGGCCAGCACCAGCGCGACGCCGATCATCGCGGCCGCGATGACGGGCAGGGCGCGCAGGCCGCCCTGGATGGCGTTCTTGAGCAACACGCCCGCGACCACCACGGGCAAGGTCCCCACGACGAGGTGAATGAAGAGGCGCACCTCGCCGTCGTCTCGTCGCGCCGGGTCGACGACGGCGGCCAGCGTGGCGCGCGCCATCGCGCCGAGCTCGCGGCCGAAGAACACCACCACCGCCGCCAGTGTTCCGAGCTGCAGGACCGCGGTGAACGCCGCCCCCGGATCGCCCCATCCGAGGAGCGCGGGCACGATGCGCAGGTGAGCCGTCGACGAGATGGGCAGGAACTCGGTGATACCCTGTACGGCGCCGAGCACGATCGCTTCGAGTGAAGTCACCCGACGGATCTATCCCAGCTGGTGGCGCGCGACCAGAGCGACGCCGGCAGATGGGGGGAGCCCAGCCGTGAGGAGAAGCCGTCGCGTGGCGCGCCGAACGGGCGTATCATCGCGGAACCACGCGGTTCTCACGTCTCAAGTTCTCCTTCCGAGGGGCCGACCTGGGTGTCATGCTGAAAAGGGCGAGGATTCTACTCGTGCTGTCGTCGCTGGCGCTCGGCCTCGCGGCCGTGCCCGCCTGTGGTTCGGGCGCCGGGAAGACGAGCTCCTCGGGAACGGGCGGCGGGGCCGGGGCGGTGGTGCCCGGAACCGGGGGCCGGGTCGGCAGCGGCGGCGTCGCCGCAGTCCCAGGGACGGGAGGTGCGCCCGCGGGGGCCACGGGCGGGAGCGCCGGGCCAGGTGGGACCGGGGGACGAGCGGGCGGCGGTGGGAGCAGCGGGTCTGGCGGCAGCCCCTCGGGCGGCACCGGAGCAGGCGCGACGGCAACTGGCGGCGCTGGGGGAGATGCGAGCGGCGGTTCGGGCACCAGCGGCACGGCAGGCGCGGCCGGCGGGTCAGGCTCGGGCGGCGGCGCGGATGGCGGTGGCGGCGCCACGGGTTCCACGGTGGAGGTGCCACCCGGCTACGTTCCGGCGATCATGGCGGTCGGCTACGGCGGCATGCGGATCGTCTCTCGCGACGGCGGCAAGACCTGGGGCGATCGAACCTTCGTGCAGGGCGCCTCCGGCGACGACCAGGATCTCCTGCGCGCCGTCGTCTATGGCAAAGGCCTCTGGGTCGCGACGGGATGGAAGCTGGTCACGTCCAACGATGGTGTCAACTGGACCGACCACGGCCTCATCGCCGCCGGTCCGATTCCGAAGTGCAACATCGTCGAGGGACTCGCTTACAAGGACGGATATTTCTTCGCCGCCTGCAACCCCTGGGATTCGCCCGGGGCGGTATTTCGCTCGAGCGACGGGCTGGCGTGGACCAAGTACTCCAACATCAGCCCCGACACGGGTGGCCACCTCTACATGACCTACCGAGGCGGCAAGTTCGTCGCGTATGGCGACAGCCTGACCAGCTACCAGTCCGACGACGCACTCACGTGGACCGTGCTGCCCGGGGTGCAGGAGGCAACTTTTTGTCAGGATACGTTCATGAGCCTGACGGCCTGCCATCAGGCGGCCTGGTTCGACGGTGTGTGGTTGCGTGAACAGTGGCCCGCGAAGATCGTGATGTCGACCGACGGGACGACCTTCAACCAGGTGTACCTCGACGACGTGAACAACACGCTCTACGAGAGCCGGGCCATCGTCGCGGGCTACGTCGCGCCTCACTGAAGGGAATCCGCTCCGCGTCGCGCGCGGCGCCACTCTTCAGCGAATCGCGAGGCCGTCGCCGCGGCGGCGCTTGGTTCGGCTATCCTGACGTCATGGCGAACGCGCTCGCGGTGCGAGACCTGGCGGTCAGCTTCGGCGCGACGCCGGTCTTCACCGGAGTCACGTTCTCCGTCGAGGCGGGGACCACACTGGCTGTCATCGGGCCCAATGGATCCGGGAAGACGGCGCTGTTCAAGGCGCTGGTCGGCTCCATTCCGCACGCGGGGGAGATCCGCTGGGCGGAGAGCACCCGCATCGGCTACGTGCCCCAGAAACTCGACGTGGAGCGGGATCTGCCGATCACGGGGATGGACCTGCTCGCCGCGAAGAGCAAGGTCACGCGCGCGCCCGCGGACCTGTCAGCGGCCCTGCGCGACGTGGGCCTGGGCGGCGAGGCGAACAAGCCCATCGGCACGCTCTCCGGCGGCCAGCTGCAGCGGTTGCTGGTGGCGCTGGCGCTCGTGGGGCGTCCGAACGTCTTGCTGCTCGACGAGCCCCTGGCCGGCGTCGACGAGCCGGGCCAGGAGAAGTTGAACGAGCTGGTTCGCCGCGTCCAGGCGCGCGATCCCTTGACGGTCCTCCTCATCTCCCACGATCTGAGCGTGGTGTACCGGCACGCGACGAACGTGCTGTGCCTGCGCCACGACCACCCCTGCTTCGGCCCTCCCCGCGAAATCCTGACGCCGCAGCTCCTCCACGAGGTCTACGGACCGCCGCTTGGTTTTCATGTCCACGACGCTTGAGCTCGGCGCGCTGGCGCTCTCGATCGCCATGGCGGCGGCGGCGGGGCTGGTCGGTTGCTTCGCGATCATGCGCCGCATGTCGCTCGCCGCCGACCCGCTGTCGCACGTCGCGCTTCCGGGCATAGGCGTGGCGCTGGCGCTCCGGATCCATCCGCTGTTCGGCGCGGTGGCCATGCTGTTCTTCGGCGCGCTCCTGATCTGGGCGCTCGAGCGCAAGACCAAGCTCGCCACGGAGACCGTCATCGGGGTGGTCTTCTCGGCGGCGCTGGCGGCGGGCAGCCTGATGAGCTCGGGCGAGGAGCTGATCGAGGCCCTGTTCGGCGGGGCCGGGAAGCCCACCGTCGGTGAGCTGGCCTTCGGGCTGCCGGCGGCGCTCGTCGTGGTGTTCTTCATCTTGAAATGGAAGAGCCCGCTCGTCCTCAACCTGGTGTCGCCCGAGATCGCGCGTACGTCCGGCATCAACGTGGCGCGCCTCGACCTGCTCTTTCTGGAGACCTTCGCCCTCACGATCGCGCTCGGGCTGCGCTACCTCGGCGCGCTGCTGATGGGCTCGCTGATCATCATCCCGGCGGCGACCGCGAAGCGGATGGCGCGGACCCTCACGGGCATGCTCGTCTGGGCGGCGGGCATCGCGGTCGTGGACACGGTGCTCGGCACCATCGTCGCCCGCCTCATCCACCGGCCCACCGGCCCGGTCATCATCAGCGTGGGCACCGGGCTCTTCCTGCTCAGCCTCCTGAGGCGCCAGACCTGAGCGGCGGCCAGCGCTTCGGTCGGGCAGGCCGGTTGACCCTGCCTCAAACGAACCGTATGGTTACCCATATGAAGACAACCATAGATATTGCTGACGATCTGCTCCTGCGCGGAAAGCGGTTGGCTCAAAAGCAGAACATCACCTTGCGCAGCCTGATAGAGGAGGGTTTGCACCATGTTCTCGCGCGAAGGGAGAAGGAGAAGCCGTTCCGCTGGAAGCCCGTCACGGTCAAGGGTAAGGGGATCAATCCAGAATTCGCGGAATCTGGCTGGGCAGGAATCCGAAGTGAGATCTACAGGGGCAGGGGCGCTTGATCGCCCTGGACACCCAGATTCTCGTCTACGCTCACCGTGAGGATTCGCCGTTCCACGAGCGGGCAGAGAGCGTGGTTGCAGAGTTGGTGCAGGGAGCGGCGCCCTGGGCGATTCCCTGGCCCGTGCTGCACGAGTTTCTGGCCGTCGTGACCCATCCTCGCATCTACCGGCCCGCCAGTTCGACCGACCAGGCCTTCGCGTTCCTCGAGTCGCTCACGGAGGCGCCTGGGTTGCGATTGCTGTCGGAAGGTCCCGCCCATCTGGCGGAGCTCGAGGAGATTGCGCGTGCCGGAAAGATGTCCGGCGCCGCCTTTCACGATGCGCGCATTGCCGCTCTCTGCGTCGGGCACGCGGTCAAGGAGCTGTGGAGCGCGGATCGGGACTTCAGTCGGATCCGGGGACTGAAGGTCAGAAACCCGCTGACCACTTGAGCGTGTGGATCGCTCCAGTCACACCGCTTTCCTCTTCCTATGACGCGGTCTGGATCGTCTCGTCGGGCAGCAGGGCCGTGATCATGGCCGCGCCCGCGGTCTGCTGATCGGACGTGAGGACCAGCGGATTGGCGTCGGTCAGCGAGAGCCCCGCCAGCTTGCCGCCGCCGTTGTTGTAGAGACCGACCAGCGTGTCCCACTGGCTCACGATGTTGCTGGCGGTGTCGGCGACCGACACGTTGCGGACGGTGGCATTCGACGCCAACGCTTGGGCGTCGCCCGCGACCGTCGCGCCCACGTCGACCTGGTAGCTGCCGTCGACGGTGGCGAGCGCGCTCGCGCCTGCGGTCCAGTCCTGTTCCGACAGCGACAGCACCGGCGAGGAATCGGTCAGGTGAACGCCGGCGAGCGTGCCGCCGAGCGCCAGCAGATCGCCGAAGCTCGCCGACACGTTGGCGCTGGTGTCGCTGATGCTGATCGAGGACGTCTGGGACACGTCCGCGAGGTCGGCGAGGTCGCTCATCGCCACGCCCGTCGCGGCGAGCTGATACGAACCGCTGAGCTTGGCCAGGGTGTCGGGGTGGCCGAGGATCTGCTGGGCCGAGAGCGTGACGGTCCCGTCCTGATCGCTGAGCTCGATGGAGCTCACGTTCGTCGCGGCGGCGAGCGCGCTGAAGTGCGCGGAGACCGCCGCGCTGCTGTCGCTGACGTTCATGGAGGCCACGTGGGCGTCGCTGGCCAGCCTGGAGGCATCCGACGCGGTGACGTCGCTCAGCGCGACGTTGTAGTGGCCGTCCTTGACCAATCCCAGGAAGCTCGTCGAGGCGGCGTAGGTCTGCCCTGACATGGTCAGGGCGACGGACGGGTCCTGTACCACCACCTGGGTGACCTTGGACTCGGCCGCGAGAGCCGACAGCGCGTCCGACAGGGCGCTCGCGGTGTCCGAGACCTGGATGCCGACGACGGCGCTGTCGGAGGCGAGGTCGCTCACCTGCGACACGTCCGCGCCCGAGACCGAGACCTGCGGATCGCTGGCGAATTTCCCGCGCAGATCCTGGCCGTTGTTCCAGTCGTCGGCGGAGAGCTGCAGGGTCGACGAGTCGCTCTGGGAGACGTCCGTCAGCTTGGCGCCGAGATCTCCCAGCGTTCCCCAGGCCGTCGCCAGGTTCGCCCCGGTGTCCGACACGGACACGCTGCTGACGGAGGTGCTCGCCGCGAACGCCGCCGCCTTCGCCGCGCTGACGCCCGAGAGGACGGCCAGGAACCCTCCGTTGATCTTCGCCAGGGCCGCCGAATTCCTCTCGAAGGCGTCACCCGTCATGTCGAGGGTCTGGTCAGGGGCGTCGGTCTGCGTGATGGTCTTGAGCTTCGCACCGAGGGCGTTGAGATCGGCGAGGTTGGAGACGATGTCATCCGCGCTCCCCGTGGTCGCCACGCTGGCGATCTTGTGATTGTTCGTCACGAGATCCTTGGCGGCGCCGACATCGACGCCACCGAGGGCGAGGGTGTAGCTGCCGCCCTTGATCAAGTCGAGCACGGGCTGCGCGTCGTCGAGCTGGCTCGCGTCCAGTGACAGGCTGACGGTCGGCGTCTGGTTGGTGATGCCGTGGAGCTTTCCCCCGCCGGCCAGGGTGGCGAGGCTCGTCAGGTTGTCGACGATCCCCTGCCCAGTTTCGGTCACGTCGATCTGAGACACCGCCTGATCGCCGTTGATCGCCTGCGCCTGGGCCGCGCTCGCGCCGTAGACGGCGAAGGTCGTGTCCTGGCCGAACTTCGCGATGAAGCGGTCCTGGACCCCAACCTGGTAGTTGTCCGCGGTGACGCTCAAGGCGGCGTCGTCGGTCTGACCGACGGAGACGAGGTCCGTGCCGATGGCGCGCAGCTCGTTCCAGTGGGCCAGGATGTTGCGGCCGGTGTCGGACACCGCGATGCTGCCGACGTGAACGTTGCGCGCGTCGGCCGTGGCCTTCGCGGCCGTCACCCCGGTCAGATTGGCGGAGTAGCCGCCCGCGATCTTTGCCAGCACGGACGCGTGCGCGTCCAGCTCCGACTGCGTCAGCTGGAAGACGGCGCCGGTGTCCAGCTGTTCGATGGTGCTCAACCGGCCCCCCAGCCGGTGGAGCTTGGTCAACGACGCCTCGATGTTGGCGCTGGTGTCGCCGACGGCCACGGAGACCACGCGCTTGTTGGCGGCCAGGTCATCGATGGCCGAAGTGGTCGCGCCGGTCACCGCCAGCGTGTAGTTGTGACCACGGATCGTGTCGAGCACGCCCTGGGTCGCGGTCAGCTGATCGCCCTGCAACAGCGAGACGTCCATCGACAAGGGCGCGCGGGCATTCGACAGCGTGATGGTGCTCAGCTTCCCCTGCGACGCGAGCGTCTGCAGATCCGTCATGCCGGCGACGACGTTGGCGCCAGTGTCGAAGACGTCCACGGAGGCGACGTTGTGGCCCTGCGAGGCCGCCACGGCCCCCGCGGCGCTGACCCCGGTGACCTCGAGCTTGTAGGACTGATCGGCGGTGTCGGTGAACTTCCCGAGCAGGGTGCCGCTGGCGGCGAGCTGGGCGGCGCTGACGCTGATGGCGTGCGTCTGATCGGCGACCCTCACGGACGTCAGGGCGTTGCCCAGGGTGCCGAGCAACGCCCAGTTCCTGGAGAGGTTGGCGGCGCTGTCGTGGAGGTCGACCGTCATGACCTTGTGGTCCGCGGCCAGGGCCTTGACCTGCACCGTCGAGGCGTCCATCACCGCGAGGAAATCGCTGGTGATGATCTTGCCGAGCACCGACTTGTCACGCTGGTATTGATTGCCGGTCACCGTCAGTTGCGTCGCCGCGTCGGTCTGCGAGATGCTCTTGACCCGGAGGCCGACCTTCTGGAGCGCGTCCAGGTTGTTGGAGATGGCGTCTGTGGTGTCGACGATTGCGATCGATTTCACCTTCGCGTTGGTCGACAGGGCGGCCCGGGCGCCGAGGCCGAGCACGTCGCTGACGCTGGCGTTCGTGATCGCGAGCGTGTAGCCGTGGTTCTTGATCGTGTCGAGGGCGGTCTGGTCAGCCGCCAGCTGCGCCGACGTGAGGGTGAGCGTCCCGGGGTTCCCCGTCTGCACGATCTGGCTCAGCACGCCGCTCGCCGCGGCCGTCTGCAGACTGTCGAGGTACCGCTGGATGTTGGCGCTCGAGTCGGAGACCGACAGCGAGGTCACGTAGCTGCCGAGCGTGCTGACGGCCGACGCCTGCAGCCCGGTGATCCCCACCGTCTGGCCGCTGGTCGCGCCCCACACCGCCAGGACGGCCTTGTCCTTTTGATACTGGGCGCCCGTCACCGCCAGGTTCTGGCTCGTGTCGCCGGTGGTGAGCGACGTGATCTTCGACGCGAATCCCTGCAGGGCGTCCAGGCTCTTGAGGATGTTCTGCACGGTGTCCGAGATCTGAACCGCGGTGTTCGGGTGCTGGCGCAGAGCAGTCAAGGCGGCGGCCGCGGTCAGCGGGCCGGCCGAGGAGACGGAGTTGCCACCACCAACACCCGAGAGATCGCCGACGCCTGCAACGCTCATCCCGTGTAGGTTCGGCTGATTCAGGTGTGGGTTGAGGCGGCGACGACGCGTTGCGCCGGGGGCCCCGGCTGCATCCCACGCCCACCGCGCTCGAAATTCGTCCGAGGATCCGCGATCGACGCTGGTACGCTACGCGAGAGGTAAACCATGATTCTCCGACGGACGTTGCGGCCGACTCGATCGAGGGCAGGTCAGCGGCGGTCATCCTTGATGATCGGTCTGGCCGCGACGACCGCCCTTTGCGGCGGCGCGATGGTCGCGGTGGCGCGCCCGGCGGCGGCGCAGTCGTTGCCCGACGCGGCGAACCTGAGGGCGTTGTCCGCCCGGCTCGCCCCCGTCGACCTGACGGCTGATATCAGTCGATTGCCGGCGACCGAGCGCGCGGCGCTGGCCCGCATCGTGAAGGCGGCCGAGCTCATGGACGCCTTGTTCCTGCGCCAGGTCTGGGCGGGGAACGACGACTTGTTGTTCCAGCTGGCCCGCGACCCGTCGCCGCTCGGGCGCGAGCGGCTGCACGCCTTTCTGCAGAACAAGGGGCCATGGCTGCGCCTCGACGCCGACCGGCCGTTCCTCAGCGACGTCGGCGAGAAGCCTGCCGCCGCGACCTTCTATCCCGCCGACGCGACCAAGGACGAGGTGCAAGCGTGGATGAAGGGCCTCCCGGCGCCGACGCGCGCGAGCGCGGGTGGATTCTTCACGACCATCCGCCGCGGTCCTGACGGCCACTTCGTGATCGTCCCCTACAGCGTCGAATATCAGGTCGAGCTGGCGCGGGTCGCGGCGCTGCTCAGGGACGCGGCGTCGCGCACGCAGCAGCCGACGTTGCGTCGGTTTCTCGAGGCGCGCGCGTCAGCGTTCCTCTCGAACGACTACTACCCGAGCGACGTCGCGTGGATGCAGCTCGACGCCAGCATCGAGCCGACGCTTGGTCCCTACGAGGTCTACGAGGATGGGTGGTTCAGCGCCAAGGCCGCCTTCGAGGCGTTCGTCACTCTGCGCGACGACGCGGAGACCGCGAAGCTGGAGCGATTCGCGCACGAGTTGCAGGAGCTGGAGGATCACCTGCCCATCGACGCCAAGCTGCGGAACCCCAAGCTGGGCGCCCTCGCGCCCATCCGTGTGGTCAACTCCCTGTTCTGCGCAGGCGACGCCAATCGGGGCGTCCAGACAGCCGCCTTCAATCTTCCCAACGACGAGAAGATCGAGCGCGAGATGGGCACCAAGCGGGTCATGCTGAAGAACGTGCAGGAGGCGAAGTTTCGGGTGGTGCTGTTGCCCATCGCGAAGGTCGCGCTGTCCCCGGCGGACCGCCGGAACGTCCGCTTCGACGCCTTCTTCGCGCACATCTTGATGCACGAGCTGATGCACGGCCTCGGCCCCCACGAGGTCGCCTCGACGGGGTCTGGCGTGGCGCACGACCACAACGCCACCGTGCGTGCGGCGCTGCAGGAGACCTACGGCGCCATCGAGGAGGCGAAGGCGGACATCTCGGGGCTGTGGGCGCTCGCGTATTTGATCGACAAGGGTGTGCTCGAGCGCGGCTTCGAGCGCGCGGCCTACACGACCTTTCTGGCCTCCGCCTTTCGTTCGATCCGCTTTGGCCTGAAGGAGGCGCACGGCAAGGGCGTGGCCTTGCAGCTCAACACCCTGCTCGACGCCGGAGCCGTGGTGGTCGCCAAGGACGCCACCTTCTCCATCGACGCCGGCAAGATGAAGGATGCCGTGCGCGCGCTGACCTCCGAGCTGATGACCCTTCAGGCCGCCGGCGATCACGACCGGGCGGTGGAGCTGCTCCGCACCCGCGCCCAGATCCGACCCGCGGTGCAGCGGGTCCTCGATCGCCTCGCGCACGTGCCCATCGACATCGAGCCCCGGTTCACGACCGCGGAGCAGCTGCTGTCGGAGCCCACACCGTAGCAGCTGGCGGCCCGTGTCCGCGTTCGGAGCCAGATGTGTGCACTGTGGCGAGCGCACGCACCTTTAGCCTGTAAATACAGGGTTTTTGCAACCCTGGACTCTGGCGGAGAAGAACGCGCCCCATTACTCTTGATGTTCGGGCGACGACTCCGCACGTCGATCGCGGCACTCTGTTGGGCCTTTGAAGTTTGCTGCACGGCAGGTCAAGGCGATGGACCCCACTGACGATGGAACGCCCGTGTGGCAGGCAGCTCGTTCGAGGGACGTGATGGTTAAAGCAGGACGCTCGCAAATTCGAGGTTCGGCACGGCCGATAGCTTTTCGCGCGTTGATCGCCGGGACAGTGTCGCTGTGTCTCGGGTCGTGCGTGGGAAAGATCGACCTGCCCGCGGGCACCGCGGGGCCAGCCGGCACTGGCGCGGCGGGTGATCCGGGCGCGGGCGGAGGCTCCAGCATCCTGGGTACGGGCGCGGGCAGCGGCGGCCCAGCAAGCGGCGGAACGGGCAACGGCGCGAGCCCCGGCACCAACACAGGCGGTGTCAGCGGTGGCGGCGGCGGCGCCGCCGGCACGGGGGGCCCCCCGCTCGGTCAAGTCACTGCCTTCGCCTGTGACGCCAGCGCGCCGCCACCGCTCGGCGTGCTCCGCCGCCTGACCATGGTCCAGTACCGAAACACCCTGACTGATCTCGTGACCTGGGCGCTCGGCAGCGCCAGCGCCGGCGCCACCATGATGAACGAGCTCGCCACGCCCCTCGGCGAGCTGCCCGTGGACCACCGGGAGATCGTTCCGCAGGATCTACACGGTACTTATCGACGGCTCGACCAGTCGCTCCAGCAGCTTCACGTCGACGCGACCTATGACGTCGCCGTCGCGGCGGCAGCGGCCCTGACCACGCCCGCCCGGATCGGAACCGTGGTCGGCGCGTGCGCTGCCGACAGCGTGGCGTCGAACGACGCGACCTGCCTCGACGCCTTCGTTCGCAAGTTCGGCGCCCGCGCGCTGCGGCGCCCCCTGACGAGCGACGAGGTCGACTTCTACAAGTCGGCTTACGGTGCGACGACCACCGCCGATCCGGGCGCCTACGCGGACCTGATCGGCGTGCTGCTGGCGGCGCCCGAGTTTCTCTACTTCGTCGAGCACGGTGATGCGGCGGTCCCGGGCCAGTCAGGCGTCTATCAGGTCTCGGCCTACGAGCTCGCGTCCCGACTGTCCTACCAGCTGTGGCAGACCGCGCCCGACGACGCGCTCCTGCAGACGGCCGCCGACGGCACGCTGCTGACCTCGGACGTCTACGATGCGCAGATCACCCGCATGCTCGCAGATCCCCGCGCCCGCCCGGCGCTCGACGAATTCTTCTCGGACTGGATGAAGGTGGACGAGTTGCCCGCGCTCGACGCCAAGGACGCGGACCCGGTGTTCAAGGCGTTCGCGGGGGCCGATCTGCCCGACGCGAACCTGCGTCAGGCCATGATCGACGACGTCGTCGGTCTGCTCGACTATCACACCTGGACGCAACCGTCCGGCATCACGTCGCTGTTCACCACGGAGCTGTCATTCGCACGGGACGCTCGCCTCGCCAAGCTCTACGGCGTCCCCGTCTGGAGCGGAACCTCGGCGCCGCCAAGCTTGCCGGCGGGCCAGCGACCCGGGTTGTTGACGCGCGGCCTCTTCCTCACGACGGGAACCGCGAACACGCGCCCGATCATGAAGGGCGTGTTCATCCGCAAGACGATCCTGTGCAACGACATCCCGCCGCCGCCGCCAGGCGCGAACGCCAAGCCGCCCGAGCTTGGACCCGGGATGACCACCCGCCAGAGCGTCGAGGCCATCACCCAGATGCCGGGAACGGTGTGCGCCGGGTGTCACGCCACGTTGATCAACCCGCTCGGGTTCGCCACTGAGGACTTCGATGCGCTGGGCCGATTCCGGATCGAGCAGCGGCTGTTCGACGCCAGCGGGAATCAGATCGGGACCAAGGCGATCGACACGACGTCGATCCCGCAGGTCAGGCTCGGCGATCAGACGCCGATCTCGGGTCCGGCGGACCTGATGAACCTGGTCGTGGGCAGCGGCCAGGTGGAGGCGTGTGTCGCGAGAAACTTCTTCCGCTTCACGTACGGGCGCTGGGAGGACCCGACGACCGACGGTTGCGCGCTGGAGGACTCGCGCAAGTCGCTGGTGGGCGGGGGCAAAGTCACCGATCTCTTGCGGGCCGCGCTGCGCTCGGCCGAGTTCCAGCGGCGAACGTTTCAATAGCGACAACAGCGAAGCTCGAGAGGAATCATGGAGAGAAAGCTCATTGATGTGTCACGACGGCAGGTCCTGCGCGGGGCAGGCGGCGCCGTGCTCGGCCTGCCCCTGCTCCCGTCGTTGATGACGAAGAGCGCCTTCGGCGCCGATCCGGTCTTCACGCGCGCCCCGCGCCTTTACTGGGTCACGACCACCCACGGGGGCGCGTTCGAGACCAGCATGTTCCCGAGCAGCGCGATGCTCACCAACCAGCTGTCCGTCTTCTCGGACCACACGGCACGCTCGGGCACCCTCCAGCCCGTCACGCAGGGTAGCAACACCGTACTGTCGCCGGTGCTGACGGCGCCCTCGTCGTCGCTGACGCCGGCGATGGTGTCGAAGATGAACGTGCTCTACGGTCTCGACGTGCCGTTCTACATCGCGCACAACACGGGCCTGCACCTCGGCAACTACGCGCGCAATGACGGCAACGGCAACGACGGCAAGATCGTGCAGGCGTTCCCCCGGCCGACGATCGATCAGATCATGGCGTGGTCGCCTTCCTTCTACCCGGATCTCTCCAGCGTGCGCGAGCGCGCCCTCATCATGAACACGCCGCAGGTGTCGTGGAACTACTCCGATCCGAGCTCGACCACGACCCCCATCACCAACGTGCTCGGCTACACGAGCTCGCTGGACATGTTCAACCAGATCTTCGTGGCGCCGCCCATGAGCGGAATGCCGGCGCGCACGCCCATCGTGGATCGCGTGCTGGCGAACTACAACCGCCTGCGCAACGGCAACACGCGCCTGTCTGCTTCGGATCGACAGCGCCTCGACGACCACATCGCCCGCATCGCCGAGCTCCAACGCAAGCTGACCGCCGGCTCGGGCTCCTGCTCCAACGTGGTGAAGCCGACCGACGATGCCAACCGTCACAGCGGCGCGACGCTCGCGGACGTGTCGCGCCAGCTCCAGCTCTTCAACGAGGTGGCGGCGACCGCCTTCACCTGCGGGACCAGCCGCATCGCCGTGCTCGCGTTCGGCGACACGTCTCGATTCGTCGCGTACGGAGGGGACTGGCATTCCGAGGTCGCGCACCAGTGGCAGCTGCCGGACAAGCAGGCCCTCCTGGTCCAGTCGTATCAGCTGTTCTTCCAGAACGTCCTGCTGGACATGGCCAACCGGCTCACCGCCGAGGAGGCCCCCGGGATCACCTTCCTCGACAACTCGCTGCTCGTCTGGACGCAGGAGAGCGGCATGGAGACACACGGGTCCGTGTCGGTTCCGGTGATCACCTTCGGCAGCGCCGCAGGCGCGCTCAACACGGGCCTGTTTTGCGACTACCGGCGCACGGACGCGGCAGCCGCCCAGTACGACCCAGGCGCGGGCGGAAAGCAACAGTTCGGACTGCTTTACAGCCAGTGGCTGGCGACGGTGCTCCAGGCGATGCGCGTGCCGCCGTCCGAGTTCGAGCGCTGGGGGGGCAAGGGGTACGGCTATCCCTTCATCACGCAGGATACGTGGACGCCACCCTTCGCCAAGCACTACGTCGACACATCCTCTCGCTACTTCCAGATGGCCAGCGACTACCTCCCGTTCTTGAAGGCGTCGGCCTGAGTCCCGGCTCCAAGCTCCCTGCGACTACTTGACCAGCACCACGTAGTCGATCGCGGTCGGTTGCAGCGCGACGTGGGTGCCGGCGGCGACGCTGCGCTTGAACAGCGAGGCGGCCACGAGCTTCGGGGTGTTGTCGCGCCACTGACTGGTCACGCCGGTGTCGGTGAAGCCGGCGGCGGTGACCCACGTCGGCGTCGACGCCTGCTTCGTGAACATGATGAACAGGTCGGCGGTGGCGGTCACGTCGAAGGCCAGGTTGGTCAGGGCTGTCGAGTCACTCTGCCGCCGGGTCGCGATCCAGCTGGCGCCGGCCACGGCCGCCGGTACGACATCGAACGAGTTGTCCCCGGTGCCGTCGAAGTTCAGGTTGAAGGGTCGCTGGTCCCAGATGGGATCGTTGATGACGTAGGCCGGCCCCTTGCTGGAGGTGAGGTTCGCGAGCTTGCCGGTGCCGTCGTTCGGCAACGTCGTTCCGGCTCCTAGATAGTAGGTGGTCATGCTGTCGGTGTTGCCCTGGAGATCGTCGACGAAGATGACGTTCTTGCCGACGGTCAAGGTCGGCGTCCACGAGAAGACATCCTTGATCGGCGTCCCGTTGGCGTGGGTGTAGAGGTTGTTGGCGCGGCTCCCGATCACGACTCCGTTGACCGTCAACGTCAGGGCGGCGGCGTTGGAGTAGGCCTTCACGACGACTTGACCCGCCGAGTCCGGACCGCGCACGAAGTAGTTCCGGCCGGTCAAGTGGACCACCGGCTTGGTCTGCAGGAGGGACTTGAAGTGATAATAGGCGTCCTTCTTGTATCCGGCGAAGGTGACCAGGCCCTTGGAGTTGAGCAGTCCCTTGTACTTGTTGTCCGAGATGTCGCGGAACACCCACTCGGAGTAGGCGGGCACGTGGCTGGGATTTCGGAACATGTCGTCGAAGCGCACCTCGTCGACGAGGGCGCCGTACTCCTCGGGCTCGTACGAATTGACTACCGGTGACACCGAGAATGGATTGGCGGTGTGCGCGGCGATCGCCATACCGGCGCCGGTCTCGGAGATCCAGTGGTCGGGCGCCGTCAGGAAGTCGTACATGGTGCCGCCGTACCAGCCGGCGTAGGTGTTGTGGAAGATGAAGTCGATGTTGGCCGGAGTTTGCCCATCCGAGGCGTAGACGACGGGGCGCGAGGGGTCCGTGGCGCGCAGCACCGAGCCGTACTCGGCCGTGGCCGCGACCCCCGACGCCTCGTTGCCGGCGCTCCAGAAGATGATCGAGGGGTGGTTCCAGTTCTGGTACACCATCTCGCGGTTGATGTTGTCCCCGTTGGGAGTCCCCGCGGCGCTGTTGGTGTGTCCATTCTCGGACCACACCATGATGCCCCGCTGGTCGGCGAGATCGTACTCGAGCTGGGCGTGGGGGTAGTGGACCAGGCGAACGTAGTTGACGCCGAGATCGGCGAGATTGTCCCAGTCCGCGGTGAGCTCGGCGGCGCTGGCGGCCGAGGCGTGGTACTCCGTCTCCTGATGCTTGCAGACGCCGCGCAGGCGGGTCGACAGGCCGTTGAGCGTGAAGTCCGTCGAGGTGAGCTGGAAGGTGCGGAAGCCGATGTGCTCCGTCACCGCGTCGACCAGCGCGCCCCCCACCGTGATGCTCACCTGAACTGCGTAGAGGTATGGATTGGCCGGGCTCCAAAGGGTCGGCTGCGACACCGTGCCGGTCTGGGTCGTCGTGGCGCTCGTTCCGGCGTTGACTGACACGTTGCCCTGGGTCGTCAGAACGGGCGTCCCCAACTGGTCCTGCACGACGGTCGCGACCGTGAAGGTCTGGTTGGTGGTGCCATTGTTGGTCAGCACGATCTTGGCGCTGACGCCGGCCGACGCCGCGCTGACGTTGGGCGTGGAGACGTAGACGCCGCTCGAGGCGTAGTCGGTCGTGGCCACGTGGTACTTGTTGGTCGTGATCAGCCACGCCTGGCGATAGATGCCCCCGTAGCCCTTGAAGAGCCGGGGCGTGCCGTCCGGCAAGCAGTCCGAGCAGGTGTTGCTGTTGACCTTGACGGCGAGGACGTTGTCGCTGCCTATCTTCACCGCGGACGTGGCGTCGAAGATGAAACGCGTGAACCCACCCCGGTGCTGTCCGAGGCTCACACCGTTGACGTACACGTCCGCGACCTGGAAGACGCCCTCGAAGTAGACGTAGACGCGATCCTGCGGGTTGGCGGGGGAGACCGTGAAGTGGGTCCGGTACCAGGAGTTGGTATGTGGCGTCACCGCCGTGACCGTGTCCCAGGTGTGAGGAATCGTCACGCTGCTCCAGGCCGAATCGTTGAACGTGGTGACCTCGGCGCCGGTCAACGTGTCGCTGGCGATGAACTTCCAGGTGCCCGAGAGGGCCACCTTGCTCCGGTCGATCGCCCCGCTGCCGGCCGCGCCGCCGGCGCCGGCCGCGCCGCCGCTTCCCCCCGTCCCGGCGCTGCCGCCCGTCCCGCCCCCGCCGGCTGTGACGAGCTGGAACTGCTGGTAGCTGGCGCCGTTCCAGGTCCGCTGCACGATCGTGGTCCCATCCGCGGTGCCGCCCGAGTTGACCTCGGCCACCTTTCCGCTGTGGTGGGCGGTCAAGCGTTCGAAGCCCCCGGACAGATCGGTGAACGACCATTGCTGGTTGAGCGAGCCGTTGTTGCACGTGTATTGAATGACGGCAGCACCCTCGGCGGTCGACTGCCCGGTGACATCCAGGCACTTGAGGCTGTTGGTGTTCTTGATCGCGTAGTAGCCGGTCGCGACGCTGGCGATCGTGAAGTTCTGTCCCACGGAGCCATTGCAGGTGCGGATCTCGACGGCGGTGCTGTTGGCCGTCCCGTTGCCGACGATGCCCACGCACTTCCCGGTGGCAACGCTCTTGAGCTGGTAGGTCGCGCCCGGATTGATGGTTACGGCGGACTGGCGGTGGTCGACCGAATCCTCGGCGGAGGTGCAGCCGATGGCCGCGGCCATCGATAGCAAGGCGAGCTTCCGCAGGGTCGTGTTCATCGGGGGTCCTTTCGAGGCTTGGTCAGCACCCAACCATTGTAAGGTCCCGGGGAGGTTTCCCGCCCATGAAAAATCGACCGCCGCGAGTTTCTCCTATCCGCTGCACTGGTCGATGACGATGCCGTCGTCGCGGATCACGTCGGCCGTCAGCAACTCGCGCTCTTCGGCCTCCATGTCCATCAACAGCGCCTGCACCAGCTCGCTGTAACGAGCGGCAAGCTCGTCCATCGTGCAGCTCCGCTCCTTGGCGGCCAGGGCCTCCATCTCGGCGCGCTGGCGGTCGTGCTCCTGCCGCAGGATCGCGGCCCGCATCGGACCCACCGGCACGTCGTCGTCGAGGATGGGCAGCAGCAGGGCTTCCTCCTCCGCCAGGTGGCAGCGGAAGGCCTGGTGGGTCCTGTCGAGCAGCGCGGGGAGATCCCACAGGGCCTGACGGTTTCCTCCCAGCGCCCCGCGCACCAGGTCGAGCCCCGTCTCCAGCAACTGACGGAGCTCGCGGTGCTGTTCGAGGACGCGAAACCGGGCGACCTGCGCGGGCACGCGCGCCCCCGCGGAACGGACTGTCGGCGATGGCATCAGCATGTTCGTTCTCCCGTTGGTGATTGAGCCCTGGGCTCCCACGTGTGATTGCATCGACCGCGCCAGTGGGCGCATGACCCATCTCGCCGCATACCAGCCAGCGGCCGCGACCTCGACGCGCAGAGGCTTCGTCGCGGGCGGTTGGCGCCGCAAATCTTGCCGCCTTGATCATGGCCTGCCGCGCGCCGGAGGCGCCGGGCGGCGAACCGTCGCCGCGGGCTGCTATGGTTCGACCATGTTGCAAGATGATCGGCGGCGCCGCGCCGCGAAGGGAGAGCTCCACCGGAGCGGGCGGGCGGGTTGGCTGCGAGCGGCGGTGCTGGGCTCGGACGACGCCATCGTGTCGACGGCCAGCCTGATGATCGGAGTGGCGGCGTCGCACGCGTCGAAGGCCGCGACCATGATCGCCGGCGTCGCCGGGTTGGCGGCGGGGGCGATGTCGATGGCCGTCGGTGAGTTCGTCTCGGTGAGCTCCCAGCGCGATGCGGAGCGCGCGGACATCGAGCTCGAGAAGACGGAGCTGGCAACCCAGCCCCAGGCCGAGCTGAAGGAACTGGCGGCGATCTACGTGAAGCGGGGCCTCGACGAGGCCTTGGCGATGCAGGTCGCGAATCAGCTGAGTGCGCGGGATCGGCTCGGGGCGCACATGCGCGATGAGCTTGGCATCGACCGGTCGTCGCTCGCGCGCCCCCTCCAGGCGGCCTGGATATCGGCCGCCAGCTTCGCGTCGTTCGCCCTGGTCCCCATCCTTGCGCTTCTCGTCGCGCCACCGGGCATACGCATCCCCACCATCGCTGCCGCCTCGCTCGTGAGCCTGGGAGCCCTCGGCGCGTTCGGAGCCCACCTCGGGGGGGCCCCGCTCGCGGTTCCGACCCTGCGGGTGACCCTGGGAGGCGCTTTCGCCATGGCGGTGACCGCCGCGATCGGTCGGATCTTCGGCGTCACGGCGGGCTGAGCGAGCACTCGGTGCCGGTCGGCCCTCATTCGAATCGCAGGGCGTCGATCGGGTTCATGCGGGCCGCCTTGCGGGCGGGGTAGAAGCCGAAGATAACGCCGATCCCCATCGATATCCCGAAGGCGACCAGGATCCAGAAGGGCGTGAGGACGAAGGGCCAACCCATCACCGAGGCGAGCGCCCAAGCGCCCCCGAGCCCGAGGGCGATCCCGATCAGACCGCCCGCCGCCGACAGCGCCACGGCCTCGACGAGGAACTGCAGCAGCACCTTGTTTTCGCTGGCGCCGATGGCGAGGCGTATCCCGATCTCACGCGTTCGCTCGGTGACGGACACGAGCATGATGTTCATGATTCCAATTCCCCCCACCAGCAGGGACACGGCCGCCACGTTGCGGAGCATTCCCGTCTGCGTGTCGGCGGCCTTCTCCTGGGTGGCGGCGAGGTCCGCGAGGTTGCGCACGGTGAAGTCGTCGAGCGCGCCGTCGGGCTGCCGGTGTTGCTGGCGCAGGATGCCTGTCACCTGCGTCTGCGCGTGAGAGACCTCCTCGGGCGAGATGGCCGAGACCAGGATGCTGCCCACGTGGATGCGGTCCTGGCTCATCATCCGAGACTTGAAGGTCACCCAGGGCATGACGACCAGATCGTCTTGATCCTGGCCCTGCGATGACTGTCCCTTGCTCACCAGCACGCCGACGACCTCGCACGGCATCGACTTCACGCGCACCACCTGGCCCAGGGGATCCCCCGCCCCGAACAGCTGGCTCGCCACCGTTTGTCCGAGCACACATACCTTCGCGCCGGAGTCCGACTCGCTGTCGTTGAAGAGACGCCCGCGCGCCAGCGTCCACTCGCGGATGGCGAAGAAGTCGGCGGTCGAGCCGTAGATGGTCGTGAGCCAGTTTTGATTGTCGAGCACGACCTGCGCGACAGTTCGATCCACCGGCGTGGCGTAGCGGACGGCGCTCGAACCCTTCACGATGGCGAGCAGATCCGCGTGCGTGAGCGGCTTGCCGGTGCCCGGCCCGCCGCGAGCGCCGCCGAGCGTGCTCGAGCCGGGGAGCACGATGAGGAGGTTGGTGCCGAGCGTCGCGAGCTGCTCCTCGAGGACCGCCTTGGCGCCCTCGCCGGACGCGACCGTCACGATCAGCGCGCCGACGCCGATGATCACGCCGAGCGAGGTGAGGAGCGAGCGCATCCGATTGCGCCGGAGCGCCCCGAAGGCGAGGGGGACGATGGACGCTATCGCGCTCACGCGGCCTTCTCTCGATCGGGCATGGCGGCGAGATCCGCCGCCGCGTCGTGGGCCTGTTGCTTGTCGTCCGACAGGATTCGCCCGTCGCGCACCACCAGGCGCCGCTCGGCGTAGCTGGCGATGTCGGGCTCGTGGGTGACGAGGACGACGGTAATGCCGCCACCGTGCAGCGACTGCAGGAGGCCCAGCACCTCCACGGACGTGCGGGTGTCGAGCGCGCCGGTCGGCTCGTCGGCGAGGATCAGGCGGGGACGATTCACGAGCGCGCGGGCGATGGCCACGCGCTGTTGCTGGCCCCCGGAGAGCTGTGCCGGGGTGTGGTCCTCGCGCCCCGCGAGGCCGACGCGCCCGAGGGCCTCCCTCGCTCGCCGTCGCCGTTCTTCGGCGGGGACGTCCGCGTACACGAGGGGGAGCGCCACGTTCTCGAGCGCGCTCGTCCGCGCGACCAGCTGGAAGCCCTGAAACACGAACCCGAACGCCGACAGCCGCAGCGCCGACAGCTCGCGCTTTGGCAACATGCCAACCTCGCGGCCCTCGAACCGGTAGCTGCCTGTGGTCGGTCGATCGAGGCAGCCGAGCAAATTCATCAACGTCGACTTGCCCGAGCCTGACGGCCCCATGATCGCGACCATCTCGCCGCTCGCGACGGTCAGGTTCACATCGACGAGCGCGTGCACCTCGATCTCGCCGGCCAGATAGGTTTTGCCGATGCCGGTGAGGCGAATGATGGGCTCGGTCGCCATCCTCAGCTCCCGCGCCCAGGGGCGGGCGATCCCGCCTTCGGCTTGTCGTGGGCGACATCGATGATCACCTCGCGTCCCGGAGCCAGGCCTTCTACTTCCGTCATCGTGCCGTCGGTCACCCCCACCTTGATGGGGACCCGCAGCGCCGTGGAGCCCTGAGGCACATACACGGCCGCGCCGAGGTGCGCGGCGGCCGCGGAGGTCGGCCTTGCGCCGGAGCGGGCGGGCCGCGCCGCCGGACGAAAACGCAGCGCCTCGTTCGGCACCGCGACCACCTGGTCCCGTTGAACGATCAGGATCAGGACATTCGCCGTCATGCCCGGACGCAGCCTGCCTTCCGGGTTCTCCACGTCGAGCACGGTGTCGTACGTGACCACGTTCTGGGTGGTGACGGGGGCGTTTCGCACCTCGCGCACGACGGCGGGAAACGCACGATCGCGGAACGCGTCGACGGTGAACGTCGCTGTCTGGCCGGCGTGCACCTCGCCGACATCGGCCTCGTCGACGGCGGCGTGAACCTGCATGTGACCGAGGCCCAACGGCCCCAATGTCCCGGGCGCGGCCTTGGTGTCCTGGGCGATCGTGAACAGGGTCGGGGCCGTCAACGTCGCCGCCACCGCCTGGCCTACGTCGATGCTCCTGGAGATCACCGTCCCGTCCACGGGGGAGTGAATGACCGAATGTTCCAGATCGAGCTTGGCGCGGTCGAGCTGCGCGCGCGCCTGCGCGATCTGCGCGACGCTGGAGCGCGCCAGCCCTTTCGTCTGGCCGAAGATCGCCTCCGTCGCGTCGAGATCGGCCTTCGCCACCAGGGACGCCCGCTCGATCTTCAAGGTTCGATCGCGGACCAGCCGGGCGCCGAGCGCAGTCGCCTGCGCGCTCGTGAGGTTCGCCTCCGCCTGGGCGAGCTGCGCGGTCGCCAACGCCACCGCGTTCTTGAATAGCGCCGGATCGAGCTCCACCAGCAGGTCTCCCGCTCGAACGGTCGAGTTGTAATCCGCGTGCAGCTTCCACACGATCCCCGAGACCTGGGCGCCCACGGGTGACGTTATGACTGGCTGCAAGGTGCCGGTGGCGGTCACGCGTTCGACGATGTCGGCGCGGACGACGCGCACGGTGCGGAACGCCGCTTCGTTCGGGCGCCGTCGTTCGTACGCCACGACACCGCCCGTCGCGACCACCAGCATCAAGGCCATCGCGCCGACCCATCTCCATCGCCGCCCGGAGGACCGCACGACGACGGCGACCGTGCCCGCCGGCGCCGGCGCCGCGGGGGCCGGGATCACGGTGGCCACGGTCATGCTTCGCCGCCGTCGGTTTCCGGTGCACTCGCCCATTCCCCCTCGTGGGTCATGGCTGGGAGCACGCTGCACGGGCCGGGCCAGCACTTGGCCCGACATCATCGAGGCGCGCACCCCGACTCAATCACTATGACGGAAGCGCTCAGTCGGAGTGATTGGGTCGGCGTGCGTGGTTGCCATTGCGCGCTCGTCGCGTCAGCCGGCGAAGCGCGGCCCGCTCCATGCACTTTGGTGGGATGAACACAAACCCTTGGACAGGAGCCAGCCGTGGACAGCGAAAAGCGAAACGACCAGTTGACCCGTGACAGCGTCTTGAAGCTCCTCTCCGATGACGAGGTCGGACGCGTCAGCACCATGGAGGGCGATGCGCGCCTGATGGCTGGGGACGAATACGTCGATCTGGAGCACCTCAATCAGGGCGTCCGCCGGGCGGCCGGGAACAGCATGTCCATGGGCGGCGTGCTCCCAAGGAAGGCGGTGCGGGAGGACACGTGGAGTCAGATCGTGACTCTCATCTCCGTCATCGTGCCGATGCCTTCCCATCCTGGACCGTGACGGAGCCCACCGACCACGGGCCGTCGGATCGCACGCCCGACAAAACCGATCTCGTCTGTGGACGCGTACCGGCAACGCCCACTAAGATTCGACCCCAACAAAATCAAGGGGGCCAAATGCGCTTGTCAGCTCTTCCCAGCGCCATCAAGGGAGTCATGATCGTCGGTGTCTTCACGGGGGCGATGCTCGCCTCCCGTGGGGCACAGGCGCTTTCCTGCGTGAACGACATCGACTGTCCAGACTCTGCCTGTGGCGGACAGGTCTGCGACTACTCGGGAACCCCGACCTGCAAGCCCGCGGGCACGGGGAAAGTCGGTGAGGACGGCTGGTGTAGCCAGGACTCCGATTGCAAGTGCCAGGCGCAGGGTGCCACCTGCGTGGTCGTCTTTTGCACCTTCACCCAGCCGCCGGGCGGCACGGGCGGTGCGACTGGCACGGGGGGAACGACCTCGGGTGGGACTGGCGGCACGACGTCGGCCGGAACGGGTGGCACGCCCTCGGCGGGGACGGGCGGCACGACGCCGGCGGGAACTGGCGGCACGACGTCGGCCGGCTCGGGCGGCGCCACCGCGGCCGGGACGGGCGGCAGCGCGGGACCGAAGGCCTCGAACAGCAGCGGCGGATGCGCCATCGCTGAATCGGCCCCCGTGTCGGCGCTCGGTCTGTCGTTCGCGCTCACGATGTTCGTGATTGCCCGCGCGAGACGCCGTCGCGCTTGAGGTTCATCGACGGCGCGGCGACAGGACGCGCTCGCGGAGGCGCCGCCGTCAGGACGTGGTGACGATCTCACCGGAGAAGACGCGGTGGATCACGCCGCTGTCGTCGCGAATTCGCAACGAGCCGTCGGGGAGGACGCCGGCCGTGACGCCCTCCACGTCGCGGCCCTCGACGCGGGCGCGACACCGCAACTGGGTGTCCGCCCGCGCGTCCCACAGCGCGATGGCGGCCTCGGGCCCGCGCGCCTGAAACTGGTCGACCGCACGCTCCAGGGCGGCCAGCACGGTCGCCAGCACGTCGACGCGAGATAGCGCCCCGCCGCGCACCAGTCGCAGCGACGTCGCCTTGTCGGCGAGCTCGTCCGGGAAGCCCTGCGCGTTGACGTTCAGTCCGATGCCCACGATGACGTGGCCAATCTCGGCTCCCACGGTGGCGGCTTCGGTCAGGATGCCAGCCACCTTTCGCGCGCGACCGTCCGGCCGCAGGAGCACGTCGTTCGGCCACTTCACGCGCGCGTCGAACCCCAGCTCGACCAGCCCCCCGGCGAGCGCCGCGCCCGCGAGCAGGGTCAGCGGCGGAATCTCTGGTGACGGCCGCCTGGGGCGCAACACGATCGAGAACGTCAAGGTCTCGCCGGGCTCGGCGTGCCACGTTCGACCGAGCCGACCCCGTCCCGCCGTTTGCCGATCAGTCGTCACGAGCGTGCCCTCGGGCGCGCCGGCGCGCGCTTCGGCGGCGGCGACGTCGTTCGTCGACGCGCAAGTTTCCAGGTGAACGTGCCGGCGCCCGAGCCACGTCGTGGCGAGGCGCGCCTGCAGGATTTCGGGGTCGAGGCTGTCCATCGCTTGGGATCCGCGGCGATCGCGCGCCTGGGGCGGCGGGCCGGGGACTCCGCGGCTCAGCGGTCCGCGGCGCCCATGCGCCCGCCGATCACCGGGCGCGCCTCGAGCGACAGGTCGACGGCCCGCGCCGAGTGGGTCAGCGACCCCACCGAGATGATGTCCACGCCGGTCTTCGCGAGATCCCGCATGCGATCGAGGGTCACGCCCCCCGACACCTCGATCAGCGTGCGCGGCGCCTGCTCGCGAACGCGCTTCACGGCGTCGCTGATGTCGCGGGTGGCGAAGTTGTCCAGCAAGATGATCTCGGCGCCGGCTTCGAGCGCCTCCTCCAGATCAGTCATCGACTCCACCTCGACCTCGACCCGCAGCCCCTGCGGCGCGTTCGCCCGCGCGCGCCGCACCGCCTCGCGCACCGAACCCACGAGCGCGATGTGGTTGTCCTTGATGAGCAACCCTGACGACAGATCGGCCCGGTGGTTGTAGCCCCCGCCCATGCGCACGGCGTACTTCTCGAGCGCGCGCAGCCCGGGCGTGGTCTTGCGCGTGTCGGTCACGCGCACCTTCGCGCCCTCGGCCGCCGCCACGAACGCCTGGGTCAGCGTCGCGATGCCCGAGAGATGCTGCATGAAGTTCAGCGCCACGCGCTCACCCGCGAGCACCGCCTGCGCCGGCCCGCGCACCGACGCCACCAGCGTTCCGGGCGTCACCGGATCGCCGTCGGCGATGCGCGCCCGCATGCGCGTCCGCCAGTCGAAGCGCGTGAACACCGCCTCCGCGATCCCGAGGCCGCACACGACCAGCCGCTCCTTGGCGACGATGTCCGCCTCCGCCTCCTGGCCCTCGTCGATGAGCGCGGCCGATGTCACATCGCCCCGGCCGGCGTCCTCTTCGAGCGTCAGGTCCAGCAGGCGCTGCACCGCGGGCGTGTACCAGGGGGCTTGAAAGATGCTCACGCGGCTGCCTCCGCCCAGTTCTCGACGCTCCAGCCCCGCTGGCGGGCGGTTCGGCGCAATCGGGGATCCGGGTTCACGATCACGCGATGCCCGACCCGTTCCAGCATGGGCAGGTCCGTGTACGAATCCGTGTAGAACCAGCTCTTGTCGAGGTCCAGGCTCCGCTTGTTGCCGAGCAGCTCGGCCCAGTGGACCTTGCCGCGCCCGAAACACGCCGGACCCACGACCCGCCCCGTGAAGCGTCCGCCCTCGACCTCGAGCTGCGTGGACAGCACGTCGTCCATCCGCAGCCTCTCCGCGACCGGCCGCGCGATGTACGACGGCGAGGTCGACAGGATCGCGATGAGGTGGCCCTCGGCCCGGTGCTCCTCGATCTTGCGGAGGCCGTCGGGCAACAGGCGAGGCAGCACGTGCCCTTCCACCAGGCGCCGGCAATGCTCCTCGAAGTCACGCTCCGTGTGCCCGCGGACGCCTTCGAGGATCTTCTGCGCCATGGACTCGATGTCGATCAGCGAGAAGTGATACTTCAGCAGCCAGCCGAGCGCGCGCACCACTCGAACCAAGGAGATCTCCCCCCGGCGTCTCAGGTCCCGCAAGAACAGCCGCCCCGTATTGCAAGCGACGAGGGTCCTGTCGAGATCGAAAAAGGCACCCACGCGCGGCATTAACAGATCACTTTAACAGAAGGCGACGGCGGACTTGCGATTCCCGCCATCCGGCCACCTGAAAGGCGATGGCCGCTTCGACTAGATGCATCAATAACCTGCCCGGAAATGCCACCCTTGGAGGCCGTGATTTGACGGCCATTGCCGGGCGGGCTAGGAGAAATCGCAACAATGCGCCTGACCGGAGGTTTGGATCGGGGGCGACGGCTCAAGGCGCCGCGGGGACTTCGCACGCGTCCGACGGCCGCCAAGATTCGCGAGGCGATCTTCAATATCCTCGGCCCTCCTCCTGGAGGCGCGGTGCTGGACCTGTTCGCCGGCACTGGCTCGCTGGGCATCGAGGCCCTGTCGCGGGGCGCGCCGCGGGCCGTGTTCGTCGAGCGGGACCGCAACGCCCTCACCGCTCTTCGCCACAACCTGCGCGAGCTCGGGGCCGCCGGCCGCAGCACCGTCATCGGGGCGGACGTGCGAACCGGCCTGCGTCGGCTGGCCGCCTCCCTGGGAAAAGAAGACCGCTTCTCGTGGGTGTTCATGGACCCGCCCTACGCCGACGAGACTGAGTCAATCCTGGCCGAGCTTTCGGAGAAGAGCCTGCTCACCGGCTGCGCCGTGGTCATCGTCGAGCACGACAAGCGCCACCGTCCCCCCGCGTCGGTGGGCGGGTTGTTCCTGACCCATCACCGTGAACATGGGGACACGGAGCTGTCGTTCTACCGGTCGGGTCAGTCGTGACCGGCCGCCCCGGCCCCGCCGCCCCCGAGTCCACTCGCATCGCGGTCTATCCGGGCACGTTCGACCCGATCACGAACGGGCACGCGTACATCCTGAAGCGGTCGCTGAAGATCTTCGACAAGCTGGTGGTGGCGCTGGCCGTCAACGTGCGCAAGACGCCGCTGTTCTCGGTCGAGGAGCGGCGCGAGATGATCATGGAGGCGGTGGATCGCGATCCCCGCGTCGAGGTCGATGCGTTCGAGGGCCTCCTGGTGGACTACGTGAGGCGGCGCGGGGCGACGACGGTCATCCGGGGCCTGAGGGCCTTGGCCGACTTCGAGTACGAGTTTCAGGCCGCCCACATGAACAGGCACCTCGCGCCCGAGGTCGAGACGATATTTCTGATGACCAGCGAGGAGAGCTTTTATGTATCCTCTACGCTCGTGAAGGAGGTGGCGCTGATGGGGGGAGACGTTTCGCGGATGGTTCCGCCAGCCGTCGCCGCCTCGCTGGCGCGCAAGTTCAAAGCGGCGCAGGATACGGGCCACCACGCTCGCCCCGGCCGCGCCTGACACCACCCACCGCAAACCCGATCGAACAACCGAGCCTGAAAGAAGGAGTCGTCCGTGAAGCTGTCGCGCCGTCTGTCGCTCATCGAACCATCCCCGACACTGGCCGTCTCGGCCAAGGCCGCCGCGCTTCGCGCGAAGGGCCTCGACGTCATCAGCTTCGGAGCGGGCGAACCCGACTTCGACACCCCGTCGCACATCAAGGAAGCCGCGAAGCGCGCGCTCGACGCTGGCGCCACCAAGTACACGCTGGTCGAGGGCACGCCTGCGCTGCGCGCGGCCGTGGCGAAGTGGCTGGGGAAGGCGCACGGCCTGTCGATCGAGCCGGGGGAGATCATCGTCAGCGCAGGCGCCAAGCAATCGCTGTTCAACGCCCTGCACGCGATCGTCGACGAGGGTGACGAGGTGATCATTCCCGCCCCAGCCTGGGGCAGCTACAACGAGATCGTGAAGATGGCGGGCGGGCGGCCGGTCGTCGTGCTGGGCGCCGCCGCCGATAACTTCGTCCCGCGGCTGGCGGACCTGGAGAAGGCGATCACCCCGCGGACACGCGCCATCCTGTACTCGTCGCCCTCGAACCCGACGGGCGCGATGACCGACGAGAAGACGGTGCGGGCCATCGCCGACCTCGCGGTGAAGCACGATTTCTGGATCATCACCGACGACATCTACCGGACGCTGATCTACGGAGACGCCAAGTTCTTCCAGCCCGCGACCATCTCGCCCGAGGTGCGGGCGCGGACGATCATCGTCGACGGGGTGTCCAAGGCGTTCGCGATGACGGGCTGGCGGATCGGGTTTGCCTGCGCGCCGAAGGAGCTGGTGAACGCGATGGGGACGCTGCAGGGGCAGTCCACGACGAACGCGGCGGCGGTCAGCCAGGCGGCGGCGCTCGCGGCGATCGAGGGCCCGACAGACGAGCTCGAGACGATGCGCGTCGAGTTCGATCGCCGGCGCAAGGCGATGGTGAAGGCGCTGCGCGAGATCCCGGAGGTGACCTGCGTCGAGCCGAAGGGTGCGTTCTACGCCTTCCCGGATCTGTCCGCGTTCATCGGTCGCAAGACCCCCGAGGGCAAGACCATCGCCAACGACGCGCAGCTGTGCGAGTACCTCATCGAGGCCGCGCGGGTCGCCGTCGTCCCGGGCTCCGCCTTCAGCGCCCCGGGCTACGTCCGCCTCTCGTACGCCACGTCGATGAAGAACGTCGAGGAAGGTGTCGCCCGCATCGCCGCCGCGCTGCCGAAATTGTCGTAATCAAAAGGACCCTGAGAGGGTCCTTTAAATCCCCCGCGACGGTTGGGTCGAGCAAAGCTCGCCCCAACCAACGCGATCGAAGCACCCTGGGGGTCCTTTAAATCCCCCGCGACGGTTGGGTCGAGCAAAGCTCGCCCCAACCAACGCGATGGAAGCACCCTGGGAGGGTCCTTTAGGTCCCCCGCGGGTGCTCAGGCCTGCGGGTTCGCGGTCTTTCGGCGGCGCAGCTTTTCGACGAGCGTGGTGCGGTTCAGGCCGAGGAGCTCGGCGGCGCGATTCTTGTTGCCGCCAGTTCGCTCGAGCGCCTCGCCGATCATCTTCTCCTCGACCGCGTCGAGGATCGTCTTCAGGTCGGCGCCGCTCTCGGGAAACATCGGGACGGGCGTCGTGGCGGCCTTCTCCAGCGCGATCCGCAGCGCCGGGGGAAGGTCGGTCGGCATCAACACGCCGGAGCCCTTCACGATCACCAGACGCTCGATGAGATTCTCGAGCTCGCGAATGTTGCCCGGCCACGCGTAGGCCTTCATGAGCGCGAACGTCTGCGGGTCGATGCTCTGCACCTGGCGGCGATGGCGCTCGTTCGCGCGGGTGATGAAGTGCTCGGCCAGCCGCACGATGTCCGTCGACCGTGAGCGAAGGCTCGGCATCTCCACGGGGATGACGTTGAGACGCCAGAACAAATCCGCGCGAAATCGTCCAGCCTTCACCTCGTGCTCGAGGTCCCGGTTGGTGGCCGCGACCACGCGCACGTCGATCTTGTGTGAGACCTCCTCGCCGACCGGCGTGAGCTCGCCGTCCTGAATGAGACGAAGCAACTTCGCCTGGACGCCCAGCTCCATTTCGCCCACCTCGTCGAGGAAGATCGTTCCGGTGTCCGCCTGGCCGAACTTCCCCTGACGGGACGACGTCGCGCCCGTGAATGCGCCGCGCGTGTGGCCGAACAGCTCGGACTCGACGAGATTCGGCGGAATTGCCGCGCAGTTCACCGCCACGAAGGGGCGCTTCGATCGCGCCGAGCCCGCGTGCAGCGAGCGCGCCGCCAGCTCCTTTCCCGTCCCGGATTCTCCCGTGATGAGCACCGTGCAGCGCGTATCAGCGACCTGCGCCAGCAGCGCCAGCACCGGGAGCATGGCGGGATCATCGCCTAACAACCACGGCGCATGACGATCGCGCCAGGCCCTTGGATCCGGCGGATCCTCGACGGGGGGCGCCGGGCGAAACACCGCTGCCATCGCTTCAGAAAGCGCGTTCTTGTCGAAGGGCTTGATGAGGAAGTCGCGCGCCCCCGCGTGCATGGCCCGCACCGCGTCCGGGATCTCGGCGTTGCCGCTCATGGCGATCACGGGCGTCTGCGGGACGTGATTTCGCGCCGTCTTGATGATCTCGAATCCATCGACGCCGGGCATTCGAATATCCGTCAAGATCAGGTCGAAGTGATCGGTCCGAATCTTCTCTGCTCCCCCCGGGCCGTCGGCGGTGACGACGTCGTGGCCGTCGCTCCGGAGGAGACGGCTCAACCCGCGGCAAAGCTGCTCCTCGTCGTCGCAAATCAAGATCTTCCCCATCTGTCGTCCTCGTCGGCGCGTAAGTAGTTCGATCGGTGCGGTCGTAAGCTGGCCAACATCCATTGTAAACCAGTTCCCCTTTTTGTTGGTATTTCAAATATTTGCGGACATGGACTCACAGTTATCCACAGGGTAGGGTGGCGTCGGCGGCGACCCTCGCCCGGGATTTGCTACCGCGGATCGGAAGCCCGCGAATTTGCGCCTTGATTCGCCGGCATCGACCGCATAAATCGTCACCATGGTTGACCCGGTTCGGACGTTGGTGGGCGCGCTGGAACGGGAATTGGCGGCGGTTCCGGGTGTGACCTTGCTCCCCGGGCTGGGCGCGGACGCGGCCGAGCGGTTCTCGGCCGTCTTCGGCAGCGCTCCGCCGGCCGGGCTGAAGGCGTTCCTGGTGGTCCACGACGGCGGCCGCCTCCCCGGGGGCTCGAAGCTCTTGACCCTATCGGAAGGGGCCGGGCGCCTCCCGGCCATTTCGTCGGCGGGCCACGCCGGCCTTTGGCCCTTCCTGGAGCACGGCGGCCGTCAGTACGCGCTCGACGCCGAGGGGACCACTACGGAGGGCGAATGGCCGGTGGTCGAGCTGGTCTCGGGAGGCCTCGATCGGGTCGGGACCTCACTCCTGCGCTTCCTCCATGTGCTCGCCGCCGAGCTGACAGCCGGGGCGGCGGGCCCGCCCGGGGCCTCGGCCGATTCACGCTCCCAGGCCCTGACCCAGGCCCTGGCGGAGGAGCGCTGCAAGCGCGATCCGGGGCTGGCCGATCACTGGCTGGAGCTGGCGCAGATTCAGGAGGAGGCCGCGGATGACGCCGGGGTGGACGTCACCCTGGCGTCGGCGGTCCGGGCAGCCACGCCGCCAACTCCGGCGCTGCTGTTCGCGGTCGGAATGCGCGCGGCCCTGCACCGCGATTGGGCCGCGGCGGGACGGGCGTTCGAGGACGCGATGGCCCTCGAGCCGCTCACCGCGCGCGACGACGACGCGCGCCTGGACGCGGCGGCCGTCGTCTACGTGCTGGCGTCGGAGCGCGGGGACGCCGCGGCGGTGGCGACCGCGCGGCGTTTGCTCGCCGATGGCGCGACGGCCACCGCCGCGTTCTGGCGTGTCGAGGCCCTGCACGCGATGGGCGCCGAGGCTGACGAGGCTGACGCGCCCGAGGTTCGGCTGCGCGTGGACCTGGGCTCGCGAATCGTGGCCGGCCTCGTCCCCGATGATCCCGACATCGCCCGCGTCAAGGAGCCCCGCACCCCGGCCACCGTCGCCGGATTGCGGACGCTCCGGCGCGCGCGTGAGGCCCTCGAGCTCGGGCGGCCCGACGAGGCGGTGCGACTGGGGCGCTCGGCGGTCGATCAGCTCCCGGACCTGGGCGCGGCCTGGGCGCTGCTCGCCGAGGCGCTGAACGCGACGCACGATCGAGCGGCGCTGGACGCGAGCCGCAAGGCGACAGCGCTGAACCCCGGCCTCGTCGAGGGCTGGCGCGAGCTCGGGGACGCCGAGCTCGAGGTCGGCGACTTTCGCGCCGCGGAGAAGGCCTTCAGAAAGGTGGTCGAGATCGACGAGAGTTACGGGCTGGGGTTCGCGAAGCTTGCCCAGGTCTTGCTGGAGCAGGAGCGCACCCTGGAGGCCCTGGAGGCCATAGGCGCCGCCGCGGAGCGGGGTGGCGATCCCTTCTTCGTGGCGGCGATCCGGGGCGACGTCTATGCCGAGATGGAGCGGCACACGGAGGCGGCGGAAGCGTACGACGACGCGCTGAAGATCGATCCGGAGGATCACTGGGCCCTGCACCAGGCCGCCGTCGAGCACGGTCACGCGGGGCATCTGTCGCGGGCCAGCGAGCTGTTCGAGGCCGCCTTGAAGCACGACCGCGACGGGTGTCACCAGACCTTGATCGACTTCGGGGATCTGTTGCGCAAGTCGGGCCGGATCGGCGATGCCGTCCGGATGTACCGGAAGGCTGTGGCGGCCGTGCCGGGCGATCCCGAATGGAAGCAGACCCTTAAGGAGGCGGAGCGAGAGCTCCTGGCCGCGCCGAACTGAATCGCGGGCTGCCAGGCCGTCCTCGTCGACGCCCGGCTCTTGCGGCAGGCCCCTCGATCGGACAATGTTCACGAGCCCCGACATGGACAGCCTGGACCAACTCGAACAACAAAGCGTCTACATCCTGCGTGAGGCCTTTCGGCACTTCGAACGGCTGTGCATGTTGTGGTCGATCGGCAAGGATTCCACGGTGTTGCTGTGGCTGGCACGCAAGGCGTTCTTCGGCCACGTGCCGTTTCCACTGGTCCACATCGACACCAGCTACAAGCTCCCCGAGATGATCGCCTACCGCGATCGGTTGGCGATGGAATACAAGCTGCAAATGGTCGTCGGCCAGGACGCCGAGGCCATCGCGGCGGGCCGAACGTTCCCGGCCACCCAGCACCTGCCCGACGGGCACCCGGACAAGCTGTCGCGCGTCGATTGCTGCGGCATCCTGAAGCGCGACGCGCTGAAGGGGACCCTGCAGGGCACCATGACGCGCAAGCGCCTGAACTTGAAGACGGGGCGCTATGACGTGGACCCCGATCGAGAGCCGTACCACGGCGTGATCGTGGGCGCGCGCGCGGACGAGGAGGGCAGCCGGTCGAAGGAGCGCTACTTCTCCCCCCGCGACAAGAACAACGCCTGGGACGTGGGCGACCAGCCGCCCGAATTCTGGAATCAGTTCAAGACGGACTTCGCCCCCGGAACCCACGTCCGGATCCACCCGCTGCTGGACTGGACCGAGCTGCATGTCTGGGAGTACATCAAGCGCGAGAGCATTCCCACCGTGTCGCTGTATTACGATCAAGGCACCGGGACGCGATACCGCAGCCTCGGCTGCGGGCCCTGCCAGTCTCCCATCCAGAGCACTGCCCGCAACGTCGACGAGATCATCGTCGAGCTGCGCAGCGGCAAGCTGAAGAACATCGCCGAGCGATCGGGCCGCTTGCAGGACGGCAAGCACGGCCTCGAAGAGCTGCGCCGCGACGGCTACATGTGATGGCCGCGCGACAATTGCAGGGGCGAAACAACAGAGCCGACTTCGGGAGTAGCCAGGCACTTTTATGACTGACGTGATGAAAGCGGTTGAGGGTGGCCCGGCCGCCCGTCGTGACGAGAGCCTCCTTCGCGAGGTTGTCCGTCCGCAGATGCAGATCGTCGTCGTGGGTCACGTCGATCACGGCAAGTCCACGGTCGTCGGGCGCCTGCTGGCCGATACCGGCTCGCTGCCGCAGGGCAAGCTCGAAGCCGTGCGCCGCGAATGCGAACGGACCGGAAAGCCGTTCGAGTACGCGTTCCTGCTGGACGCCCTCATCGACGAGCAGGATCAGGGCATCACCATCGACACCGCGCGCTGCTTCTTCAAGACGGCGCTGCGCGACTACATCATCATCGACGCGCCCGGGCACATCGAGTTCCTGAAGAACATGATCTCGGGTGCGGCGCGTGCCGAGGCGGCCGCGCTGGTCATCGACGCGAAGGAGGGCGTGCGCGAGAACAGCCGGCGCCACGGCTACATCCTGTCGATGCTGGGCATCAGGCAGGTGGTCGTGTGCGTGAACAAGATGGATCTGGTGGGGCACGACGAGGCCCACTTCCTGAAGATCGAGGCCGAGTACCGCGCCTTCCTGGCCGACATCGGCGCTGTGAGCCCGAAGCAGTTCATCCCCGTCAGCGCCATCGCGGGCGAGAACCTGGCGGCGCGGAGCACGAAGATGGGCTGGTACAAGGGCCCGACGCTGCTCGAGACGCTGGACGCGTTCACCATGGCGCCCAGCAAGTCGGCCGCTTCGTTTCGCATGCCGGTGCAGGCCGTCTACAAGTTCACGAATCACGGCGACGATCGGCGCATCGTGGCCGGGCGGATCGAGTCCGGTCGGGTGAAGGTAGGGGACAAGGTCGTGTTCTCGCCGTCGAACAAGAGCACGACGGTGAAGAGCATCGAGGCCTTCCATCAACCGCCGCAACCTCCGCGCACCGAGATCGACGCCGGATGGTCGACGGGCTTCACGCTGTCCGAGGAGATCTATGTGACGCGCGGCGAGATCATGAGCCATGCCGACCAGGCGCCGCTCGTCAGCACGCGCCTGCGGGCGAACCTGATCTGGCTCGGGCGCAAACCGTTCGTGCAGGGCCGCGACTACAAGCTGAAGCTGCACACGGTGGCGACGCCGGTGCGGATCCACAAGCTGGTCAAGGTCATCGACGCCTCCGAGGTGGCCGGCGAGCTCGTCAAGGATCACGTGGGGCGGCACGACGTCGCCGACGTCGTCCTCGAGACGCGCAGCCCCGTGGCGTTCGACCTGATCGCCGATTCAGAGGCCACGGGCCGCTTCGTGATCGTCGACGGCTACGACGTCGCGGGCGGCGGCATCATCACCGCGGCCGAGTCCGACGACCAGGACGACCTGCGGGCCGAGGCGCGGCGGCGTGACTTCAACTGGGTCAGGGGCGCCGTCAGCGCCGGCGAGCGGGCGGAGCGAAATCGGCATCGTGCGGCGCTGGTGATGTTCGTGGGCAAGGCGGGCAGCGGGAAGCACCGCTACGCGCGGGCGCTGGAGAAGGCGCTGTTCGAGCAGGCTCGAAGTGTCTACATGCTGGATGGCAGCAACGTGCTGCTGGGCGTGGACCAGGATCTGGTGTGGGTCGACGCCACGCAGGCCGAGCTGGTGCGCCGGTTCGGCGAGGTGGCGCACCTGTTGCTCGACGCGGGGCTGATCGTGGTGTCGACGACGAACGCGATCGGGCTCGGCGACTTCGGGGCGGTGCAGGCGCTGATACCCAACGCGCCCAGCCTTGCCGTGGAGATCGATCCCGAAGGGACGAGCGCCCACCCCTGCGACGTGCGCATCACCGGCGCCGAGTCGGAGGCGGAGGTGGTCGGGAAGATCGTCGACTTGCTGGTCAAGCGGCAGATCATCGGGGGCTAGTGTACCGCGGCCGAAATAGCATCACGTTCGGCCGACGATCCGCGCCGGGGGCGCAGGATCGTCAGCCCAGCGTTGCGCCTATTTCGCGGACGGTACACTAGATGGCGCAGCTGGGGCTCTTCGGGGATCGGCCAGCCCAGCCCGCCAAAGCCGAGGCGCCGCCGGCGCCGGTGGAGCCCGCACCGCCCAGCCGACCGACGACGCCCGCCGAGACCCAGCCGGCGGCGGCCGCGACGGCGCCCGTCGCGCCCACGGCCCCCGAAGTCGGACCAGCGACCGCGGCGCGGGCCGAGGCGCGCCCGCCCCGCCGCGCGGTGGACGTCGAGGCCGGGCCGTTCTCGATCGCGGCGCTGGGGAAGGAGCTGAACGGCCCCCAGCTGGAGGCGGCCACCGCGCCCGGCGCGCCGCTGCTGGTCGTGGCGGGCGCCGGCTCGGGCAAGACCCGCGTCATCACGTATCGCATCGCCCGCCTGGTCGCCGCGGGCAGCGATCCCCGGCGCATCGTCTCGGTCACGTTCACGAACAAGGCGGCAGGCGAGATGCGCGAGCGCGTGTCTCATCTGTTGTGGCAGCGCCTCGGCTCGAGCGCGGGGGGCTTGTGGCTGGGGACCTTCCACGCGCTGTCGGCGCGCCTGTTGCGGCAGTGGGGCGCGCACATCGGGATCAAGAAGGACTTCGTCATCTACGACGACGACGATCAGAAGCGCCTGCTGTCGCGGGTCTTGACCGACCTGGCGGTGCCCGAGCGCCTGTTTCCGGTGCGGCAGGTGCTGTCGGCGATCGACCGGCAGAAGAACCAGGGCGTCAGCGCCAGCGACTTTCATCCGACCGACTACTTCGACGACGTGGTGGCGAAGGCCTACGTCCTTTTCGAGCAGCGGCTGCGCGCGGCCGGCGCCACCGACTTCGGCGGGCTGCTGATGGACGCGCTGCGCCTGTTCGAGGAGGACACCCCCGCGCGCAAGGAGCTGTTCGAGCGCTTCGATCACGTGCTGGTCGACGAGTTTCAGGACACGAACTCGGTCCAGTACCGACTGGTGCGGCACATGTCCCGGCGCACGCGCAGCATCACGGTCGTCGGCGACGAGGATCAGTCCATCTACGGATGGCGAGGGGCCGATATCCGCAACATCCTGGACTTCGAGCGCGATCACGACGGCGCGCGCGTGGTGAAGCTCGAACAAAACTACCGCTCGACGGGCAACATCCTGCGCGCCGCGAACGGCATCATCGCCCGCAACAAGGAGCGGCGCCCCAAGCACCTGTTCACGACGGCGGGGGAGGGCGAGCCCATCGTGCTGTTCGAGGGCGAGACCGAGCGCGACGAGGCTGACTTCGTCGCCGGTCGCATCGCCGCCGGCGTTCAGGAGGCGATGAGCCCACGCGACTTCGCGGTGTTCTACCGGACCAACGCCCAGTCGCGCGTCCTGGAGGACGCGCTGCGGGCGCGCGATCTGCCGTATATCGTGGTCGGCGGGACGCGCTTCTTCGATCGCGCGGAGATCAAGACGCTGATCGCTTACCTGCGTGCGCTGATCAACCCCGCCGACGTGATGGCCTTGCAGCGGATCGTGAACGTCCCCGCGCGCGGCATCGGCGACGCCACCGTGGAGCGAATCGCGGCCTTCGCCCACGAGCGCCACCTGTCGTTCTGGGACGCGCTCGAGGACGCGGCCGGCAGCGAGGAGGTGCTGGGGGCCGGCCCACGCAAGCGGGTGGCGGCGTTCGTCGAGCTGATGCAGGGCCTGCGGCTGGGCGCGCACGAGCTCGGGCCGGCGGCGCTGTCCGAGCGGGTCATGGAGGAGACCGGCTACCGCGACGCCTTGGCGGCCGAGTCGTCGCTGGAGGCGGAGGGGCGGCTCGAGAACCTGATGGAGCTCATCGCGCAGATGCGCGAGTACGAGAAGGAGGCGGAGGATCCGACGCTGTCGGGTTTTCTCGAGCGCGTCGCGCTGGCGTCCGACGTCGACGGATACGACCCGGAGAAGGGGGCCGTGTCGCTCATGACCGTGCACACGGCGAAGGGCCTCGAATTTCCTGCCGTGTTCATCACGGGGATGGAGGAGCGCATCTTCCCGCACGCGCGCAGCGTCGACGACGACACCGCCGTCGAGGAGGAGCGGCGTCTGTGCTACGTGGCCGTCACGCGCGCGCGGAAGCAGCTGATGCTGTCACGTGTGCGCCGGCGTCGCCTGTCGGGGCAAGAGCTGCCCGGCGTCCCGAGCCGCTTCCTCGCCGAGTTACCCGCCGACGCGGTGGAGGCGATCGTGATGGAGCGGCCGGCTGGATACGGCGGCGGCAGCGCGGAGGGCGAGGGGCCGTGGGGCGGTCGCTGGAGCCGGGAAGAATCGGGCGGCGGTGGTCGGTATGGCGCCGGCTCAGCGGGCCGCGGGCGGGCGCCGACGGCGGCCGGGAGCCGGGGGGCTCCTTCGTCGTCGCCGCGCTCGCGCGCCGAAGGAGGGGAGCTGGTCGTCGACTACGACGCGGCCGCCTCCGACGACGGCGTGGGCGGCTTGGTCGTCGGGATGAAGCTCGTGCACGCGCAGTTCGGTGTCGGCGACGTGCGCGGCTGGCAAGGCGTCGGCGCCGATCTGAAGGTCACCATCCGCTTTCCGAGCGCGGGCGTGAAGACCATCCTCGCGCGCTTCTTGCGGCCGAAGTGAAGTAGGGAACCCTTGCGCAGGAGCCCACGAACGCCGCCAGCGAGCGCAGGTACGGGGATGTCGCCCCGGCATGCTCCCGACCCGTTCGACGCGCTCCTCGCCGACCACAGGCCCTTTGCCGACAGCGACTACCTGCGCGAGCAGGTGCACGTTCGTTACCAGCAGCGGCTCGGGAAGATCGCCGAGTTGCTGCCGATCGCCGGTGTCCTCTCCGAGGCCATCGGGCGGGCGACTGCCCATCGGCAGTACCGCACCATCGGCGACCCGGTGGTACGGCACGCGATTCACCAGGCCCTCCGGCATGTCTGGAACGGGCCGCAACCGGGCGCCGCGCTGTCGCTCGCCGAATGCGAGGAGATCTTCCAGCAGACCCTGGCCCACCTCGAGGCCGGAACGCGCTCGGGTGGTCCCCTCGAGTCCGGCGGCGACGAGCTTCGTCGGCTCGGGAAGGCCCCGTACCATGGCGCCATCTGGAGCGAGGCGCGCCGCGACGACGTCTTCGCCCGCTCCTTTCGCAGGATCGTGCACGACAACTTCGGCGGCGATCCGCTGTGCGTCCCGTCCGCCGCGGACCTGTCGCGACTCTCCCGGGGGGCGGAGCTGCTCGGTGAGCTGCTGCCCGCCTGTGCCCGCAGCGTGCTCAGTCACGCGCACCTGGCCGTCGTCGTGCCGCATGTCGGGAACTGGAGGCGGAAGGGCTCGTGCTCCGAGTTTCGTATCAGCGGTACGATCTTCCTCAACCGAGAGATGCTCGAGAATCCCTGGTGGGTGGCCGAGCACTTGTTGCATGAATCGCTGCACCAGAAGCTCTACGATTTCCGCCATACGCATTCACTTCTGGCGGAAGACCTATCGCCCGAAGCGCCGTCGCCAGAGCAGGGCGCGATCATCCAAGCGATCTGGAACGTCGGGGGCACCGCCAGGTCGAACGGCTGGGACACGTTCAGGGCGATCGCCGCGTTCCACGTTTACGTCCACCTCGCCCTCTTCGGCGTGCAGGTCTCGAGGCGCAGGACGGACCTCGTGAAGCGCTTCGGCGCGACGCCCGAGGGGGTGGCGCCCGCCATGACCCAGGGACGCGAGGCGTTCGAGCGCGCGCAATATCTGGGCAGGTCGATCAAGGACGCCAGCTGGAAGGACATGGGTCCGGCGGGGCGCCTCTTCGTGGCATGGCTGGGCACGATCCTGAGGACCATCGATCCGGTGGGGCTGCCGGCCGATTCGCGATTCCTGCACCTCGTCCTCAACCGGTACACGAACGAAGCGACCTGGTTCACCAAGCGGGACCTCATCGCTCCGGAGGTGGCGACGCGCCTCATGACGCTCGTCGACGATGAGGCGCTGGTCATACGTCAGGCGCTCCTCGCCGTCGAGGCCGATCCTTCCGACCTGCAGCGACTCGACGAGGCCAGAGCCCGGGCGCCGGAGGAGGAAGCAAGCGCGATCTTTCTGCGATTCCGCCGGGCCGCAGCCGAGATCCTCCACCGTCTGTCTCCCGACGGCTACGGGCTGGGGCAAGCCGGCTCCGCCTTATCGACGGCGCCGGTCGATGAGATGATCCGAGCAATGGTGGACGCTTCGAGCGAGGCCCTGATGCCCCTCCTCTCGAATTCCTGACTCTGAAGGGATTTTGCCTCAGCCGTTTACCGCCGGCGAGATGAACCTCCCAAAGCCCAGGGCGAATTGAAGGTTAGAAGGCGGCCGACAACGAGAAGTAGCGTGCGTCAGTACAGGTCGAGAAACATCGACGCCCAGATCATCCCCTCGTCGGCATGGTAAAACCACGCTCTTCCTTGGTACGGCTTGCCGTCCAGGCGATAGACCTCGAGGTAGTTGCGGTCGCGGCGGATCAGGGCGGCGAGGTTGTCTCGGTGCTCGGTCATCTTCGCTGCGTCGACCGCGCCGAGCACGCGCAGATACGCGGGGGCGAGCTGCATCCAGCTCGGGTCGCCCTGGTAGTTGGGCGTGAACAGACGAGGAACGAGGAGCTCGCTCTCGGGCATGCGGCGTTCGAAGTAGCGCAGCGGCACGGGGCGGGTGAAGCCACGCGCCTCCAGGGTGTCGAAGGCGCGGCGCTGCATGTCCAGGTCGGTGAACACGCGGAAGAAGAATGGCCACACGTTGCCGTCCCCGGAGGGGACTTCGCGGCAAAGCGAGTCGCGGAAGAAGTCACCGGTCCACAGGTGGTGCAGCATGGTCGCCCGCACGTCGTGACCGGCGAGCGGATTCGGCAGTCGGCGTTGTCCGTCCAACAATCGACCGAGGAGCGCGATCATCGTGTTGGCAAACACCGTCGATCGTCCGGTCATGCAGTCGCGCGGACCGGAGAAGTATCCGGTGGTGCGTGCCATTCCCAGCTCGGGGTCGAACACCGTTTCAAAAAAACGGTGCACCTCGCGTGACAGCAGCGCGTGGTGGCGCTCGATCAAGTGCGGGGCATCGGCCGCCTGTAACGCGAACAGGAGCATGGGCAGCGAGTCGCACGCGTACGCGTACACGTCGCGCGGGTAGCGGCGGCGAAAGATCGTGGTCGTGATCCGCCCCGCCTTCTCGAACCGTTCGAGGCCCCACGCCCACGATTCGATGACCCGATCGCGCATGCCGAGGCGGCACAGCGCCGGCGTGCACATGGACAGGTCGCGGGTCCAGAATTGCTTGAAGTGACCGGCCGAACCGGCGAAGAAGTCGCCCGTCCAGCAGTCGTCGATCGCGGCCCGGCAGATCGCCTCGACGCTGCCCGGGTAGCGTTTCCAGCCGAAGAGCCTGCGGGCCCACGAGCGGGCCACCACGTTCGCGCCCGCCGCCCACAGGACCGGATCGACGGGCAAGGGCGCGGAGTCAGTGGCGTTCGCTGGGGCGACGGTCAGTCGGGACCCGACCGCGAGCGCGGACTTGTCGCTGGGTACGTGGGATACAGCCACAGATGATCTCAATCGGCTTGTTGACCGGGTTCTGGACAGTTTGATCTGCCTGAACCGAACCGCCACCCCGCGCGGATCGGAAAACGGCCCTCTCGGGGCCCTTTCTCAGTACGGCGCCCGACCGATCACGTTTCCGGCGGGCGCGTAGTTGCAGATCCAGATGTCCTCGGTCAGCGAGCCGTTCGCGCAGGTCGCGACGCCGCAGCCCAGCTGGGTGCTGTTGCGCCACACGAGCTGCGTGTAGTGCCCGCAACCGTCGCTGTGTAGGTTGGTGTAACAGGCGGTGTTGCACGTCTCACTGCCGAGGATGGTCCCGAAGGTCCAGCACGCGACCTCGGCCGCCCAGGCGTTCACGGCTTGCTGCGCGGTGCTCGCCATGACCGTCATACCCGGGCGCGGACCACCGCCCAGGCTGAAGGTCGCCAGATTTTCTCCGTAGCCCTTCGCGATCAATTCCGAGCTCGCGCGGTGCTGCGGTTGCGCGCACATGGTCGTGGCGAGCGTGGTGGCCCACTGCTGGGCGTAGGCGGCGATCGCTTGGTTCCAGACGAGCGGCGCGAGGGAAGGTTGGGTCTTGACCGCCGCGCGCACCGCGTTGTGCGCGGCCGTGATCCCCACGAGACGGCCGGTCTCCGGGTCGGCCGCCCCCGCCCCGCCCGCGCCCCCCGCACCCCCCGCACCCCCCGCACCCCCCGCACCGCCCGCACCGTCGGTCGCCGCGTCTGGGGCGTCGGTTGCGTCTTCTTCCTTGGCATCGCCGGAAGGGGAAGGGCCGGCATCGGCATCCGCTTCGCGCGCGTCCCCGTCTCTGCTCTCCACCGGCGCATCGCTGGCCGGAGCCGCCACGTCCGCCCCGTCGCCAGCGTCAGCGTTGATCGATGGCGTGTCGCTGGAACCCGCATCACGGAGGGGACCCGACGTTGCATCGCTCGATCCGTCCGGCGGCGGCGAGGCGCGGCCGCTCGATGCCGCGCAGCCAACGAACGAGGTCAAGCCGACGGAGAACGTCACCCCGAGGACGACGCGGAGGCTACGCCCTGACATTGATTGGAGATACCATATCCGCGAACGGCGAAGGCGCGCCACCGTGGTAGCGTCGAACACCGTGAAGCCCGAAGCTGTCTTTGTCCCCGTGAGCGTTCTTGCGCTGTGGACCGGCGTGGTGCTCTTCCTGACGGGCTGGAGTCGTATCCGAGCGGTGCGGGCCGGGCGCGTGGGCCGCGCCGCCTTCAGATTGGGAGAGGCGGCTGACGTTCCATCCAACGTCACGGTGTTCAATCGGAACCTGATGAACTTGCTCGAGATGCCGGTGCTGTTCTACGTCGCGTGCATCTCGTTTTACGCCACCCGGCTCGTTTCGCCGCGCGTGATCGGGCTCGCCTGGATCTACGTCGTCCTGCGGCTCGCGCACTCGCTCGTCCATCTCACCCACAACCGCGTGGTCCCGAGGATGATCGTGTTCGCGCTCAGCAACGGCGTCCTGCTGACGCTGTGGATCTCGTTCCTCTCCCGGGTGCTCTGACGACGGCCCCTACCACCTGCTAAGCGCGTCGGGTGGGCGTGAGGACCCTCCGACGTCGAGGCCGGGATGTGGGGCTTCGCTCCGTCTGGTCGCCGTCGCGCTTCTGTTCCTTCGCCGCCAAGGTGCACGCTTCCATCAGCGGACGGAGGCGTTCGGCGAGGAAGTCTCGCAGGACGCCGACCCGAGCCGGCTCATAGGTGGTGGGGGGCGACACCAAGCTCACGTCGGCGCCGGTCATCGCGTGGTCTGGAACACCCGCACGAGCTCCGCGCGCATCGAGCGCAGCCCCCCCTTCATGGCCCAACCGAAGTAGGTCTCGGGCACGAGGCCGATGCCGATCCCGGAGGCGATCGCGTCCGCCGCGAAGGCCATGTCGTGAACCACGAGCGGTCCGTCGATGGCGACCGCCTCGTGGCCTCCTGGGCCGAGAAGGCGGAGCAGCCGCCGATCGTGTGGCTCTCCGAACAGGACGAACCGATGCCCCGCCAGCTCGCTCACCCGCCGCGGTGTGCCGGCCTTGCGCACGTAGGCGCGCGACGCGAACAGGCCCAGATCGCCACGGCCGAGGCGCCGCACGATCAGCGAGGAATCGACGAGAGGGCCCGCGCGCAGGGCCAGGTCGAAGCCCTCGGCGACCAGATCAACGCGACGGGGCGTGAGCACCACGTCGATCTGGACCTTGGGATGAAGAGCGAGAAACTCGGCCAGCAGGTTCGCGAGCAACCCGGTGTTGTCGCCGCCGGCGGTGAAGCGGATCGGTCCCGCGATCTCGCGGCTGGTGTCGATCACGGCCGCGCTGGCGTCCGCGAGGCCGCCCAGCGCCGCCCGGGCGCGATCGAAGTAGAGACGTCCGGCCTCCGTGAGCACCAGCCTCCGGGTGCTGCGCTGGAGCAGCCGGACACGCAGCGTCGTCTCGAGCGCGCTGACCCGCCGGCTGACCGACGACTTCGGGAGCCCGAGCGCGCGCGCCGCGGCCGTGAAGCTGCCGGTCTCCATCACGCGGACGAACGTGCTGACCTGGTTCAGGTCCACGGCCTGTGTTGCTGTCACGACAACGATATATTGTCATAGGTAGCGCTAGTTGTCGTGGGTGCAACGATCCATGGTGAACGGACTCGAAAGGACTGACACCATGACCACCCTCAAAAAGTACCTGCCCGCCGCCGTTCGCCTGTTCCTGGGGCTCGTCTTCACGGTCTTCGGGCTCAACTTCTTCCTGCACTTCATCCCGGCGCCGCCTAGCCCGCCCCGCGCCGCCTCCTTCGCAGGGGCGCTGTTCGCGAGCGGCTACCTGTTTCCGTTGCTCAAGACCACGGAGGTGATCGCCGGCTTGCTGCTGCTGAGCAAGCGCTTCGTGCCGCTCGCTCTGGCCGTCCTGGCGCCCATCGTCGTCAACATCGTGGGCTTCCACCTGGTCCTGGCGCCCTCCGGGGCGCCGCTGGCGCTCGTCATTTTAGCGGCTGAGCTCTACCTCGCCTGGAGCTATCGCGCGGCTTTCGCGCCCATGCTCCACGCCCGCACCGCGCTCGATCCACGCGAGACCGCACCCGCGGCGCCCGAGCGCGTTCGCCTGGCGGCCTGAACCGACAGGCGGGCGCGTGGGCCCCTGGCTCAGGGGGTGACAATCCTGCCGGGGGCCATGTTCGCGCCGGTTTGCGTGTGACAGGAGTTGCAATCGCCGGACGTTTGCGCGGCGATCATCAGGCGCTCGCGGCCCATGTAGGTGACCTTGGCCTGGTAGGGCTTTGTCACGGCGCCGTTGCTGCTGAAATTTCCAGCGTTGTTCGGGGTGAGGGTGATGGACTTGCCATCCGCCCCGGTGATCACGATCTGCGCGCCGGTGCTCCCGTTGGTGCCGTTGCACAGGTCGGGCTCGTGCCCGGTCGGATACACGGTCCCGGCGATCGTGAACTTCGGTGCTTCGCCGCTCTTGGCGTGGCAGCTCACGCAGGCCATGCCGGGATCCATCGCCGCGCTCTCGCCGCCTTTGAACATGGTGCCGCTCGTGCAGGTCGCCGCCACGGCGAACGGGTCGGGTGCGGTTCCGGGACCGGCCCCGTCGGCGCTGGCGCCGCCGTCGGCGGGAACGCCGCCGTCCGCCGAGCCACCGGGGGGGGCGCAAGAGCCGGTCGGGTAACCCGCCGCGATCCATGCTTGCATCGTGCCGACCTCCGCGGCCGTGGCCGGCGTTCCCGGCTTGGGAGGCATCGGCACCGTGGTGTTCTGCATGCGCGACACCGCCATCTCCGCCTCGGTCTTCGTCGGATCGCTCTTGGAGGGTCCCGTGAGCTCGGCGTAGGTGACGAGGGAGGTGGGCACGCCCAGGACGGGCGTCGCGCCGTGGCACGTCTGGCATCGGTTCGTGAGGAACGTCTGCACGTCGCAGGGCAGGCCCATGCCGGGGTTGCTTCCCCCGGTTCCCGTGATGGACGCTCCACCGCCCGTGCCCGTGCCTATGCCCGCGCCTGTGCCTCCTGTGCCCGTGCCAGAGCCGCCCGTGCCGGTCGCACCTCCCGAGCTGGCTGCCCCGCCCGATCCCGTCGCGCCTCGCGAGCTCGCCGATCCGACCGCTGCTCCCCCGCTTCCTGACGTTGCCCCCGAGGTGCCTCCGGTCGAAGGCGCGCCTGCCCCAGGCCCTTGATTTCCCACGCTGCCACCCGTCGCATCCCCGGGCGCGGGCCCGCTCGCCCCCACGCTGGGCCCGACGCAACCCGCTGACAGAGCCCACATCGGGACCAGCGCCAACAGGACGCTACCTCGCGCCAGTACCGTGAGCCTCAGGGGATTTCGCATTACGCCTCCGCGTGGTGAAGAGTGAGAGAGTCAGCTTCGTAGGCCCAGCGGCTACCAAGGGGGCCACTGGCGAAGCAGACTCGAGACTGCCGAGTTGGTGCCAGGTTCGAAGCGCGATCAGGCAAGCGACCGTGCTTTTTTGGCGATGGCGCGCTTCGCACCTATCGGGTACTTGCCTGCTTTCGCCGTGGCGGCGGCACTAAGCGAGAGCAGTACAGCCATGACCGCGTCCAAGATCGTAACGAAGGTGTCGGGGCTCGCGCCCGTCGCGGCCGCACGGCCACCCGCGATCGACGGGATGGATGCGATGGACGCAATGGACGCGATGGACGATCGAACGTTGTTGGCAGAGGTCCGGGCAGGAAACCCGATCGTCGCCGACGCTTTTTGTAGGCGCGTTTGGCCGCAGGTCGATCGCACCGTGCAGCGACTGCTCGGTCGCGACGACAACGAGAGCGAGGACGCGAGCCAGCTCGCCGTTCTCGAGCTGGTCAAGACCATAGGGGCGTATCGCGGTGAGTGCTCGCTCGACACCTGGGCTTCAGCCGTGACCGCTCACGTCGTCTACAAACAGCTCCGCCGTCGCAAGCGGGGCCGCGAGGTCTCGCTCGACGTCGTCGTGGAGGCGAACATGCCCTCCTCCGGGGCGAACGGCGAACGAACGCTGGCGGCGCGCGAGATCCTTGCCAACGTCCTGGTTCACCTCGATGCCATCGGCGAGAAGCTGGCCTGGTCCTTCGTGCTTCACGACGTCCTCGGGCACGGCGTCAAGGAGATCGCGCAGATCCTGGGCGTGAGCGAGGTCGCGGCGCAGAGTCGCCTGGTCCGCGGTCGCCGCCGGCTCCACAAACGCATCGCCGACGATCCCGAGCTGGCCGAGCTCTTGGCCGGCGTGCCGCGGGCAGCGCCGAGATAGCCGCCGTGGACCCGCGTGGGTCTAGCCGGCGGAGCAGCGACCCGACGCAGGATCGCAGAACGGCGCGCTCGTCGGGCAGTCAGCCCCGCTGCGACAGACGACACAGGTGTTTCGCGCCGGCTCACACCGCGGGGTGGGCGCCGCGCAATCCAGGTCCGTGCGGCAGCCCACGCAGATGCGCGGCGAGGCGAGGCAGAACGGCGCCGCCGAGGTGGCGCTGCACTTGTTGGTATCGTCTCCGCACGAGCCGCAGAGGCCGTTGTCGCAGGAGCCCGAGGCACCGCAACCGGTGTCCGTCGCGTCCGAGCACGTCGTGATGCAACGACCTGCCACGCACCGCTGGGACGAGCCACAGTCCGCGCCGGTCGTGCACGCCACGCAGCGGTGCAAGGTCGAATCGCAGCGCCGGAAGGCCGGGCTGGCAGCGCAATGCAGGTCCACGAGACACGGAACGCACGTCTTCGAACCCCCGACATCGCAGTGCAACGTCGCCAATCCACAGTCTGGGTCCGTGACACACGAGATCCCCGCGGCGCCACCGCCCGCGCCGCCCCCGACTCCGGCGCCGCCCATTGCTCCCCCTGCGCCGCCGTTACCACCGCCCGCGGCAACCCCAGCTCCCCCGGCACCGGCGAATCCCGGCGCCCCGGCTGCGCCCGCCGCGCCGGCGGTCCCCAGGCCTCCCGTGCCCGGTGTGCCCCCCATCGCGCTCGAGCCGCCGCTTCCCGGCATGCCTCCGCTGGCGGCGAGACCACCGCTCCCCTGGACGCCGCCGGTCGCGACCCCTCCGGTCCCGGTTCCACTCGCGTCCGATTGCCCGCCGGTGGCCGCCACGACGCCGAAGTCGAGATGGCCGCGGCACGCGCCAGCGGAGAGCAGGGAGCAAACCGGCCACAAGAGGAGCAGGCTCGCCTGTCTCCGCGCCGCCGTTCGCCTCATCATGGCGTGGGTGCGGCGCCCGACAGCAACGACCGGGCTTCGCCCCGGCCGAAACCGTCCGGGAATCGCGCCACATACTGGATGGCGGCGTCCTTGGCCGCCGCGCGGTCAAGCCCGGCGAGCAGCCTCATCCGCTGAACCAACGCGCTCTCGAACAGGGACGAGTCGGGATACTCGCGAAGGAATCGATCGAAACGAGCCAACGCCTCTCCCGGCTGTCCGTCGCGCCTGGCCCGGACCGCCGATGCGAAGAGCGTATTTTGCGCGCTGAGCATCGACGGCGAGACCGTGGCCGATGCAAGGGATCGCTTCGCCGGCCCCCGCCGCTGGCTCGACGTGGTGCCGAGCGCCCTCGCAGGCTCGGCGGCCGGTGGATCGCGCTCGGAGACCCGCGCCGCCGCGCATTTCGAGATCCATTCATCGCCAGGGAAAAGCCTGGCCTCTGCTTGCCCTGCGGCGACCGCGGTGACCACACCTTCCGAGACAGAGACGTGGGTGACCGTGGCGCTCGCGCACGCCGGCCCGTTCTCCTCGAGCGCGACGCGAAAGCGGGTCCCGTGGACCTCGACTTCGGCCTGCGCGGTGTCGATGATGAAGCGCTCGCCCTGGCGGAGCTTCCGGACATGGGTCTGGACTGCTCCTCGCTTCAGCAAGAAGCGCTTTGTGGAGCCCGCCTCGGTCACATCGAGCTGCCCCCCGGGCTCGATAGTCAGCTCGATGCCGTCGGCGGTACCGACGCGCAGCGCTTCCTCCGAGGAAGCCCGATAGTGCTCGCCCGCGGACACGACGCGATCCGGGGACCACGCACCGAGGGCCTGGCCGGGGGCTCGCGCAGGGACTCCCTGGTTCGCGACGAGCCCCTGTTCCGCCACCGTTCTGGTCTCGTCCGGGCGAAGCCTCGACAAGACGAGCAGGCCTCCCAGCGCAGCAGCGGACACCACGATGCCCGCGCCGGCGCGCGCCATCCGACGGCGCCGCCTGCGACCCCGTAGCTCTAGCGCCACCCGTCCAACCAGGCCGCTCGGTGGATGGGTGCGCCCATGAGAAGGTTCGTGCCACGCGCGGCGGACCCAGTCGCCTGCCATCCGGGAGTAGTCATCCCCCGGGCCACCGGCTCGACCCCGGCGCGTTTGACGGTCCTTGTGCACGACTCTTGGTACCGAAGTCTTCCAACAAGCAGGCAAGGCAGCTCCAGATTGCGCAGGAGCGGCGATTGCCCGTGTCAGAAACGGAGCCGGAGGCCCAGGTGTCCGGCCACACGCAACGCGGGGATGGTGGCTACGACCTGAAGGTCTGTCCCCTTGCGGAGATCCGTTCCGCCGGCCGCTGCTTCGATCCCAGCTCCTCCGATCAGCTCCCACGCGGGTGTGAGCCCGAGGACGGCTTGCAACGACAGGTCACCGCCGGGAAGTAAGCGGCGCTGGGTCTCCGTCTCGCCCGTCTCGTCGGTGCCCGTGACGCGGTGATAGAGCGCGACCGCGCTGGCCTGCAAGCCGACGCCCCAGCTGGGTCGGGATCGACCGAACCAGGGCCACCATTCGAGGCCGATGCCGGCCCGAGCCACCCGATCGGTGCCGGGCAGACCGGGAACGTCACCGGTGCGCGCGCCCGCGACCGCTCGAAGGCCGAAATGGGCGCTCGGGAACCAGATGCCGTCAATCTCGGCGCCGGCACCGCGCGCGCTCCCGCCTATGCCAAAGGCTCCGGTAGCCGCGAGGCCAACCCCGAACCGACGAGAGGGCCATGGTGGCGCGATCTCTCGGGGCGCGCGGGGCTTCTCCGCGGGCGGCGTCACGGAAGGAGTCGCAACCGTGTCCGAGGGGGGGGCGTCGGCTGGCGAGGTCGCGTCCGGACGCGTCTTTGGCTCCTCAGCGGGCAACCCTCGGTCTCGACGCTCGAGGGACTGTTCCACGGGCTGGGACGGCCGCTCCCTCGCCAGGCCGGGGCGCGGCTTCGGCGCCGTCGGCGCCGTCGCCACCGGAGGCGGAGGTCGAGGGTCCGCGCGTTTCGCCCTCTCTGGCGTCATCGAAGCGGCGGCGAGCCCCAGGGTCCGGCCGCGCTCGCGCAGCGTATCGGTGGCCGCGAACGACATCGATCGCACGATCCAATGATTGGACAGGGCCGCGTGAAACCGCAGGACCGCATGCAGCTGTGCCGGTTCGGCCCACGACAGCACCACGACCGAATCGGCCCCCAGATCGTGCTCGACTCGAAGGGCGGCTGCATCCGTGGGATCCGGAACCTCGACCAGCTGGACGAGCGCCGCGGGGCCGAGGGCATCCACCGCCGCCTCTCGCAGGGCGGCCGACGTCGGGCTCCGCGCTTCGCCGACCACGACGACGATCGCTAATATGGCGCCCGCCGACATCTACTCACCAACGGCCTTGTCGCATGAGGGGGAGGTCACTGGCGCAGAAGGTAACACTGTCGCGGCGAACGGGACGCGTCTAGAAAGCTAGCGGCCAGGTTGCACGCGAGTCGCGGCGGCGACAGGAAACGGCCAGGGCTGCATCGCCTTCGCGTAGATTGGCGGCGCCATGAAGGCGGTCGCCATCAGTCGCCCCGGCGGACCGGAGGTCCTGGAGATCCGGGAGCGTCCGTTGCCGTCGCCAGGGCGCGGCTCGATTTGGAATCAGCGCTACTTCAGATACGCGGCGAGTCCGATGTTCTGATCGCGCAGAGCCTTGGCGACCACGCCCGCGATCTGCGACGCGCCGGACGCCTCGAAGTGCGTGTGGTCGTCGCACATGAACTTGCCGACCGGGGTCGTCTCGTCGGTGAAGCTGCTGCTGTTGGGGCAGAAGCCGAGGCTGGTGTAGAGCGCGGCCGATAGCTTCGTGAGGTCGATGACCGGCACGCCGTTCGCGGTTCCCGCGGCCATGGTCTCGGGGCCGAACCCGCGATTTGGATTCACCATGCTGCCCGTGCAATCCATGGAGCTGGTCGATGTCAGGAAGATCGCCTGCGCGCCGCGCATCTTGGCGGCCATGGCCATGTCAGCGAGGTACGTCTGGAACAAGGCCTTGCCCACGTGACGACTCTTCGAGCAATCGGGGTCACCGTCGTTGATTCCGAACTCGACGAACAGATAGTCCCCCGCCTTCATTCCGGTCAGCATGGCCTGCCAGCGCGCGGAGTACGTCTTCGGCATGACCACGCACTCGCCGTCGGGGCCCGCCATCGTCGTCACGTTCGGATCGTAGAGCCACGTTTGAATGCTGCGACCGCCGGCCGCGCTGTCGACCACGGTCGCGTTGGGACCAAAATACGCTTGAAACTGGCTTCCCCACCCGCACGGGCAAGGATTGGAGCAAGGTTGCATGGTCGAGTCGCCCGCCATCCAAACCGTGATCTTCCCCGTCGGAGGCGGCAAGGCATCGGGTGGAGATGTGGAATCCAGGCCGGCGTCAGGCGAGCCGGACGAACCGCCGCCACCACCACCGCCGGGGCCCGCCGCCGCGCCGTCGAGCCCGGCGTCGGGGGTTCCTCCGCCGGTCCCAGGTGGCGAGCCGCCGGTGCCGGGCGCGCCGCCGGACGCCGAAGCTCCGCCACTGCCGCGGAGCGCGCTGCCGCCCGTGGCGGTCACCCCGCCCGTGGCCGTCGCGCCGCCACTGCCCGAAACTCCCCCCGTGGCAGCGGCGCCGCCCGACGCGCCTGCCTTGGACCCACCGGTCCCCTGCGCCCCCCCCGACGCGCTTGCCGTTGATCCTCCCGTGCCTGTGTTCTGGCTGGTGGAGCTTGCCCCACAACCAGCGACTACGATCGGCGCAACCGAGACGGCGAACAGGATGATCAGGCGAGGATTCGATCTCATGCTCATGTGGCGGTCCCCCGGTTCGTTAGAGGCGGATCTCGAAGGTAGTCGCGTCAACCCCGTGCGGCAAGCCCCGGCGCCAACATCGTTCACAGATGCGGGGCGTCAGCGTATCCTCGCCGCCGTGGGTGACGCCCGGATCGAGCCCGATGAGTCGGTGGCCACGCTGCCGCCCGACCCCGACGTTGGGCCTTCGCCGGTGGGCGTCCCTGCTTCAACCGCAAACACGCCCCGCGACGGTTGCGTTGGCCAGGACACCAGCGCGCCAGGCGTGAGCGCGCGCGAGCTCGTTGGTTGCCGTTACGAGATCCTCGGCCTGCTGGGCAGCGGGGGCATGGGGACCGTGTATCGGGCCCGCGATCGTGAGCTCGATGAAGTGGTGGCGCTGAAGATGTTGCGGCGCGAGCTCGTGGAGGCGCCCAGCATGCTCGAGCGTTTCCGCCAGGAGGCCAAGCTGGCGCGGCGGGTGACGCACCGGAACGTCGCGCGCACCTTCGACATCGGCGAGCACGCTACGGCCGCGGGGACGACCGAGAAGTTTCTCACGATGGAGTACGTCGAGGGCGAATCGCTCGCGGCGCTGCTCGGGCGCACCGGCGCGCAACCGCTGCGCCGCGCGCTCGAGATCCTCACCGAGATGTGCGGCGGGCTGGTGGCGGCGCACGCGGCTGGCGTCGTGCATCGCGACCTCAAACCGGACAACGTTCTGGTGGGCAAGGACGGCCGCATCGTGATCACCGACTTCGGGATCGCGCGCTCGGCGCTCGCGGGCTCGTCGCAGACGAGAGAAGGCATGGTCGGAACGCCCGCTTACATGGCGCCCGAGCAGGTCGAAGGGACGCCGGACATCGACGCGCGCGCCGATCTCTACGCGCTCGGCACCATCGCCTATGAGCTGCTGACGGGCGAGCGGGCCTGGCCGGGAAACGCGGTGTACGCCGTCGCGGCGGCCCGGCTCACCCAGCCGCCCCCGGATCCATGTGTCAGGCGCGGGGAGGTCCCGCCCGCGCTGGCGGAGCTCACCGCGGAGCTGATGGCCCGGCGACGCGAGGAGCGGCCGCCCGACGCGTCACAGGTCAGCCAGACGCTGGCCCGCATCGGCGACGCCCTGAACGCGTCTGGCGTCGCGACCTTGGTGCCCGTCCCCGCCCCTGCCCAGCGGCTGCGCATGCCGGTGGGCGACAAGACCGTCGCCGTGCTTTCGTTTCGCAACGGCGGTCCGCCGGAGGACGACTACCTTGCCGACGGCGTCACCGAGGATCTCGTGGACACTCTGTCCATGACGCGGGGCTTGCGCGTTCGACCCCGGGGAACGACGAGCAAGCTCGCGCGTGACGCCGATCCGCGCGAGGCCGGTCAGGCGCTCGGGGTCCAGGTGGTCGTGGACGGATCCGTTCGCAAGGTCGGCGAACAGATCCGGCTGGCTGCGCGGCTGATCAGCGTCGCCGATGGTTTCCAGCTGTGGGCGCAGCGCTTCAATCGCCCGGCCGCCGACGTTCTGCTGATGAATGACGAGGTGGCACGCGCCGTCGCGCTCGCGTTGACCGCGGATCTGCAGGCGCCGGCGCGCGAGGCCCCGAAGAACGCCGAAGCGGTCGATCTCTACCTGCGCGGCCTCCACGAGCTGAACAGGAGCTGGTACGGAACCGCGCACAAAGCGGTCGCCTTGTTCGAGCAGGCCCTCGTGCTGTCCCCGGATGATCCGTCGATCCTCTCCACGTACGCGCGCGCCGCCGGGCGGCTCACCGAGAGCGACGCCCACACGAGGCAGCAGTCGCGACAGGCCGCCGAGCGCGCCATCGCGCTGGCGCCTCGACTCGGCGAGCCCTGGGTGGCGAACGCCCGCGTGCAGATGTCCGCCGGTCAGCCCGTCGCGGCGGCACGCAGCCTTCGCAACGCGCTCGAGCGAGCCCCGAACCATGGGCTCGCGCACGAGATCGCCGGCATCTTGCTGATCGAAGCGGGAGACCATCCGCAGGATGCGATGGCGCGACTCGAGCTGGCGTCTCGTCTCGATCCCTCCGTGACGCAGGCCCCCTGGGATCGGGTCCGCGGTCACGCGCTGCTTGGCCAGTGGACCGAGGTGGACGCGGCGTTCGCCCTGCAGCCGGTGGAACCAGCGGCGATCTTTCAGCGGGTGCTGTTCGGCGCCCGATTCTCGCTGTGGCGGCCCGACGGACGCGGCGACGACATCGCCCTGCCCGAGTTGCAGGGCTTCGTCTTGCCCATGCGGATCGCGCGCCTTTATCGTGCTGTTCACGCGACGCGGTCCCTGACCGACGAGCAGCGCACGTTTCTGCTGGAGCTTCCCGAGAAGGCCGCGCTGGCGTCGCGGCTGAGACCGCTCTTCCACCAGATCCAGGCAGAGGCCCTGGCGTTCCTCGGCGAGCACGAAGGAGCGATGGCCTCCCTCGCGGGCAGCGTGGCCGCCGGGCTGTATGACCGGGCCTGGATGCGGCGGTGCCCGGTCATCGCTCCGTTGCGTGCGGATGCGCGTTGGCCGCAGCTGGAGGCGCACGTGACCGAACGCGCCGACGAGATCCGGGACACCTTCTTCGGCAAGTTGCCGTGAGGGACGGGGGCGTCGGGCGGCGGTCCGGTGAATCTCGGACAGCCGCGACGAAGGTTCGTCTCTGCCTGAGCCTGCGTCCTCTCTCGGGCCTCGGTCCTCTCGGCTGAGATCGTGGGTCGGGTCCGGACGAGGCAGTGGCATCCAGACTGCAAAGGCCGGTGGCGATGGCCAGCCAGATGCCTGCGATCCTCTTCCGACCAGCGCTCGTGCTGGCGCTCGTCGGTGCTCTCGCCGTTCCCGACGCCGCCCGCGCCGAGGGCGCTCCCCAGCAGCGGCCACTCGCGACCGTCGATGTGCGGGCTTTCGTAGGTTTCGGCAGCGGGATCGCCGTCGACACCTGGCTCTGGGGCCGCAGGATGAGGGTCGACCTCGAAGCCGCGACCGTCGTTCCAACCCAGATCGATTGGGGCGGTCTGGCGATCGTCGTCCCAGTCGCCCGCACGGCGCGAGGCTTCTTCGGCCTGCGGGCGGGCGACACGCTCGAATACACCGCGACCCGGGATGGGTGGGTCAGCGGGAGCCGCTTTGCGCATGCCCCCGATGTGGGCGTCGTGGGCCACCTCGAATCGTCCGGTGGGAGCACGCTCGAGGGGCAATTCGGCGCCGAGGCGGTGCTCCGCCCGGAGGCGACCATCTGCTGCGACCACGCGGCCCTGCCGACCTCCAGCCTCGGTGTTCGGCTCGCGCTGCGCGGCGAGCTCGCCCTCTCCGACACCTGGGCGGTGGTTGTCCAGGCCGGCCTTCGAACCGCCGACCACCTTCTCGAAATCAAGGTGCTCCCGACCTTCTCGGTGGGCGTCCGCGGCGATTCTAGGCGGGAGCCCAGGGGCTCAGGTCGCCAACCGGGTGAACCCTTTCGCGACCAGCGAGACGAGCGCGTCCACTACCATCTCTGCGGAGAGGTCGAGCCTGGCGGCGGCCCCGAGCAGGGCGCTCACGGCGACCGGGTGATCCATGCTGGCGAGCAGGTCCAGCTCCATCGGAACGAGCGCATGCTCGACGGACAGCCCTTGACCGAACAGGCGCGCTTGAATCGTCGTGGGCACGTCGACGCCCAGGGCCCGGCTCTCGAAGACCGCGACGGGGCTGGTGCGGACCACGTGGCCGGCGCGAAGCCGTTCGCGGAGCGTCGCCTCGCGTGACAGCCTCTCCGCGGCGAAGATGGCCGCGAGCTCCGCGCCGGCCGCTTGCTTGGGGGGAAAGGCTTGGTCCACGCGGGTCCACGGCGCCGCGCCCTGGCTCCACTCGAAGGTCAGGAGAACGGAGACGATGCGGGCATGACCGTGCGCCCTCAGGTTCGCGGCCCACGCGCCGACCGAGCTCAAGAACGCGGCCGGATCGTTCCCGTCCGCGTGGCCGATGGCGTAGGCTTGGGCCGCGTGCGTGCGCAGGCGCAGGACGTGGAGGTCGATCGGGGCGTCGCCCAGCCATCGTCGGAGCCGGAGCTGCAAGGGGGCGCCGTCGTTCTCGCCGAGCTCCGTCACGATCTGGGCCACCCCTCCGGGGGCGAGGTGAACGGGGAGGCCTTCGACGATCCGGCGTTGGACGTCCTCGCCGCTCCGGCCTCCGTCGCGGAAACCGACCTGTTGAAAGGGAGCGGGCACGAAGGGCGGGTTCGCCGTGATGAGGTCGAAGCGACGCCCCGCCACGGGCGCATAGAGGTCCCCCTGCAGCGCCTCGAGATTCGTCAGACCCCGCAGCTTCGCGTTGAAGGAGGTGCAGCGGACGGCGCGCGCGTTGATGTCCACCGCCGTGACGTGCCGTGCGTGCGACGTCGCCAGCAGGGCGTGGATCCCCGAGCCGCAGCAGAGGTCGAGCGCGGAGGCGACCGGATTGCGGAGCGTGACCCGGGCGAGCCAGCGGCTGTCGGTGCCCACATACATCACCCGGTCGTGGTGACCCGCGGAGAGGTCGTTCGGGTCCAGCTCGTGGCTCGCGTGATCGGAGACGATCAACTCCTTCCCGACGGGATACAGCGAGACGAGCGCCCGAAAGCCGTGGGTGTCCTCGCGCAGGACGCCGCATGTGATCAGGGCCGCCCGTTCCGCCGCGCCGAAGAGATTGTTCAGCTCGGCGACGGGGAGCGTGCCCTGCAACACGAACAGATCGATCGCGGAGGCGAGGGGATCGCGCGCTTCCAGTCTTTCGGCCCGGTAGATCGGCGCCGCGCGCAGCTGCAGATCGTTGAGATCGCCGAGTCCCAGGCGGCCGCGCACGGCCTCCTCCGCGAAGCCGATGGACGAGAGTCGCGACAGGGCGCCCGCGCAGGCCGCCGGATCGGAGTCGAAACCACTGAACATGACGGCACGCTACACCTCCGCCCGAAGTCGCGATATGGCGGTACCCGTTATGCATGTGAAAGGCGTGGGAGGTGTCACCATGCCATCACTCGTCTTCCCTGCGTTGGTGCGAAGGCAGGTGCTCGAGCAGCACGGAGAGCTGCGCGTTGTTCTCGAAAGGGCCATCGCCCGCGCCGCGCCGGTGGCGCTGGACGCCGTCGAGCTGGCGGCCAGCGCGCGAGAAATGTGCGGCCGTTTCCGCGTCCATCTGGACTTCGAGGAGCATGCGCTCCCACCCGTCTTCGCGGTGCTGGACGCCTGGGGGCCCGAGCGCGTGCGGGATCTGCGCGATGAGCACGCCCGCCAGCGTCAGGTGCTCGACGGCCTGCTGGGTCGCTTCGAAGCCGGCGGCAACGTCCACGAGCTGGCGGGAGCGCTGCGCGACCTGGCCTTGGACTTGTTGCGTGACATGGAGGAAGAGGAAGACGGTTGCCTCCGCGCGAGCCTGATGTCGTCGGATTCTCTCCCGGTCGAGCGCCGCTAGTGCACGGCCGCTCGCGGCTAGCCTGTCCCAGGGTGCGAACGCCTTGCGCGCCAAGCCGCAGCCCGCCGCAGAATCTGCGTAAGCGTCCGCGGACGCTACACTAAGCCCGGACGGGCCGCGCTGACGGCCTGCGGTCACGCCGGCGTAATCCCCTGATTCCCAGGAACCTGGTAAATCGGTGAGGGGTAACCCGACGCACGTGCGTATCTGCTACATCAATCCCGCCGGGGCGGCGCTGTTCGAGCACGGGTTCGTGGAACGCCAGCACTACGGTGGCGCGGAGGTGGCCTTGGTCGCCCAGGCCAAGGCGATGGCACGCGGCGGCGGCGTCGACGTGCATATGGCGATCGATGGCGATCATGACGGCAGCGAGCGCATCGATGGCGTGACGGTGCATCGCATGCGCGGCACCTACCGCGATCAGCCGCCGGCGGCCTTCGCGGCTTACCGACGCGACTACTGGCGAACCCTCAGCGAGGTGGACGCCGACGTCTACGTGCAGCGCGGCGTTCCCGCCGATCTGTACTTCCTGGCGGCGGTCCACTGCAGGGCGCATCGCAAGGCGTACGTTCAGGTGCTCGCCCTCGCGCCCTTGCGGCAGCTCGACACCTTCACACTGAAGGGCTACCTGCGCTGGATCCTCATGGAGCAGGCCTCCCTGCGGCTCGCCACGGCGGTGGTCGCCCTCGCGCACGATCAGCTCGGCGGGCTCGCCCCGGCGGTGCGAGCCAAGACGCGCGTGATCTACGAAGGCAAGCCGCCGGCGCGGCTGGCGCGGGAGCGGCGGTTCGTGCTGTGGGTCGGACGGGCCGTCGAGACGAAGCGCCCGGAGGTCTTCATCGCCCTCGCGCGCTCGCTGCCCGACGAGCGCTTCGTGATGGCGGTGGCGGGCGCCTTCGACGGCAGCGTCCCGGCGAATCTGACCGTGCGCCGCAACGTCCCCCACGAGGACATGGACGATCTGTACGCGAGCGCGAAGCTGGTCGTCCACACCTCCCGGGTCGAGGGCTTCTCGAACGTCTTCATCGAGGCCTGGAACAACGGCACCCCCGTGGTGAGCCTGGAGGTCGACACGGACGGGTTGCTCGCGCGCGAGGGGCTCGGGAGGTGCGCGCGCTCGTTCGACGAGCTGCGGGAGGACGTGGTGCTGTTGCTCGGCGATCCCGCCGCGTGGGAGACCTGTTCGCGCAACGCGCTCGCGCACGCGCGGACGCATCACGATCTCGATCGTCAGATCGTGCGCTGGCGCAGTCTGTTCGAGAGCCTATCGCGGCCACTCCGGAGGGTTGAGCGAACGTGATCTTGCTGATCTCGGCGACCCGTGGCCGGGGGCATGGCGCGGAGCGGATGCTGGTGTCCCTGCTCGAGGCGTGGCCAAACGCCGCCCGCACCTTCGCCTTGATGGCCCCCCGCGACGCGCAGGTGTTTCGGGTCGCGCGCCGATTGGGCATAGCCACCACGCCGCTCGACGTACCCGGCAGCGTGCTCGGCAACCTCGCCACGCTCGTTCGGGCCCTGCGCGACGCGCCCCCGTGCCAGGTCGTCCACGGGTGGACCGCCATCACGTTCGAGCTGGCGGCCGAGGTGGCGCGGCGGCAGCGGGTGCCTTGCACCGTGACCCTGCACGATCACCCTCAGGCGAGCTACTTCTCCGTGCCGCGTCACTGGCTGTTGCGACTCGCGAGCTCCCGGGCGCAGGGCATCGTCTGCGTCAGCCAGGCCGTCGCCGATGCCTGCCGCCGCTTTGGCTACACGGCGCCGTTGCGGGTGATTCACAACGGCCTTGCCGACCTGTCGCCCGCGCCCGCGTCGCGGTCGTCGTCCTCGTCAGCGGTGCGCGTCGGCTTCCTGGGCATGGAGCACGAACACAAGGGCTTCACCCTCGTGCGGGACTGGGCCGCACGGCTGCCGCCGGGCGTGTCCTTCAATCTCTACGGCCGCGTGTCGCCGGAGGCGAGGCACGCGGTGGCGTCGCTCGGCGCTTCGGGGCGCGCCGTTTATCGTGGCGAGCGCGCGCCGGAGACGATCTTCGGCGAGCTCGACCTCGTCGTTCACCCCAGCCTCGTCTTCGATTCGTTCCCGACCGTGCTGCTGGAGACCGCGCGGGCGGGGCTGCCCGCCGTTGCCTCGAACGTCGGCGGTGCGCGCGAAATCGTCGAGGACGGCGTCACGGGGTGGCTCTTCGAACCCGGCGCGCCCGCCCAGGGGCTCGCGCGGCTCCACCAGCTGGTCGCCGACCAAGTGGCGAGGCAAGCGATGGGTGCCGCGGCCCGCGGGCGTTTCCTGCGCGAGCTGACGATCGGTCGGATGATCGACGACTACCGCGCGCTGTGGGACGCCGTGTGACTCGCCGCGAAGGCGGCCGGCCGGGCTCAACCTGCCAGGTTGCGTTCCGCGTGGGCGAGGATCTCCACCAGGCTCTCGAGTGCCTCCTCGCTCCCGGGCACACCGTGGGCCCGAAGCGCGACCTCCTTCGCGAAGAGCGCGAGGAGGTAGCGCAGACGGGTGCGGGGCTCCCCCCGCAGCGCGATGTAATCGTCGTGGCTCGCGTTGACCTGCCATCGCTGGCCGTCGAAGCGACTACGCCACCGCCCGCCGGAGTCGTCGACCAGCTCGGGCTCCGGGACGCCCGCCGCGAGATCGGCCTGCGATTCTGGGCGATCGGCGATGAGCACGGTCGCCGCCGCCTCGGCGCGCGCGGCGGATTGCGTGGCCACGACGGAGATGGTCGAAAGCAGGCCGGGGCGCGCCTCCGGGTGCGCGCGCACGAGGGGCCGCATTCCCACGCCGACGATCGCGACGGCCTCGTTGTCGCTCGACCACGAGAAGGTCACGTCACCGGGCACGCGCCGCCCGTCGCTGTCCACGGCGATGGCTTGCACCCGCCGCTCGCGCCCGGCCTGCACGGTGATCACCGCCGGCAGGATGCGGACCTGGGAAAGCGGGCCCGGGGGGAATAGGGACGGGCCCTCGTCCGTCGGGTCCTGGTCGGTGTCGCCGCCACGCTCGGCGCTGCCCCCTGGGGCGCGCTCACTTTCGTCGACGGCCAGCGCCAGTCCCTCGGGCGGTGCACCGGCGGGAGCCGTGACCGCAGCCGCGCCCATCTCCGTCGGGGCTGGCTCGACCTTCGGCAGCTCGTACTGGGGCAGACGCGTGCGGAGGCCTCGCAAGGCGCGCCGCAGCTCGCCGAGCAGCTGGCGGCTGGTCGTCGCCTGGCGCTCCTGGTCGAGGCGACGGAGCTCCCCTTCGACGAGCGGCGCGTAGGCGGCCATGGCTCGCCCGAAGGCTTCGGACGCCGCATCGGGCACAACGCCCCGCCGGGTGCCTGGAGGGACCTGAAACGCGGGGAACTCCACGAGGCCGGTGAGGCCTCGCCCGGCCCAGGGGGAACGGTCGAAGCCTCCCACGCCGAGGGTGGCGATGTCGTCCGCCACCAGCGTCCCGGCGCAGCTCACCTCGATGGCGGCCCGATCCGCGCCCCGCGCCAGGTAGAGCTCGACCTTCGCGGGGGCGTATCCGGCGACCGGCGCGGTCTCGGGCACCGCGAGGCGCTCGCCTACGAATCGCCTGGGGACGACCACGAACGAACGCTCGCCGAGCCCTCGGGTGAGCCCGTCGTGGATCTCGAGGGTCGCGCCCGTGGCGAGCAGCATGCCGCGCAGCTCGGACGAGAGATAGTCGTTGAGCCGTCTCCCCGAGAGGAGCCGCTGCGCGGATTCGTGGAGCTCGCCGATCACGATCTCCGTGAAGGTGTCGGCCGTGTCGAACGCCATGCGATCGCGCACCAGCTCGGCGCGCTCCTGGTCCTCGACCAGGCGGAGCGCCCATACGTCGCCGCCGCCGACCCGCGAGCGGATGTCCATGCGCTGGCCGATGGACCAGAAGCCCAACAGGCCGATACCGTACTTGCCGGCCACCATCTGATCGTGCCGCTCGCGCGGCGACAGGCCGCGCTTCCGCGAGTGGCCGATGTTGGTCGCGATGGCCCGCAGGGCCTCCTCGCGGGACAGCCCCGGCACGATGCCCTCGCCGTCGTCTCGGATCACGAGGGCAGGGGAGCGGCGAACCCGCCGTCGCTCGATGGTCACCCGTCGCGCGTTCGCGTCTAGCGAGTTTTGGACGAGCTCCGCCACCGCCTTGCGTGGATCGCTCTGGCTGCGCGCGAGCCACCGGATGAGATCGAACGGATCCGCTGGCTTGAGCTTGAGGCTGGACGACGAGGCCTTCGGCGACATACAGGCGGCAACCGTAAACGCAAGCCCTGGCGGCCGCAATCGCCGCGCGCTGGCCGTGCCACGGCGCCACCTCAGCGACGAAGGACGGCGGTGGCCAGCGTGGCGGCGGCGAGCGCGTTCGCCGCGAGCCACGGGCGATCGAGCAGGTTCGGGATGGCGCGCACGTCGAAGCTGCCGGCGAGCGCCGCGAACAGCAGCGCGCCGGCGACGCCGAAGCCGAACCCGGCCAGCGCGCCGCGCAGCCGGGGGACCCCGTAAAACACGGCGGTGAAGCCGAGCGGCAGCAGCACGCTCCACACGAGCGGCGTCCCCCGCAAACCGGGACGCAGCAGGGCGTCCAGCCCATCGAGCGCGCCGTTCGACAGCAGGTCGAGCGTGCCCGACCGGTCACCGAAGAGGAACGGCATGACGAACAACCCCGATGAGCCCAGGATCAGCGCCGCGACGAACCCGAGGCCAAGCCTGCCCGCGCCGCGTCCTCGTCGCCCGAGCAGCGACAGGCCCGCGAGCGCGAACGCCGCCCCCAGCCCCAGCTCGCCCGCGCCGCGACCGGCGCGAATCTTCTTCAGCGCCGCCATGGCGTCGATGATGCCGGCGCCGTAGTGATCGTCGACGCGCCCCGCGGGCGCCGCGCCGTCGCCGGCCGCGTCGCCGGCCGCGCTGCTCGAAGGCTTGCGGGCGGTGTCGAGCAACATGCTCTCGACCGCCTCCGGCTTCGTGACACCGGCGCCCACGATCAGCGCCGCTACCCCGGCCGCGTGGGGCGCCGCCATCGACGTGCCCATGAACCACAGATAGTCGGTGCGCGACGTGTCCCCGGGGACCACCGTGTTTTGCAGGACCCCGTCGGGCTTGCCGTCGCCGTTCTGGTCGACGCGGGTGTTGCCGCCCGGGGCCGCGACGTCGATCTCCGCACCCCAGTTGGAATAAAACGTCGTCGTGCCGTCGAACTGCGTCGCGGCGACGGCGATGACGCCAGGGTAACGGGCCGGATAGCTCACGCGCCCGCGCCCGTCGTTGCCGGCAGCGGCTATGACCGTCACGCCCTTGGCGCGCGCGTACTTGACGGCGCTGCCGATGGCGGACACCGGCATGGGGCCGCCGAGGCTCATGTTGATGACCTGCGCGCCGTGATCCGCCGCGAAGCGGATCGCCTGCGCGATCGCCGCCATCGAGCCCGAGCCGCGGGCCGACAACACCTTGAGCGGCATGATCGAGGCCTTGAAGGCGACACCGCTGACCCCGAGGCTGTTGTGGGTGGACTGGGCGATGGTCCCGGCGACGTGCGTGCCGTGCCCGTGATCGTCCGCGGCGTTCTCGGTGTCGTCGACGAAGTTGTACCCGGGCACGAACTTCGTGTCGGCCAGATCGGGCACGCGGCTCACGCCCGTATCGATGACGGCCACGATGACCCCCTCGCCCTGACCCAGCTTCCAGGCCGCCGGCAACCCAACCTGGGCGAGGTTCCACTGGTACCGGTAACACGGATCGCGCGGGAAGCCAGCGTGCTGGCTCTTGTCCTGCTGCCCACACTCGGCCTGCATCGAGCCGTTGTTCGGCGCCGCGATCTCCTGCGCGCCCTCATCCGGGGGAATCGCGGCCTCGGCGTCCCAGCTCACCGATTCGACTCGCGGGTCGGCGCCGAGACGTCGGGCCGCGGCAGCCGCCTCGGAGGGGGACGAGAACCGGACACGGTACAGGCGATCCGCCGCAGACCAGCGGCTGATCGGCTCCTCGATCTCCGGAGTGGCCGCCAGCTCGGCATCGGTGACGTCGTCTCGATAGTCGACGATCAGGGTCGTCTCGTCGTGGTCGGCCGCCCAGGCCGCGGCTTCGCTCGCGTCCGCGGCGGTGGTGTCGGGCTTCGCCATGCTCGAGCGAGAGGCCGGCCCCTGCCAGAGCCGCCAAGCCCCCGCGGAGACGACCAGCAACACCACCAGGGGGACGAGGCGCGATTTTGTCATGGTGATCCTTCTGATGATACCGCCATTCCTGGACGACGCAGCTTTGTGTGCGGACCCGAGCGTGCTTGCCTGCCCGCGCGGCCTGCCCGCGCGGCGAACCGATTGTGTCGGCCCCCGCTACTCCCGGAGCGACCGTTGACCCCGAAGAGTGTGTGGGATACCGTCAACCACCAGTTTTTCCTGAATTTCCACGCTCTTGCGAGGAGACCCCCGAACGATGCTGTTCGCCCCATTGTCGCCGCGAAGACTTCGGATCGGGTTTGGGGCTTTTGTAATGGTCATTGCGCTTGCGGCGGCCCCCGTGCCTGCCCGCGGGCAGGCGCAGGCGCAGGCGCAAGCGCAGGCGGACGACAACAACCCTGCCATCGAGAAGATCACCGAGCTCAACAAGAAGGCGCTCGATGCCTACAACGACCTGGAGTTCGAGGAGTCGCGCAAGCTCCTCAAACAGGCCCTGGACCTGTGCACCAGCGCTGGCCTCGACAGCCACCCCGTCGCGGCGCGAACGCACGTCCACATGGGCGTCGTGCTCATCGCCGCCAAGCAACAGGATCTCGGCATCAAGCAGTTCAAGCGTGCCCTCGAGATCCAGCCCGATATCCAGGTGACCAAGGCGCTCGCGAATCCGGAAATCTTGGAGGCCTTCAAGGCCGCAGGCGCCGACCTCACCCCACCAGCGGGCCAGACCCAGCCGCAGAGCCAGCCGGACCAAGGCGCCGCCGTCGCTCCCGCCGACGCGGGCGGCCAGGCGCCCGGGGCCGGCGCAGGCGAGCCCCCGAAGCCTGCCGGCCCCGATGCGCCCGCCGGGGTCAAGGGTATCCAGCACAATGCCTCGGGTCGCGGCACGAGGGGCAAGCCCATCTCGATCGCGGCCACCATCGGTCCCGACGTGACGGGTTACACCAAGGTCCTGCTCGAGTACCGCCCGGAGGGAGCGCCCGAGTATCTCGAACGCGAGATGAAGAAGTCGGGCGACCAGTATGTCGCCGAGATCCCGGCGGATGCCACCGAAGGTAACATCGTCTCGTACTACATCGAAGCCGACAACGACGACGAGGACGCCGACTCCATCGCCATGAGCGGTTCCGAGGACCGTCCCTACAACGTGTCGCTGATCGGCGAGGGGCCGGACGGGGCCGCTTCGGGCGGCGGGGGGTGCGAAGGCGACGACTGCGAAGGGGGCGAGGTCGGCCCGCCGATCTTCGTGGGCGTGATGGGCGGCGTGGGGTTCGGCTACACGACCGGCAACGGCGAGATCAACGATCACAACAAGGTGAACGCGGGCTTCGCGCAGGCGGCGGCGGCGCAGATCGTGCCGGAGGTCGGCTACTTCATCACGCCGAACTTCCGGTTGTCCTTGCAAGTCCGCTATCAAATCGTCTCCGGGACGACGCCGCTGAACCTGGACAAGTACCTGACGCCGCAATACCTGGCGATGTACCCGGGCGACATCAACAAGTGCGGCAGCGATCATCTGTGCAGCACGCGGACCACATCCGCCATCGCCGCGCTGGCGCGGGGGACGTGGCTGTTCGGGGCCGGGCTGTTTCGCCCGTATTTTTCCCTGGCGGTCGGGGCGGGCCAGATCCGTCACCTGGTCAAGTTCAGCAGCTCGCTCGGCAAGGTGTGCGGCGCGAAGGGCGACCAGACCTGCGTCGACACCGTGCTGTCAGGGCCGGTCTTCGCGGGCCCCGGCGCGGGAATCTTGCTCGCGATCGCGCCGAAATTCGGCATCATCGTCGACGTCACCTCGGTCCTTGGCTTTCCGAAGTTCACCTACAACTTCGACGTGAGCGGCGGGGTCGCCGCCAGATTTTGAAACAAGGGCGACCTCGAAGGTCAGGTCTTCTCGGGCTCCCATAGCGGCTCGGGCTCGCCGTAGAGGCGACTGGCGTGCCGGCTCATCACGAAGAGGGCGTCGGAGAGCCGGTTGAGGTAAGGCAGAACGTTTGGTCCAACGGGCTCGCCGGCCGCGAGGCCCACGACGAGCCGCTCGGCGCGCCGACAGACCGTGCGCGCGAGGTGGAGATAGGCGGCGACCCACCCGCCGCCCGGCAGCACGAAGCTCCGCAGCTCGGGCAAAGCGTCGTTCCAAAGATCGATCTCGTGCTCGAGCGCGGTGACATGGCGGGCTTCCGTCACCGGCTGCTGCGGATGGCGATCCTCCGGCAGCGTCGCGAGGTCGCTCCCCAGGTTGAAGAGCTCGTTCTGGATCCGCCGCAGCACGGCCTCGAGCTCGGCCGCGCCGACGGGCGCCCCGGGATCGAGCAAGGCGGTTCGCGCCAGGCCCAGGCAGGCCATCAGCTCGTCCACCGTCCCGAAGGTATCGATGCGGGGAGCATTCTTGGGGACCTTTTGGCCACCTACGAGGCGCGTCTGCCCCTCGTCACCCGCCTTGGTGTAGATCCGATTCAAGCGCACCATGGGTGGGTTATAAGCGTCGCCCACAACCAGGAGCAATCTTCTTGTTTCAACCCGCCAGACCCGCCGCCGTACTTCTCGACGCCGGATTCACCCTGACGTTTCCGGATGCGACGGTGATCGCGCGCAACGCCGCCGCCGCGGGAGTCGTGGTCAGCGCCGAGGCTCTCGCGCGCGTGGAGAACGCCGTCAGACGGGAGCTGGGACGGTATCCCTGGGCCTCGACGCGCGCCCAGGAGGCCACGCGACCGCGCACGGCAGGGGCCGACTTCTTCCGGCGCATGCTGGATCTCGCCGGCGCGCCCGGCGATGACGCGCGGTTGGACGCCGCAGCCGCGCTGATCTGGGAACGCCACCTGCAGAAGAACGTCTGGTGCCGGGTCGGCGACGGCGTCGAGCCGGCGCTCGCGCGCTTGCGCGGAGCCGGCGTGCGCCTGGCGGTCGTCTCCAACAGTGAGGGCACCGTGGAGGCGATGCTGAACGACGTCGGCCTCGGCCGCCACCTCGAGACCGTCGTGGATTCGTGGGTGGTCGGTGTCGCGAAGCCCGACCCACGCATCTTCCAGATCGCGCTCGATCGCTTGGGGCTTGCCTCCGAGGCCGCGGTGATGCTGGGCGACGTGCCGTCTATCGACGTGGAGGGCGCGCGCGCCGCCGGCATGCGCGCGGTGCTCGTCGATCCGCTCGACCTCTATCCGGGGATCGACGTTCCGCGTGTTCGCGACGTCGGCACGTTCGTCGCGTCGCTGCTCGGGTCCGCCGCCGAGAGTTGACGTTCGCTTATGAATGGGCGCCGTGACCGGGGTCGATCACGGCGCTCATCTGATGGCGCCGCTCGGGACGGGCGCTGCGCGACTACGCGACGGCGTCCTTGGCCGCCTTCACCGGTCGCGCCTTCAGAACGCGACGAGCTGGCTTCGCCTTGATGGTGATCGCCTCTTTCGTGAAGGGGTTGATCCCAGGGCGCTCCTTGGTGGCGGGCTTCTTCACCACCAGGAATTTCGCGAAACCAGGCAACACGAAGATCCCGGTCTTCTTCATCTCCTTGTGTCCGACCGTGGCCAGAGACTCCAGCACGCCCGCGACATCCTTTCGCGCCAGCTTGTCCTTGTGCGCGTCCGCGATCGCCTGGATCACCTGAGACTTCGTCATCACCTTCGCCATGGGATCTCCTTTCCTCGGTCCGGTCTTAAGGAAGCGCGTGCGGTGTTTCGAGCACGCGCCGTAACTTGGTCGGGCACTGTATCAGGAAGCTCCGCGAAACACGGAAAAATCAGCGGAAAACGCGAAGAAATGGCGGCTCGGGTGCGACACGATCCGACAACGTCGGTCTACGTCGTAGGAGCGCCACTGCCGTTGCGCGCCGATCCGTCGCAATCGCCGCGCCATACGAAACGCGCGCGAAACGCCGCCTCGCTGGACGACCTTCGGACGACCTCGGCCACCTTGACCTGCACGGGTGTTTAGTATACGGTCGGCGACATGTCCGAGACGATCTTGGCGTGTGACGATGCCGTGACCTGGCTTCGTTCGCTGGCCGATTCGTCGGTCGATCTCGTCGTGACCGATCCGCCCTACGAATCGCTGGAGAAACACCGGGCCATCGGCACGACGACCCGCCTGAAGGTCAGCAGCGCCTCAAGCAATCCGTGGTTCCAGATCTTTCCGAACGCGCGGTTCCCGGAGCTCTTCGCGGAGATTTACCGGGTGCTGAGGGCGGACAGTCACTTCTACTTGTTTTGCGATCCGGAGACGGCGTTCGTCGCCAAGCCCCTCGGCGAGGCGGCGGGGTTCCGATTCTGGAAGCCGCTCGTCTGGGACAAGAAGACCATCGGCATGGGCTACCACTACCGGTCGCGCTACGAGCTCGTGCTGTTCTTCGAGAAGGGCAAGCGTCGCCTGCACGACCTGTCGATCGCCGACGTTCTGCCGGTCGCCCGCGTTCGCAACGGCTACCCGGCTGAAAAGCCGGTCGAGCTGTCGGAGATCCTGATCAGGCAGAGCACGGGAGCGGGCGCGCTGGTGGTCGATCCGTTCATGGGCTCGGGGAGCGTCGGCGTCGCCGCCGTTCGCGCGGGGCGCTCGTTCATGGGAAACGACGTCGCCGCCGCCGCCGTCGCTCACGCCCGGTGCAGGCTGGCGGCCGCCGCGGCGCAAGCGACCCAGTCCGACGCCGCCGCCGCGGGTTGACGGGGGCCAGCCCTCGCAAGGGCGGGGTCTCAGTCGTGTGGTGTGGTCGGGCCGGACAGGTCGGTCATCTTCTCCGGAAGGCCGAAGTACAAGGAGAGCCAATCCCGCAGGTCGTCGAACTCGACGGCCTTGCCGCTCGCGATCAGAAACGAGCGCATGTTGGGCGTGAAGCCTTCGCCCGCGAACACCACCAGGCCACGAATGGGCCACGCCGCGATGTCTTGAATGGTGGAAGGGATCTTCTCCTCGGCCGTCCCCTGCGTGCCCTGGAACTTGCACTCGATCCCCAGCGTACGCCGGGTCTCGGCGTGGGTCAGGACGATGTCGATGCGGCGAACGGCGCCCCAGATTCGGCGCGCCACGCGCACCTGCGTCCGCGCCTCCAGGCCGAGCGCCAGCGCGAGCTGCCGGACCGATTTGACCAGCTCGTCACCGCTGAAGACGGCTGTCGCTCGTCCAGGCATCGTTCACCAGATCAGCAGCTCCGCGATCTTGCCGCGGCCGTCGCCCTTGCTGTTCACTTGACGCGCCGCTAGCACCTCGACCGACGAGAAACCGTCCTCGGCCCGGTAGAGTGGAGCGGCCGCCGACGAGTTGGAGATGAGGACGTGCACGTCCCTTCGTTTCAGGTCCCGGGCGGCGTCGCGCAGGCGCGCTTGATCTTCGCTGGTGAATCCGCTCGCCGTGTAGGCGGTGAAGCTCGACGTCGCCGACAGGGGAACGTAAGGGGGATCGAGGTAGACGAAATCACCCGGCTTGACCCGCTCCAGCGCGTGCAAGAAGTCCTGGCGGGTGATGGTGGCGTTCGCCAACGAGCGGGCGCACGCCCGGAGGTTGTCCTCGTCGCAGGTGTTGGGGTTCTTGTAGTCACCGAACGGGACGTTGAACAGGTTCTTGCTGTTGACCCGGTAGAGGCCGTTGTAACCCATCTTGTTCAAGAAGATGAACCAGGCGGCCACCTCGGTGTCGGAGCAGCCGTCGATGTCCCGCTTGCGCAGCTCCATGAAGAAGTCGCGGGTGCGCTCGTAGGACTTGAGCAGCGCGATCACGCCCTCCACGTCGGCCTGAATGCCCTTGTAGGTTCGCACCAGGCGCTCGTTCGAATCCGACAAGCGCGCCTTCTTCCTCGGCGAAACAGCGAAGAACACCGCACCGCCGCCCAGGAACGGCTCGTGGTATGTGCCATAGCGAGGCGGCACATGCTTCAGGATCTCGTCCAGCAACTTACGCTTTCCGCCCGCCCATTTCACGAACGGCTTCGACCGCTTGTCATCGCCGCGCGTCGCTATGGTCTCCTTCGGCTCTGGCATCGCTGGCATGAAGGCGCCCGCCCGGTCACGGGTCGCACACGCTAACGCCGCGACCCTATGGCGTCTAGGGGTATCCGCGGCAGCGTGCTAAGCCAGCGCGCATGGCAAACATCGATGATATGCAAAAGCAGTTGGAGGCGCGGCTGGCGCCCGCCATCGAAGCGCTCGCGGGGGCTGGAAAGGAGTCCGATCTCGCGCTCGCGCGGGCGTTGATTCACAGGGGCGTTCACCTGCTGGCGGAACGCCGAGCGGGCGAGTTCTGCGCGCTCGCCACCTACGTGGCCGAAATGCTCGGGCACGCGCACGCGCTGATGCACGGGGCCGATCCCACCGCGTCCGCCCACGGCGACCGGGTCCACTGACGGTCGGGGTCGGGCGCCGCGCGCCGCCTCAAAAGACGTCCTTCGCCGCCCGGCGCGCCGCCAGCTCCGCCACGGACGCGGCGCGCACGAACGGATTCGTGTCCCGCTCGACGCCGACGGTCGTGGGGGTCGTGCACGCGGCCAGGCCCGCGCCGCGCGCGGCGAGCGCGGGGCTGTCGGGCTCCAGCGTCGCCGCGAAGCGCAGGTTGGCGGCGGTGTATTCGTGACCGAACCACAGGCGAATCGAAGCGGCGCCCGACGTCAGCGCGCGGAGGCTGCTCCACATCTGGGCGGGGGTGCCCTCGAACAGGCGGCCGCAGCCGGCGCCGAAGAGCGTATCGCCGGTGAAGATGTCCGTCGGGTGGCGGTCTGGTCCCCCGAGCGCCCAGGCGATCGCCGCGCGGGTATGCCCCGGGATGTGCATGCCGAGCAGGGGGGCGCCGCCGACGGACAGGTCCGTGGCGACGAACCCTCCTTCAGGCGCGTCGACGAACACGGTTTGCCTGGGAACGCGGCCCCGATCCCGCGCGTGCGCCGCTACCCAGACCGGCCCCGGCGCGCCATCGACCAGCTCACGAATGCCGCCGACGTGATCGTGATGATGATGGGTGGCGAGGATTCCGCGCAGCGCTAGCCCAGCCGCCGCGAGCGCCGCGGCCACCGGGGCCGCCTCGGAGGGATCCACGACCACCGCGTCGCCCTCGCCCGCCGCATGAATCAGGTAGGCGTAGTTGTCGGCGAGACAAGGAATCGTCTGGATGGTGATCATCTGGGCGCGCCGCGCCAGTGTACCCGAGCGGGTCCGCGAGGGCCCCATCGGCGAAGCCGCACTAGCGCGCGGAAGTTTTTCCACTAGACTACCGCGCCTTTCCGCAATCTCGCTTTCGCCCCCGCACGGCATTCAAAGGAAAAAGTCACATGGGCTCTTTCGCAATGGACAAGATCCGCAACATCGGGATATCGGCGCACATCGACTCGGGCAAGACGACCCTCTCGGAGCGCATCCTCTTTTACACAGGGAAGATCCACCGGATCGAGGAGGTGAAGGGCAAGTCGGGGGTAGGCGCCAAGATGGACTCGATGGACCTCGAGCGCGAGAAGGGCATCACGATCCAGTCGGCCGCCACCTATTGCATCTGGGAAGGCTACAACATCAACTTGATCGACACCCCTGGACACGTCGACTTCACCATCGAGGTCGAGCGCGCCCTGCGGGTGCTAGACGGCGCCGTCCTCGTGCTGTGCGGGACGTCTGGCGTGCAGTCGCAGTCGTACACGGTCGATCGACAGATGCGGCGCTACAACGTGCCGCGCATCGCGTTCATCAACAAGCTGGACCGCGCCGGCGCCGATCCGGCCCGCGTGACCGGCCAGCTGAAGGAGAAGCTGCGTCACAACACCATCACGCTGCAGCTCCCGATCGGGGCCGAGGCAGACTTCGACGGCATCATCGACCTCGTCAAGATGAAGGCCTACTTCTTCGACGGTGACAACGGCGAGGACATCCGCGAGGAGGAGATCCCTGCCGACCGCGTCGAGGAGGCGAAGACCGCCCGCCGTGCCTTGATCGCCGCCGTCGCCGACCACGACGACGAGATGGCCGAGATCTTCCTGGCCGAGCAGGAGCCGACCATCGAGCAGATCAACGCCGCCATCCGGCGCGTGACGATCAGCCTGAAGATGACGCCGGTCTTCATCGGCTCGGCCTACAAGAACAAGGGCGTCCAGTTGCTGCTGGACGGCGTGCTGGCCTACCTGCCCAACCCCGCCGAGGTGCAGAACATCGCGCTCGATCAAAACAAGAACGAAGAGAAGGTGGTCCTGGCTTCGGATCCCAAGAAGCCCTTCGTGGGGCTGGCCTTCAAGCTGGAGGACGGCAAGTACGGCCAGCTCACGTACATGCGCGTCTACCAGGGCTCGCTGTCGAAGGGCGAGTTCATCATCAACAACTCGTCGGGGCGCAAGCGCGTGAAGGTGCCCAGGTTGGTCCGCATGCACTCGAACGAGATGAACGACATCGACAACGCGTCGGCGGGCGACATCGTGGCGCTGTTCGGCGTCGAGTGCAGCTCCGGCGACACGTTCACCACCGAGGACATCAACTACACGATGACCTCGATGCACGTGCCGGACTCGGTCATCTCGCTCGCCGTGTCGCCGAAGGACAAGACGTCGACGCAGAACTTCTCGAAGGCGCTGAACCGCTTCACCAAGGAGGATCCCACGTTCCGCGTTCACCGGGACGAGGAGTCCGCCCAGACGATCATCAGCGGCATGGGCGAGCTGCACCTCGAGATCTACATCGAGCGCATGAAGCGCGAGTACGCCACCGAGGTGATCGCGGGCAAGCCGCAGGTCGCGTACCGCGAGGCGATGAGCATGAAGTCCGAGTTCAGCTACACCCACAAGAAGCAGACGGGCGGCTCCGGCCAGTACGGCAAGGTGGCGGGCTACATCGAGCCGCTGCCCGCCGATCACGAGACCGGCTACGAGTTCGTCGACGACATCGTCGGCGGCTCCATTCCGCGCGAGTTCATTCCGGCTTGCGACAAGGGCTTCCGGGAGGCCATCAAGAAGGGGCCGCTCATCGGGTTCCCCATCGTCGGCGTGCGCTGCCTGATCAACGACGGTCAGTCCCACCCGGTCGACTCGTCTGAAATCGCGTTCCGAACTGCGGCCCTGATGGGGTTCCGCGAGGCCTACGAGCGCGCGAAGCCGACCATCCTCGAGCCGATCATGCGCGTCGAGGTGCAGTTCCCCGAGGAGTTTCAGGGGGCCGTGCTCGGGCAGATCAATCAGCGCCGCGGGACCATCATCTCCACCGAGAAGCTCGAAGGCTTCGTGCAGGCGATGGCCGAGGTGCCGTTGAACGACATGTTCGGGTACTCGACCGATCTCCGCTCGGCCACGCAGGGCAAGGGCGAGTTCACCATGGAGTTCGCCAAGTACGCCGAGGTGCCCAAGCAGCAGCGCGACGCCATGATCGCCGAGTACAAGGCCAAGCGCGAGAAGGAGAGCAGGGCCTGAGGCCTGGCCTGACGTGGGCCTCGGCCTGGCCTGGCCTCGGCCTCGCTACGAGGCTCGGTCGCCTTCACCTTCACCTTCGGCTTGATGCGAACGTCGGTGCTCCTCGCTCCTGGTCGCACCCGATCCCCGTTACGCGCGGATCGGGTCTTGCGTCTTCAACAGGCCCCGTGGCCGCGCGTGCCTTTTTGCGGCGCGTAGCCTGCGGTTGATTCGAGTGCAGGCTACGCGCCGCAAAAAGGTTCAAGCGGCACGCTGGGCCTGCACGAGGGGCGACGTTGGCGCCGCGCGAAGGCTGGGGGGCCTGGGCACGGGTCGCGTCACATGGAAGCGGGCAAGCGAAGGGGCTGGCGAAGGGCTGGTGAGGGGCTGGCGAAGGGCTGGTGAGGGGCTGGCGAAGGGCTGGTGAGGGGCTGGTGAGGGGCTAGCGAAGGGCTAGCGAAGTTACGCGCGGATCGGGTCTTGCGTCTTCAACAGGCGTTGTGGCCGCGCGTGCCTTTTTGCGGCGCGTAGCTGCGGTTGATTCGAGTGCAGGCTACGCGCCGCAAAAAGGTTCAAGCGGCCAGCGGGGCCCGGACGGGCGGCGACGTTGGCCCCGCGCGAAGGTGGGGTCGCCTTCGCTCGGCCGCATCTAGTGAAAGCGGGCCTGGCGAAATGTCGTCAGGCGGACGGGACAGACGGGACAGACGGGGCGGACGGGACAGACGGGGCGGACGGGGCGGACGGGGCGGACGGGGCGGACGGGACAGACGGGGCGGACGGGACGGACGGGACGGACGGAACGGACGGGGCGGACGGGACGGACGGGGCGGACGGGGCGGACGGGGCGGATGGGGCGGCGCTGGGCGGGGGGCGCGGGGGCAGGTGCAACCCCGAGTCGTCGCTGTGGGCGGGGGAGTACCGCCGTGACGGGAGCTGGGCATGATAGAGGCTCTTGTTCCTGAGCGCGATGAACGCGATCCCTTCGGCCAGCATCAGCGGCACCAGCAGATCGTAGCTGCCGGCCAGCTCGCAGACGATGATCAACGAGCTGAGCGGCGCGTGGGCGAGGCCTCCGTAGAATGTTCCCATGGCGATCAGCGCGAACGCCGCCGGGTTGATGCGCGGGTCATTCGAGAGGAGTTGCACCGCGCGCCCGAACGCGCCGCCGAACAGGCCGCCGATCACCATCGACGGCGCGAAGTCACCCGCGCTGCCGCCCGACCCGATCGTCAGCGACGACGCGAACAGCTTCGCGATGCACAGGCCTCCGAGCAACGCCACCGCGCTCCAGCCGCCCGGCAACCACGACGCGCCGCTGATCGCGACCTGCACCGCGCCGTAGCCCCCGCCGAGCAGCCCTACGCCCTGGCCCGGCTGTCCGATTTGCCAGCCGACCAGCATCACGAGAGGGACCGCGAAGAGGCCGAGCGACAGGCCGCCGACGGCGGGCTTCGACCACTCCGGGATGGTCAGTCGGGCGCTGATCCCCTGGACCGCCCGCAAAGTGCGCACGAACAGGCCCGCCAGCAGCGCCACGATGATGGCCATGATCCCGTACAGCCAGAGGTGACCCGGCACGAAGGGGAAGCGGCTCGGCTGCGAGAACAGCGTCGTCTCCCCGAAGATTGAGATGACCACCGAGTAGGCGACCACGCTGGCGAGGACCGCCGGGATCAGCGCGTCCGACTCGAAGTCGTCGTGGTACAGGACCTCGACGGCGAGCAGCGCCGCGCCGAGCGGCGTGCGGAACACCGCGGAGATGCCTGCGGCGACGCCGGCCACCATCAGGATGCGGCGCTCGGCCGGGGTGACGCGCAGCAGGCGTCCCACCGTCGAGCCCAGCGCCCCGCCGATCTGCATGGTCGGTCCCTCGCGTCCCCCCGAGCCGCCGCTGCCGAGCGTGAACAGGGACGCCAGCGCCTTGACCCAGATCACGCGCCGCCGGATGATCCCGCCGTTGTGGTGGAACGCCGCGATCATCGCGTCGCCGCCGCCCCCGCGGGTCTCGGGCGCCAGCTGCGAGATGATGCCGCTCGCCAGGGCACCCACGGCCGGCAGCAGGGCCAGCAGCCAGGGGCGAAACTTGTGGGCCACCTCGGATCTCGGCAGAAAATTCTCGCCGGCGGCCCGCAGCGGGTGGTAGCCCCCGAGATCCTCGATCAGCAGGCGCTGGAGGTACTCCAGGCCCGCAAAGAAGGCCGCCCCAAACAGGCCCGCCGCCGCGCCGACCAGGGCGGCATGGAGCAGGGTTCGACCGATGATCGTCAGGTCGACCCCCGAGGCGTCCGTCAGGATCGCGCGCAGGGCTTGTTGGGGCTTGCGCGCCCGCAGCCGGTCGAGAAGCGAAGCCATCCGCAGTCTGCCCCCATGATGGCCCTGGAAACGCCCGTTTGGCCAGTCATTTGGCGCGGAAACCGCAGCCAAGGCGCGGATCGAGCGGTCAGGGTTGGCCTGTGATATAGCAGGCCGCTCGATATGGACCGCGGTGCTGCCGCCTTTTACGACCTGGACGGGACCTTGGTTCGCACGAACCTCGTGCACGCGTTCATGTACGCCGCCAAGAACCAGCAGGGGCTGCTGAAGAGCGTCGTCAAGACGGTGGCGACGTTCGCCAGCGTGCCGCTCTTCCTCGGCGCCGACATGTACAGCCGACGGCTATTCAACGATGTGTTCTTCGTTCGCTACAAGGGCGAATCCGAGGATCGGCTGCGCTACCTGGCCGACGAGCTGTTCGACAACGCCATCCGCCCGTCGATCTTCCCCGGCGCCTACTCGTTGATTCAGAAGTCCAAGCAGCTCGGGCTGCGGCAGGTGCTGGTGACGGGCGCCATCGACTTCACCGTGCGCCCCCTCGCCAAACACCTCGGGATCGACGATTATGTGACCAACCGGTTGGAATTCGTCGACGGCATCGCGACGGGGCGGCTGCTGCCCCCCGTGATGGCGGCCGCCACGAAGGCCAGCTGGATGCGCATCTACGCTGAAAAGGAGAACCTGAACTTGTCCGACTGCTACGCCTATTCGGACAGCATGAGCGACCTGCCGATGCTGTCCGTCGTGGGGCACCCGGCCGCCGTGAACCCGGACTTCCGCCTGCGGGGCACCGCGCGCCAGCACGACTGGCCCATCCTGGATCTGCGATGAGAGAGCGCGCCCCCAAGGTCTTCCGCGGTCCCGTGCCGCGGCGCAAGGAGGACGATCAGGTCGTCTACATCGACACCGACTCCGCGCCGCGCGTGCTGTTCTCGGGCGAGGACCTGTTGCTCGAGGACCTGCCCATCGGGACCCGCGTGGTGTACCCGAAGCCTCCCATCGAGGGGCTGGTCAACCCCGGCGCCGCCATTCGTTATGCGCTCAACCACCCGCTCGGGACCGAGCCGCTCTACGCCCAGCTCATGCCCGGGATGCGCGTCACCATCGCGATCGACGACATCAGCATGCCGCTGCCGCCCATGGTGCGGCCGGACGTGCGCGAGACCGTGCTCGAGATCTTGCTCGAGATGCTGGACGCCAACGGCGTCGACGACATCCACATCATCGTCGCCACGTCCCTGCACCGGCGCCACACCGTGGCCGAGATGAAGCGCATGGTGGGCGACAAGATCTTCAACGCCTTCTATCCCGACCGCTACTACAACCACGACGCCGAGGATCCCGACGGGATGGTCCACCTGGGCGTCACCGCCCACAACGAGCCGGTGAACATCAACCGGCGCGCGGTGGAGAGCGACCTCGTCATCTACGTGAACGTGAACTTCGTGCCGATGAACGGCGGGCACAAGTCTGTGGCCGTGGGGCTGTGCGACTACGACAGCCTGCGGCCCCACCACGAGCCCGAGACCATCCGCAAGTCCGACAGCTACATGGATCCGAAGCACTCGATGCTGAGCACGAAGATCGGCCGCATGGGCGCGCTGGTCGACGAGCACATGAACGTGTTCCACATCGAGACCGCGCTGAACAACCGGATGTACGCGGGGCCTACGGCGTTCCTGGCCAAGAACGAGGACCAGTACACCGAGTTCGATCGCATGAAGTTCGAGGCCATGCGGTGGTCGCTGTCGAAGCTGCCGCCGGCGGCGAAGCGGAAGCTGTTCCAGTCGATCCCGGCGCCGTATCAGATGATCGCGTGCCACGCCGGCAAGACCGAGCCCGTGCACGAGAAGATCGTCGAGCGCTGCTTCGAGCAGTACGCCGTCGACGTGCGCGGCCAGGCGGACATCCTGATCTGCGGGATTCCCTTCATTTCACCGTACAACGTCAACTCGATCCTGAACCCGCTGCTGGTGCAGGTGATGGCGCTCGGCTACTTCCACAACATGTACCGGGGCAAGCCCGTCCTGAAGAAGGGGGGCGTCATGATCATCACCCACCCCTGCTACGACGAGTTCGATCCCAATCACCACCCGAGCTACATCGAGTTCTTCAACCGGCTCTTGCCCGAGACGCGCGACGCGATGAAGCTGCGGCACAAGTACGAGGAAGAGTTCGCCCACAACCCGAGCTACATCGAGATGTACCGGCGCGGTAACGCCTACCACGGCGCGCATCCGTTCTTCATGTGGTACTGGGGCGAGAACGGCCGCCAGCACGTGGGAAAGGTGATCGTGGCGGGCGCGCAGAACGCGCACGTGCCGGCCATGCTGGGGTGGGAGCGGGCGGAGTCGGTGACGGAGGCGATCGCCATGGCCAAGAGCACGGTGGGCCCGTCGCCGGAGATCACGCTCATGCACCACCCGCCCATCGTCATGATGGACGTCGAGTGACGCGGTCCCGGGTCGGTTCGTTCGTTTCCCACCTGGTGAAACCGAGGCCGCCCGGGCGGGGACGGAACTTTTCACGCAAGCGCCTGGTGGGCGAGTCGATCGCGCGCGCGGTGTACGGCAGCGGCTGGGCCGCGCGGGCGTGGGCGCGCGTGCCGGGGCGGACGGCCGTCGATCTGGTACGGCACGACCTGGCGTTGTTGCCGACCCGGCCCGACGGCGGGACGCGCGTGCTGCGGGTCGCGTTCGCGTCGGACTTCCACATCGGTCCGCTGACGTCCCCGCGCCTGCTCGACAACGCGTTCGCCCTGCTGGCGGAGCTGCGGCCCGACGTGCTGGTGCTGGGGGGCGACTACGTGTACATGGAGGCGACCCCAGAGATGGCGCGCGAGCTGGAGGCCCGCGTGGCGGCGGTGCCGGCGCGCACCAAGATCGCGATCCTCGGCAACCACGACCTGTGGACCCACCACGATCGGATCGAGGCCGCCCTGCGCGCGGCCGGGGCGACGGTGCTGGTCAACGACGCGCTGGTGCTGCCGGCCCCGTTCGAGGACGTGGCCTTCGTCGGCATCGACGATCCGTGGGCGGGCAAGCCGGACGCGGCGCGGGCGCTGCGGGGCGGGGAGGGCGCGGGGCTGCGCATCGGGCTGTCGCACTCGCCGGAGGGCGTCCCGATGCTGCAAGGCCGCGGGCTGGCGCTGCTGCTGTGCGGTCACACCCACGGCGGCCAGATCGCGCTGCCGTCCGGCCCGGTGGTCGTCCAGGGCAAGCACGGCCGCCGCTGGCCGGCGGGGCTCTACCAGCTCGGCGAGATGAGCCTGTTCGTCTCGCGCGGCCTCGGCTCCGTCGAGCTCCCCATCCGCGCGTACGCCCGCCCCGACGTGAGCCTGTTCACGCTGAGCCAGCGGTAGGTGGTGCGCGGCGGTCCGCGCCTCCGTGGGTTTGCGTCGCGCGACGGCGGGGGCGGAGGTGACATGTTAGCGTTGTCACGTGAATCTGGTCGACGAGCTGCACGGAATCGCAGCGGCCCTGACGAGCGCCGGCGTCACGTACGCGATCTGCGGCGGGGTCGCGGTGACCATTCACGGAGCGACGCGCTCGACGAAGGACATCGATGTGCTGGTCACGCCGGAGGATCTCTCGCGGGCCCTGGACGCCGTCCGACCGCTTGGTTACGCCTTCGCCGCGCTCCCCATGGCGTTCGACGAGGGGACCGACCGCGAGCGCCACGTCCAGCGCGTGAGCAAGGTTTCGCAGGGAGAGCACCTCGTGTTGGACCTGCTCCTCGCGCGCTCGTCACTGGCGGGATTGCTCGACGACCGCATCGATGTCTCGCTGCCGGAGGGCTCCCTGTCCGTGGTGTCCCGCGCCACACTGCTGCGCATGAAGCGCATGGCGGCGAGGCCCCAGGATCTCGCCGATCTCGAGAGATTGGAGCGTCCGGATGAGCCGTGACCGCCCGGGCGACGTGGCCGGCGTGTCGGCGCCCGCCCGCCGGATGAGTGACCCGCCCCCCGGTGTGGCCGCGCGATTGGAGGTGCTGCGCGCGTCATACGTGCCAGAGACCGTCGCGGCTGCCGCGGCGCGGTTGGCGCGCGAGCGGCCCGCGAAATCGCAGCCGTTCGAAGTCGCCGTCGCCCGCCGGCTGCAGGAGCTTCGTTCGCTGCTGGAGCTCGCCGCCTACCTGCATCGCGTCGCGCCCCAGTCGAAGGTGGGCACGCCGACGTGAGGGGCTTCGACATGTCAGGCCGCAACCCGCATGGCTCGTGTGACTGGTCCCCGGAGCGTGAGGCGACAAGAAGCTTGTCCGGGCAGAGGTAGTCTTCGCCGGATTCATCCGGAGAAGGCGGACGCCTCCATCTGCACCAGGCATCGCGGCGTCCACTCACTGGCCAGTCATCGCTCGTCTGTCCAACGATACTGCCGTTCAGCGACGAGTGCGAGAGGCAGCGCAGCGACCGACGCGCCCGTCCGTCTGCAACGCCTGGTCAGCCGGTTCCTCGCGCGACCAATCAAGATGGATCGAGTGTGACAGTTGATGGCTGAATGGCGGCGGTCGCGCACCCGCACGCGGGATCGGAAGGGACCGCTATAGTGGCGCTGGTGCTGAGCGGTTGAAAGCCAGTCGCAGTGACCTGAAGCGAGTAGTCGCCCGCAATCACGGGCCCGCTCTCCAGCCTACACACGGTCGCTGTGCTACTTGGCTCACATGACATGGTGTTCATCATCGGGCCCGACAATGTTGCCGCGACACCCTGCAGAGCCCCAACCTGAGTTGATCCTTTCACCAACAGGATGACGCCGATGTAGGTCGCTGGGCAGCTGCGCGGACACGACGTTGCGGTCCCACCGCCGCAAGAGGTCAGCGCGACGAGCAATGCCGCACATCGAGCGTGGATGCCAAGTAGCCGCAGACAGTGCTTTCTCATGGTGCCCCTACGTCTCCTATGATCTTGGACTGCGTCCCGGAGCCGGATAACGTCTTGGCGTTCAGCGGCGGGCCGGCCGCCGACCCGTCCGCTGCAACGCCTTGTTCGCCGGCACACCGGCCGAGTTCGACTGACTTCCAGTCAGGATGATCTTCTTGTCGCCAAAGGACGCCACGAGGTCAAGCTGCCCACCGAGGGCGGCAATGTACCGGCTAAGAGTGGATACGAGGCACTCCTCGAAATCCTCTCGCCCCTCGAGGCGAGATACGTCCGACTGGTCCATCGACGCGTCCGCCGCAACTTCGACCTGGGTCTTGCCTACCGCCTCTCGAACAGCTCGGATCGTAAGATGCACCCCTCTTTGGGCGCGAAGACCGCGTCCCAGTATCCGAACGGGCTCCGATTCCGCAATGTTGGGACGTTTTGCTGCCGTGCTCATTTCCAACCCCCGCTGTCGTAGACGGTGCGCTCCGGGGCGGTTGCCGGTCGCGCACTGATGATCCGATCGCGCTGACCGCGCTCGACGTGAACCACGCACAGAAGACGCTCGCGAAGCGAGGTCCCTATGACCACCATGTTGCCTGTTCCTGTGCCGTCATCGAGGTAGACCGCCATTGGGTCCGCGAATACCGTGGCGGCTTCCGGAAAGGACACCCCGTGCTTCTCGAGATTCGACTCAGCTTTCGCGACGTCCCACTCGAAGTCCCCTTCCACCACCGTGGGCATCGCATCCAGTAGTATGGTCTACGACCCATACGAGGTCAACCCCGTCCGTCCGGCTAACGATACTGGAATTCAGCGTCGGGCGCAGCCCGCCGGCTGCAATTCCGGGTTATGCGGTCGCTCCACTATTGAAGCACCTTCGGGGGACGCTCGCTGATGAGAGCGATTTTGTCACCGCTGACCCGCCAGACACCGACTCTTGTCCCCACGTAGACCGGCAGATGAGAAAGGAGACTGACAAATACGTGGGTTTCGAGGGGCCAGTCGCTGACCAGGTGGGTGACCATCAGGCCTTCGGGCCTGGAACCTTTCGGCCCTCTCGTCGACATCTCGAGCACAGACCTAGACAACGGCATGACGTATGTTGGTGTGGTGCCTTGATCGGGCATCAGGACACGGAAGTGTCGACCGAAGACGGCGACGTTGGGCTTCGTGGTTCCCGCCAGCATGTAAACGAGAATTCCCTCTTCACCGTTTGCCGATCCGGGAAGCAGGACTGGATTCATTGGCTGACTCACGGGGGGAAGCGCCGCGATTGCCGCCTGCCGCGCCCGCACCAAAGTCAAGAAGGATTGCGTGGCATCCTTCGGCGGATCGAACCCTTCGAATTCGGGCGTGGAGTGGAGTCTGAGCGGGATACGAATCTCGTACGCGATTCGGGGCGGTTCTTCGCTGGTAAAGAACGTCACCATAAACGAATCCTTCGGCTGAAGTGTGTCGTCTGCCTCGCGAACCGGGATATAGCCGCCCAGTCCTGCCTTTCGAGGATCAGGAACGTGCTTCATCAGCTCGTCGGTTCCCATCGCGGACACCTTGTCGAGCAGGTAGAGTTCCCGACCAATATCCTCTGCCCTCTGGACGTGGGGGCGCCATTCAACTGGAATTGGCAGGTCCCCTCCACCTCGCACGGCGTCGGGGTTCGCCGTCGCTTGCTTTGGCGCAGTGGCACAAGACCCAAGCCCCAGAAGTGCCGCAGCGGTCCCTAGGAACACAAGTCGCATTTTCGTCGCCCTCTCTAGGACCCGGATCCGCATAAACGCGATGGCATTCAGCGGCGACCACCGAGGGAGCGAAGCGACCGAGGTGATCGTCCGCTGCAATGCCTGGTTCGGTAGCGCCCCAACATCACCGCCGATCTTCCCATGAATCCGGGTGCCGGTAAAGGTGCATGATCGCTATAATGACGGCCGCCTGGTCATCGACAAAGAAAGACACCAAACGGAAATCGACCGAGGAGTGCGCGTCTGATATCCGCCATGACCAGGGGGAACTGCAGCGGTCCGCTTTCGATGCGCCTGAAAACCCTGCGCACCCTCGCCAGAAATGCCGAGCCGAGGCCCTCGCGTTCGCGCTCGTACCACGAAGCAGCTTCGAACGCATCGACCTCTGTCGGGGCGGACGAGCAACTCGGTCATCGGGTCTTCAGCCGACGTTCATGCCCGTCCAAAACCTCGCCCCAGGGTTTCGCAATGTCCGGCGCAGCGCGGTGGGCAGCCAGGCGCTCCTCCAGGATCTGGCGATGCCATTCCTGCAATGGGATTTGATCCTGATTTGCGGCAATCCGGTCCCAGAGATTCTGGACGTAGTCGATCTTGTCCTCGACGAGAAGCTCGTCGAATCCAGGTGGCGGCATGGAAAGCGGCTGGGGCATGGTCGTCAGTATACCCCTGGGGCCGATGGCTCTGTCCCTGTGGACTTCCGTTTCCACCGCGCGCTTCCGACCAGCATCCCATCGGACGCCATCGGTCTTGAGCTTCTGTATGTCATCAATTCTGCGACGCACTTTTGCGACGCCACGATCGATGTCGTCTGCGGAGAGCTGCCGCACCTCGATAGGCTCCGATTCCGAACCCCTGTTTCGCACCATTCTCGGGTAGCCCTCCGATTGTCGGCCTAACGATATAGCCGTTCAGCGGCGGGCGCGAGAGGGAGGGCAGCGACCGACGCGCCCGTCCGACTGCAACGGCTGGTTAGGCCGCGTTCCGGTGCGGTCGCGCCATGGCTGGAAGAGTCGTGATCGCCGACAGTGCGAAAGGCATCCAGAGGAAGGGAAATGCGGTCTCCCAGCGCTTGAACGCCCTAAAACTTGACTCCGTGTGTTCGCGTCCCGTCTTGTCCACGTATCGCTGACCGTCGACCCGAACGGGCGCCGCCGGCCATTTTAGAATTCCGTAGGAAGCCATAGCGACAAAGATGCCCGTCGCAATCAGCGTTCCCGTCATTTGCCACTTCGGTTGCCACGGCCAGTGCAACGACCGTTTGGCCGACAGCCACAACGATAGATTCAGAATCAGGAACACCACAATCACGCAAGCCACGATCGACACGGGCGGCTCGGCGGGTGCGGGCAAGATATCGACCAGCACCAGAGAGCCCCACACAGCCGACCCAACGGCAAAAACTACCCCGATGGCGACTTCGATGCGATAGATGCGATTCATACGATTGCTTCCAACGCGCTCGTCTGCCCAACGATACTGGCGTTCAGCGGCGGCGCACAGCGCCGTCTGTTGCAACGCCCTGTTGGGCAGCGACGCCAAAGTGCGTCAACACCACCTTCTAGCATCATAGGATTGATCCTCGGTCCCGGGAAGTGAGCCTAAGCGAGGTGAACATGAAACGATCCAGATCGGCGGGACTGTCGATTGGCGGCCCAGTGTCACGCGGGTTCATCACACCACATTCGATCGCGTCTAGGTCTGCATTGTTACCAAGGATATGCTGCAGGAGCAAAAGCTGCATGCCGAGGGTGTAGGCGTACCTGGATATGGCAACGTCGCCTGAGTAGCGCTGGATAAAATAACGAACCGTCGCGATTGCTTTGTCACAGAACATTCCGCTCGACGGGCTCATCCGAAATCCCGCGTGAACGATGCGATTTCTGACTTGATACACGATCTGGAGATTCTCGCCGACGACCTGCCCAGCAAAACTGTCTTTGTCGACGTTGGCGTCCAGAATGCGTCTGAATGAAATCGGGGGTGCCGACGCGGTCCATTGCCTCTTGGCGATAAACGTTTCTACCGCGGTAATGAGACGACGGACGCAGTCATCAAAATCATTCCTGAGGTACGAATGGATAGCGTCAATGAAGTCCCGAAGATAGAGCTCGCTTCTTTCCGGTGCCATTTGGGCGCTCGGTGGAAATGGTGGGACGCTGAGGGGCCATGACAGATTCTGAACAGCCATTCCGCGGCTTAGGGTCACGGAGACTGCATCCAAGAGGGAGTAGGTCCGGGAAAGCGGCTGACCGCTTAAGTATCGGGTGTCCAGGAGGTGACGATTGATAGCTGGCATTAGCGTGCTAAGGTAGCCAATGATGTGGTTCTGCCCGCGGCCGAAGAATCTCATGTCGTCCCAGAGGCGCTCCGACATTGTGCGGTGAATCTGAAGCGTTAACAGTGGCCCATCCTGCCGGCCGGTTATCCTGCTCTTGCGATACCAAAGCTCGAACGCCTGTATTCTCCCCGGAAAGACAAAGGCGACTGAAATGATACAGCCACTGCGTTGGCGGTCCTCGACGTACTCCTGTCCTACGTAGTAGCTTGCAGGAGGTTCTTGGAGAGGGAAGAGCCTCCGCGCCTGCCGGATGAGAGTCCGCAGGAACCGCACTCTGGAGTCGACAATGCGGGCTTGTTCGTCAGTTGTGCGCAAGAGTGGTGTCCCGTACTCAGGTCTCAAGCACCCGCTATTCCTCGTCTGCCCAACGCCTTGCCGTTCAGCGGCGAGCCCGCCGCACGAGCGGTTCGTTGATGTTACTCCGATTTCCCTGCGGCGGGATCGTCCGCTGCAACGGCTTGTTCGGCGGCGGTCCTCACTCGGGGAAGCGGCCCGCGACTTGAATCGTCGGACCGTCGGATGGGCGCATTTCCAGGAGAAATGGATCTTGGACGTTTGCCCGTACAAGGCTGTGCAATCGGTCTGCGTCTCCAGATCTGGTGGAACGATCGTCAACCTCGATTTCCAACTCTTCGAGGGAGTGCGCTTTGATGACTACGTACTTTCGATTCCGCATCTGGACCTCCGAATCGCCGAACTTAAGAACGGCCTGTCGGGTCATCACGCCGTCCGAGTCCCCGGTATTCACGACTCCTACGCGCAGAACTATGTCACCGGTTCTCGGGCGGGGCTGCTCATCCGCCTTCCTTACGAGATTCAGGACGTCATCCAGAAGAATAGCATCGGCATGAACCGCAGCGGTCTTGGCAGCAATCACGCTTTTCGCGGAGGACTTGTCCTTGAGAGCAAGCGTACTGATGTAGGCGCTCAGCTCGCTGCTGCCCACGCCAACAAAGTTGTTGCCATCGAGAGACCGTTGGCCTGCGTCTAGATCGCGCAACTGCGCAGCGAGAGCGGCAGATTGCCACCGCAGAACGTCCTCTACGTCACCAGAACAGTCATCAAGCCATTTGTTCGTATCGAGCCAGGCTGTGCATGAAGAACGCTGCTTGGTGAGCGCCACCCTCATTAGCAGATCGCGAACGGTCGCACTTGCTGCCTGGTTCTTCCTGAGCTTGTCGAGCCCAGCCCAGTCTGGTTCCGCATTCTTAACAACGACAACCGCCGTCACGTACTCGGGCCTCAGCTTAGGTGCCGCAAGAAGATGATTGAGCCAATAGCCGACAACTAGGGACGCGGGACTCAAAGCCAGCGAAATGAAGCCAGCGATTGCGGCGGTTCGAGCGACCGACTCCTTGAATTTGCCTCGGCCAGCAGCCGCTGGCTGAGGCAATGACTCGGAAACATTGGAAGGCTCTTCAGACATACCAACAGCATATTATGCAAGAAGTTGTGGCTGCAAATTTGGGAGGGGCGCATGCTCCTCGCCGACGTCCGCCGAACTAGGATTATACAGGTCTCGGTAACCGAATACCGGCCCTGGCTTCGCGTCCTATCGATTAACCCGGGTGGACGTGCGGTGTGGCCGCAATCCCACGAGAGGCTTGGTGTTTTCCGCGGCGAGCTTGTTGGCTCCTCCCGGCGATAGGCGGCGAGGAATTGCGGTGTAACGCCGGGCGATCAGGGGAGGCGGTCGAGGGGGCTGCGGACCCCGAGGGGGCCGCTGTTCAGGACGTGGGTGTAGATCATGGTGGTGCTCACGTCCTTGTGGCCGAGGAGCTGCTGGATCGTGCGGATGTCCTGACCGGACTCCAGAAGATGGGTCGCGAAGGAATGCCGGAGGGAATGACAGGTCACCGGCCTGGGGATGTGGGCAGCGCGGGCGGCGGCTTTGATGTCCTTCTGGACCGCGGATTCGTGGCAGTGGTGACGGCGGCGCTCTCGGGTCGCCGGGTCCAAGTAGGTGCGGGCGGCGGGGAAGATCCACTGCCAGGCCCATTCGCGCGGGGCATTGGGGTACTTGACGCGAAGGGCGTCCGGCAAGGCCACACAGCCGGCGCCGAGGCGCAAATCGGATTCGTGTTGGACGCGCGTGGCCTCCAGGTGTTCGCGAAGGGGCACCAAGATGGTGGCTGGCAGCATGGTGACGCGATCCTTCCGTCCCTTGCCGTCGCGGATGCGGATCTCCTTGCGCGACAAGTCGACGTCCTTGATGCGAAGCTGCAGACACTCGAGGAGCCGAAGGCCGGCGCCATACAGCAGGCAGACGATGAGGCGGGCGGGGCCGCGGAGTTGCTCCAGCAGGTTCGTGACTTCGTCGCGCGACAGGACAACCGGCAATCGTTCTGGGCGCTTGGCGTGGACGACCGGGCCGATCCATGGCAGGTCGCTGTCGAGGACTTCCTTGTACAAGAAAAGGATCGCGGCGAGGGCCTGGTTCTGCGTCGAGGCGCTCACGTGACGCTCGGTGGCCAGGCTGGTCAGGAAGGCGTTGATCTCCGGCCCGGCCAGCTCGCTCGGGTGTCGCTTGCCGTGGAACAGGAGGAAGCGGCGAACCCAGCCGACGTAGGCGCGCTCGGTTCGCCGGGCGTAGTGGCGCGCCCGAATGGCCTGTCCGAACTGGTCGAGCAGTCGTGGTTTCGAGGGTGCGGGGGCACCGCCCGCTGGGAGCTTTGACAAAACGAGCACCAGGGGTGGCCGATCGTCATCCGTCATTCGGCGGCTTGATGCGAGAACGGTGCCGCTCTCCGCAGTCGCGAACTGGACGCAGGCTCGCGCGGGGGACTGGCCGGCCCCCAGACGACCTCTTGCCGGCCGCCGGACGCACTGGCCGGTCCCTGGGACACCGGTCGTGTCGTCGGAAGGTCCCGGTCAGGTCGTCTCGTTGCCGCGCGCCATCAGGATCTTGCCGGAGCGGACGAGCTCGATGATCTCGAACTGGCGCATCAGGGTCGAGAACGCGTCCAGCTTGTCGCTGGCGCCGTCGATGCGTACGATCAGCGACTCGGTGCCGTAGTCGACGACCTTGGCGTGGTATTGCTCGGCGATCTGCAGGATCTCGGTGCGGCGGTCGAGCGGGCACCGGATCTTGACGAGCGCGATCTCCGTCTCGATCACCGACTTGCCGGTGTGATCGATGGCGTGCACGACGTCGATGAGCTTCGTGCACTGCTTGATGATCTGCTCCAGCGTCTGCAGATCGCCGCTGCACGTGATGCTCATCCGCGAGAACTCGCCGTCGGCGACGTCGGGGCTGACCACCAAGCTCTCGATGTTGTACCCCCGCCGCGAGAACACCAGCGCCACCCGGACCAGCACCCCCGGCTTGTTCCGCACCAGAATCGAAATCGTGTGCACCGGCGGCGCACTCGCCACGCTCAAAGCAGTCGCAGTCATCACAGCCTCTCGGAAACGTTGTTGTGGGTCACCAAAGTCGCGCAGCCCCCCCGGGGGGCCGCGCGTCCACGAAGCGCGGGAAGCCCCTACGTCGATCCCGTGGGCTTCTCCATCTTGTGCTTCGGCCGGTCGATGATCATGTCCCTCAGCGCCGCGCCCGCCGGAATCATCGGGAAGACGTTGTCCTCCTTGATGACCTCGGCCTCGACCAAGCACGGACCCTCGTTCCACTCCATCGCCGCCTTCAGCACCCGGTCCACCTCGGCGGGCCGCCGCACGCGCCAGGCCTTGATTCCGTACGCGCCCGCCAGCTTCACGAAGTCGGGGTTGCCCTCGAGGTCGACGCCCGACAGCCGGTTGTCGAAGAACAGCTCTTGCCACTGGCGAACCATGCCCAGGTACGAGTTGTTGATGATCAGGATCTTCACCGGCAGCTTGTGAATGGCCGCCGTCGCCAGCTCGGCCAGGGTCATCTGGAAGCCACCGTCACCGACGATCGCCCACACCTTCTTGTTCGGCATGGCGAACTGCGCGCCGATGGCGGCCGGGAACCCGTAGCCCATCGTGCCGGCTCCCCCCGACGACAGCCAGTGGCGGTTCTTCGTGGTGCGACAGAACTGCGCCGCCCACATCTGGTGCTGTCCGACGTCCGTGGTCAGGATGCAGTCGCGTCCGCCCAGCTTGTCCAGCCGGTCGAGCACCAGCTGCGCCCGCAAGCCCCCCTTCTTCGCGTACTTCAGCGGGTACTGCTTGCGCCAGCCGTCGAGCTCCGCCAGCCACGCCGCGCTGTCGCACTTCTCGACGAGCGGGAGCAGCTCCTCGATGGCGAGGCGCGCGTCGGCGGCGATCGAGACGTCGGGGCGCACGATCTTGTTGAACTCCGCCACGTCGATGTCGACGTGGATCTTGGTCGCGCCCACGCAGAACTCGGACAGCTTGCCGGTGATGCGGTCGTCCCAGCGCGCGCCGATCGCGAAGATGGCGTCGCAGTTCATGACCGCCTTGTTCGCGTAGGCGGTGCCGTGCATGCCGAGCATCCCCTGGTGCAACGGATGATCCTCGGGGCACGCGCCCTTGCCGAGCAACGTGTTGACGATGGGGGCCTGAAGCTTCTCCGCCAGCTTCATGATGGCCGGCCCCGCGCCCGAGATGACCGCGCCATGGCCGACGTAGAGCACCGGCTTCTTCGCGCGCGCCAGCAACGCCGCCGCCTTCTTCAACAAGGCCGGATCTGCCTTACCGGGCGGGTGGTACCCGGGCAGGTCCACCTTGTCGACGAACTCCGCCGAGCACGGGCCGGACGTGACGTCCTTGGGCAGATCGATGAGGACGGGGCCGGGTCGGCCGCTCGTCGCCAGGTAGAACGCCTCGCGCGCGATGCGCGGGATGTCGTTCGGGTCCTTCACCAGGTACGAATGCTTGACCACGGGATAGGTGATGCCCGTGACGTCGGCCTCCTGGAACGCGTCCTTCCCCAGCATCGGCGAGATGGTCTGGCCGGTGAGGACGATCATCGGCACGGAATCCATCAGTGCCGTCAGCAGACCGGTGACGGTGTTCGTGGCGCCGGGGCCTGAGGTCACCAGCACCACGCCCGGCTTGCCGGTCGCGCGCGCGTAGCCATCCGCCATGTGCGTTGCGCCTTGCTCGTGGCGCACCAGGATCAACTTGATCTTCGAATCGACGAGCGCGTCGAATATGGGCATCGCCGCGCCGCCCGACAGGCCGAACACGTACTCGACCCCTTCTCGCTCGAGACACCGAATCAGCGTCTCCGCTCCCGTGGGCGCGACAGCGACCGGCCCCACCTTCGGCGCGACGGCCGCGACGGCCGTGGGGGACGACTTGTCGGTGGGCTGGGGGCTCGGGGCTGCGGACGAACGAGGTGGTGTCACGACGAGACTCCTTGGTTTGAGACGTCGAGACTCTAGATCTCAAAGTCGTCGATGTCGAGGGCATTTCGCCATACTGTTGAAAATCATCGGTCGATATGGATCTAAATGACGCGATGTTCAGCGTGACTGCAGGGGCCGGATGCCGTATGCCCCCCCCTGCCAACAGGAAAATCGCCATGGCCTGGAGCAAGCGTGGCTATTTGGGGGCATGGGACCACGGTCTACGTATCTACGAGCTCGACAAGAAGCGCCGGGAGGTCAATTCCCGACCGATGTGACCCGCCAGACCGAGTCGGTGCCGTCATCGGTGACCAGCAGCGCGCCGTCCTTCGCCACCGCGACGCCGACCGGACGCCCCCACACCTCTCCGCCCTCGGTCACGAATCCGGTCAAGAAGTCCTCGTACTCGCCGGTCGCCCGGTTCTTGCCGTGCAGCGGGACACGGACCACCTCGTAGCCCGTCCGCACGTGCCGGTTCCACGAGCCGTGCTCGGCGGCAAAGACGTCGCCCCGGTAGGCCGCCGGAAACTGTGCGCCCTCGTAGAAGCACAGCTCGAGCGACGCGAAGTGCGGTTGCAGCAAGACGTCCGGCACGATCACCTTGCCCCGGAGCTCGGGATGCTTGCCGGCGTGGCGGGGATCCTGGTTCGGGCCGATGTAGAACCACGGCCAGCCGTAGAAGCCCCCGTCCTTGACGGTCGTTATGTAGTCGGGGACCAGGTCGTCTCCGAGCAGGTCGCGCTCGTTCACGGACGCCCACAGCGCGCCCGTTCGCGGGTGCACGGCGATCCCGACGGCGTTGCGGATGCCTGTCGCGAACACCCGCAGTCCGCTGCCATCCGGATTGAATTCGAGGATGTCGGCGCGATGAAATTCGACCTCCGAGGTGTCGGGGTCGTCCACGTTCGAGTGCGAGCCGACCGAGACGAACAGCTTCTTGCCGTCGAGAGAGAACGCGAGATCCCGCGTCCAGTGGCCACCGCCGCGAAGCAGCCCGCCGCTCGGCAGGTCGGCGACGACCGTCTCGGGGGCGGCGCGCGCGCGCAGATCGCCGGTCGTGTACGCGAAGCGCACGACGGAGTCCGTGTTGCCGACGTAGATCCACCGTGGCTCGACGTTGGGCCCCGACGGATAGAACGCGATGCCGAACGGCTTGTTCAGGCCCTTGGCGAACGTGACCGACTGCGCGGCCTTTCCCCCGGGCGTGACCCCCCGGAGCACCCGCAGCGTGTTGTGCTTGCTCTCCGCGATGAAGGCGTCGCCGTTCGGCGCGACGCGGATGAGGCGCGGGTTCGACAGACCCTCGGCGTAGAGCTCGACCTTGAACCCCGCGGGCACCTGCGGCCACGCGTCCTTCGGTCGCGGAATCAGGTGCGGGCCGTTGTCGATCGATTGCGCTGGGTTTGGCGGGGGGAGATCGGCCGCGCGAATCAGGTGCAGCCGGCCGGGGACCTGCCCACGAAAATCCGTGAACGGGGTGTGGCCCGGGCCTCCGGCGGCGACAGCGGACGCGGCGGCCAGCGTCGCGATGCCGAGAAAGAAACAGTACACGATGGCGTCAATCTAAACCCAAGCGAGCGGAATGTAACCTCGCAGTTCCCGTCGCCTCCGCAGCGCCCGCATGCAATCCGGGGCGCAACAATTCACGGCGCGCGCCGAAGCAGCATCCGATCAGCATGAGGGGGCCGCGATGAAGGGCGTCATTCGAGGCAGGGCCGGCGTCGACGCGGGCCGCAGCGAGGTCCGCGACTTGACTTGGGGGACCCTTTGAATCCTGATCAGTTCGTGCGGACAGGTCAGCGCATCGGCAGGTACATCCTCGCCGAGCCCATCGCGAGGGGTGGGATGGCCGAGGTGTGGGCGGCGCGCGTCGAGGGCCCACAGGGTTTCGTGAAGTCGCTGGCGCTGAAGTTCATCCTGGAATCCTTCGCCGGCGATCCCGATCTCGAGCGTTTGTTCGTGAATGAAGCCAGGCTGGCCGCGCAACTCCAGCACGCGAACCTCGTCGGCGTCTTCGACTTCGACAAGGTCCCGGCTGGCCAGGCAAGCGGCGTCGGCCGCTACTACATCGTGATGGAGCGGGTGCACGGACACGATCTGCGGCGCGTCCTGCACAACGTCTACCGCCGGGGCGGGCGGCTGTCGCCGGGGATCGCGCTCCACATCGCGGGCGAAGTGCTGAAGGGGCTTCGGTACGTCCACGAGCGGTGCGACGGCGCGACCCAGGCGCCGCTGGGGCTCGTGCATCGCGATGTGTCGCCCCACAACATCCTGATTGGGATGGGCGGCGAGGTGAAGCTCTCCGATTTCGGTATCGCGAAGGCGATCTCGCAGAGCCTCGGGACCCAGGCGGGAATGATTCGGGGCAAGCTCGCATACGCGTCGCCCGAGCAGCTGCGCAGCGAGCCTCTGAATCACCGCACGGATCAGTTCGCGCTCGGCGTGACGTTGTGGGAGGCGCTGGCGGGGCAGCGCCTGTTCGAGGGCGGCGCCGAGATGGAGATCATCGGGAAGGTCCTGCGCTGTCAGGTGCCGCCCCTGCCCGTGCAGGCGGGCGTCTCGCTCGAGACGGAGGCGATCGTCCGCCGCATGCTGTCGGGCGACGCCGACGCGCGCTTCCCATCCACCGCCGCGGCGTTCGCGGCGATCGTGGCGTGCCCCGGCTATTCGTCAGATCCAGCGGCGCTCGAGGCGCTGATGCGCGAGGTCTTCGCTCCGCAAAGTCTCGAGCTACCCCCGACGCTGCCGCTCGAGGCCGAGGGCAGGGGCGCCGCCCCGATGGCTGTTCACCGGGAGGTCGAGACGCTGAAGAAGCGGTGCGAGCTCCCGGCTGCCAAGCGTGACGCGTCCGCGGCGCGTTCGTCTCCGCGCGGCAGCGGTCGGGCGCAAGGCTTGTCCCAGGATGGTGTTCCAGCTCGCCACCGCTCCGAGGGGCGCCTGGCGACCAGCGCGACGGTCGCGGACGAAGAGCGTTCGGTCACGGGCTCGGCCTACGTGTCGGCAGCCGACGAGTTGGTGGCGGGTGCGCGCTCGCACCCCTCCGCGCGCGTGTTTGGCCTGTTGGGGGCGCTGGCGATCGGGGCCGTCGCGATCTTCGTGGGGGCTCGCCGGTCGTGGACTGGCGCCCAGGTGCGTCCGGGGCTCGCGCCGCCCATGATTCGGCAGGGCCCACCAGCGGCAAAGGTACCGAGCCAGGCGAGCGCAGCGATCATCACCGGGCAAGCCGAGCCTCTTTCCGGGGCCGCGGTCAACCGCAATGACCGGGAGCGATCGGCGGCCGTGTCCGTCGCGGTCGGGGCGGCGCCTCGCGAGCCGCCTGCCGTAGAGGAGGCCGCCCGGAGAACCGCCACGCCCGGGGAAAGCGCTGAGCCGAGCGCCGATCCCGTCGATCCGGAAATGAGGCCGCGGGCGACCGCCACGAGGCCTCGCCGGCCCGTTCGTGCCACGACGCAGATTCCGAGCCCCGGCAGCCCACCGGCGGCCGAGAATTCCGCGACCAAGGCGAGGAACGACGGCGACCCGAAGAGACGGCCGGACGTCTCACCCGCCGAGCACGCCCCGAACGGCGCGCCGGTTCTTCGGTAAGGAAGCCGCTCGACCCACCCGCTTGGAACGCAAAAAAGGCCGGGCGCTTCCGCCCGACCTTCGTGCAAACCTAACGTGTCCGGTCGTTGGCGCTCAGTTGCACATACCAACGCCCACGGCGTGACCGCAGTGCAAGTTCACATCGGTTGCCGTGCTGGCGTTGAAGGCGTTGCAGAGGTGATAAGAACGGCAGTGACGCTGATCCGTGGCGAGGGACATGGAGGCCGTGTAGGTCGCGCTGCATGTCGCCGTATGGGTCGGCGCGCCCGCGCACACCGACTCGTAGAAAGTGCAGAAATCAGGCGCCGCGTACATACCCGCGCCGGCCGATCCGTACGAGGCAGTCGCGCAGTCGCCCTGAAGGGTCGCCAGCGACATGCCTTGCCCGCCAGCGCCCGCCGCGCCGCTGCTGCCGCCGGCCGCGGTACCGCCCGCGCCACCTGCGGCCGATCCGGCCGCGCCGCCAGTGGCCGCGCCGCCGTGGCCGCCGGCCGCGCCGCCGCTGGAACCGCCGGCCGCGCCGCCGCTGGAACCGCCGGCCGCGCCGCCGCTGGAACCGCCCGCCGCGCCGCCGCTGGAACCGCCGGCCGCGCCGCCGCTGGAACCGCCCGCTGCACCGCCCGCCGCGCCGCCAGTCGAACCGCCCGCTGCACCGCCCGCCGAACCGCCGGCCGCGCCGCCCGCCGCGCCGCCGGCGGCCGCCGAGCCACCCTTGCCGCCAGCCGCCGTGCCGCCGCCCGCTCCCGCGGTTCCGGTGGTGCCGCCCTTGCCGCCAGCGCCGACCGAGCCGCCCTTGCCACCTGCTCCGCCGCTGCTATCGCTGCCGCAACCGGTAGAAGCCAGCATCACCGAGAGGATCCCCAGTGAGAGAAATGAGAGGGGCTTCGAAATCTTTTTCACGTTCAGCATCAGCGCTATCTCCTTGCGGTCAGGGTACCCGTTGTCGGTTCGAATTCAGGCTGTCTTAACCCGATTCGTCCAAAAATGGAACACGTTTGACTACAAGTCGTCAAAGAGATGCAAAGTGGGAGGACCGGCGCCGCGCCGCAGCAATGCGCAGCGAGGCCGCGCCGCGTCCTGGCCTGGGCTTTCCGGCCGCAGCGTGGGATGCCCGTCAGCGGTGGGGACCGACGGCCCGGCGCTCGCGGGAGAGGCGCTTCCTGACCACCTTGGCGGCGCGCTTCGCCATCACCGCCTGCGAGGGCTTCCGTCCGACCATGGGCTCTTGCTCGGCGTGGTGCTCGTCGATGCTCCCGGGTTCGGCGCCGAGCTCGAAGATGGTGACCTCGCGTTGGCCCCGGTCACCGAGGCGAAGTGGCATGACGGCTGCGCCGATGCCGGCACCGACATAGACGGCACCGGCCGCCCCAGCGTCGGTGCCGTTTGGCCGCCGCTTCTTCGCATCGCCCGGGGCGTCTGGCTCCCGCGACCCATAGAGGCCGTGGACATAACGGTGACCGCCAATCTTGCCCAGCGCGAGCTCGTGTAGGCGGGCCACCGTCACCTGGCCCCCGTGCGTGTGTCCCGCGAGCACGAGCGGCACGCCATGGCGCCAAAGCCCGTCCGCCTCTTCGGCGATGTGCGACAGCCCGAGCGTGGGCAGGTCGGGCCGCAGGCCCTTGACGGCATCATCCATGCGCGCGTGGCCCGTGTACGCGTCATCGAGCCCCACGACTTGCAGCCGCTCCCCCCCCAAGGTCAGCGTCGTGTGGCGATTGCGCAGGACCTCGACGCCGCCCCGGCGGAGGGCGGCCTCCACCTCGTCGGCCCCCGACCAGTGGTCGTGATTCCCCAGCACCGCCAGGGTGGGAGCGTCGAAGCCGCTGACCACCTCGACCAGCTGATCGAGCCACAGCTGGCTGTGACAGACGAAATCGCCCGTGAGCACGACCAGATCCGGCCGCTCGGCGTTCGTCATCTCGACCGCGGCGCGCTGAACGGCGAACGGCGTGATCCGCCCCACATGGAGATCCGTCAGGTGGGCGATGCGAACGTGCGCCAGTCGCTCGCGGTAGGCCCGTGGGCCAGCGAACCGGCGCAGCTCGATGCCGCTGTTCCGGGCGCTCGAGGCGGGCGCGGTGTCCGAGCGTCGGAGGCGCGCGAGCCGTCTTTCGAACCACGAAGAAGCATCGAGCAGAGACGGTGGAGGTTTGGCCACGGAGAGACCAATCCAAGGGTAACGGGGAACCGGGGCTCAGGCCACCGCCTTCTTGACGACGTCCAGAAAAGCCTGCGCCGCGTGCGAAAGCGTGCGGTCTCGGGGGATGAGCAGGCGGATCGGCCGCTCGATGTTCATCTCCTTGACCCTCACCTCGACGAGCGCCCGCCGCTCCAGCTCCTGGCGGACGACCATGCGGGGCAGGAAGGCGACGCCTTCATTGCTCTGCACCAGCTTGCGGATGGCCTCGAGGGTGGGCATCTCGACGTCCATGTTCAAGGGCACCTTGTGCCGGCGGAACTCGCGCATCACGTTCTCCCGGTAGGGCGACACGACGTTGTGCGCGATGAAGGTCTCGCCTCCCAGGTCCGTGATCGACACCGACTTTCGTCCTGCGAAGCGGTGCACGGGCGAGACGATGAACACCAGCGCGTCCGCGTAGAGCGTGCGCGACAGGAGGCGCGCGTCCGCCGGATCGTAGCTGACGACCCCGAGCTCCAGGTTTCCGTCGAGCAGCTCGGCCGGGATCTTGCTGGACTGGCTGCGGCGAACCTGCACCTTGATCTTGGGGTAGAGGCGCCGGTAGGTCTCGATGTGGGGCAGGAGGTACAGCGTCGACGACTCGTTCGCGCCGATCGTGAGGCGCCCGGCGGCGTTGTCGCGCAGCTCGGCGAGCGCGGTCGACATCTCCTCGCGCAGATTCTCGAACCGCCGCGCGAAGTCGAGGGCCACCTGCCCCGCGTCGGTCAGCACCAGCTTCTTCGCGGTCCGGAACGAGCGATCGACGAGCGGCTCGCCGAGCTCGGCCTCGAGGCGCTGGAGCGTCAAGGAGATCGCGGGCTGGGTGCGGAGCAGTCTCTCTGCCGCCCGCGAGAAGCTCTGCTCGGCGACGATCGTCGCGAAGACCTGCAGCGCGTAGAGCTCCATGGGTGGCCACTTAGCATAACGAAAATTAATGCATTGATCTATTTTAATAAATTGGCCGAATCACCTCCGCGCTTCCAAAATAGACGCACATGACCTCGAACCGCGTCTTCATCTTCGATACCACCCTGCGCGACGGTGAGCAGTCGCCAGGATGTAGCATGACCGTGACGGAAAAGGTGCGCCTGGCCCACAAGCTGGAGGATCTTGGGGTCGACATCCTGGAGGCGGGCTTCCCCATTGCCTCGGAGGGCGACTTCGAGGCCGTGAAGGCCGTCAGCCGCGAGATCAAGGTCTCGGTGGCGGCGCTCGCCCGGTCGATGCCGCTCGACATCGAGCGCGCCGGCGCCGCGCTGGATCAGGCGCTCGTCGCGCCACGCATTCACACGTTCCTGGCGACGAGCGACATTCACCTCCGGCACAAGCTGAAGAAGTCGCGACAGGAGGTCCTCGACGCCGCGGTGGCGGGGGTCAGGCTGGCGCGCAAGTTCGTGGACGACGTCGAGTTCTCCGCGGAGGACGGCGCGCGCACCGATCCCGACTATCTGGTCGAGGTCGCGCGCGCGGTCGTCGAGGCCGGGGCCAGCACCGTGAACATCCCCGACACCGTCGGCTACTCGGTCCCCGACGAGTTCGGCGCCTTGATTGGCCGCGTGGTCACGGCGCTGGGAGGCAAGGGCGTCGTCAGCGTGCACTGTCACGACGATCTGGGGCTGTCGGTCGCGAACTCCATCGCCGCCCTGCAGGCGGGCGCCCGTCAGATCGAGTGCACCATCAACGGCATAGGGGAGCGCGCCGGCAACTGCTCGCTGGAAGAGGTCGTCATGGCGTTGAAGACGCGGCAGGATCGCCTGCCGTTCGTCACTGGCATCCGCACCGAGCACCTGTTCCCGTGCAGCCAGCTGCTGGCTTCCATCATCACGTTTGGGCCGCAGCCGAACAAGGCGATCGTGGGGCGGAACGCCTTCGCCCACGAGGCCGGAATTCATCAAGACGGCTTCTTGAAGGAGCGCACGACCTACGAGATCATCGATCCGAAGACGGTGGGCGTGCCGGAGAGCCGCCTGGTGCTCGGCAAGCACAGTGGCCGCCACGCGCTCTCCGCCCGATGCGAGGAGCTGGGCCTGAGGCTGGATCGCGCGCAGCTCGATGCGCTCTACGTCAGGTTCTCGGCGCTCGCGGATCGGAAAAAGGGGATCATGGACGAGGAGATCGTCGCGCTGGCCCGCGAGATCTCCGGCCAGCCCAGCGCCGACGCCCGCGTGGCCTAGCCGCCTGCGGAGCTGATAAGTTCGCGTCGTGAAGCTCGCGGCGCTCCGGAAGAGCCTCTACGCGCAGGTCCTGATTGGCGTGGCGGTCGGCGTCCTGATCGGGCTCGTCCGGCCGACCTGGGGTCTGGCGCTCTATCTATCGCTGGCCACCTTGTTCATCGCGCAGGCGCTCGACATCCACCTTCCCCTCGCCGACGAGCTGGGACTGCTCGCGGTGTTGCTGCTGACCTCGAAGGGCGCCGCCGCGGTGACCGGGGGGGGCTTCGTCACGCTGGCGGCGACGCTGGCGTCGACCGGTAAGCTCCCGGTCGCTGGGTTGGCGCTGCTGCTCGGCGTGGATCGTTTCATGTCGGAGGCCCGGGCGATCACCAATCTGATCGGCAACGGCGTCGCGACGATGGCGATCGCCAGATGGGAGGGCGACCTCGATATTCCGAAAATGCGCGCCGCGCTCGCCTCGCCAAGGTCAGATCGAACCTCATCTGACTAGTGCACCGCCGTCGGCGACGAGATCGCGACAGCCTCGTCAGTGCCGAAGCCGGAATGAGGGGCGGGACCTTGCGCGCGCCGGGTAGGCGCGGCTTGCCCAAGCATCGGGGCCGGTACGTATCTTGCTGACCCCGGCCCCCGTTGAAATCGAACCTCGGGGAACCAAGCGTACCGCGAAGGACCTGAACAATCTGTGCGGGCGAGGAGATTCTCGATGGGCGATCTGATCGATCCGCCGGCCATTTCGGACGGCGGTCCTGCCTGAAATGGAGCGCCGATGCGAACCACACGTGTTTCGAACCCACCGTTGCGAGGCCCGGGAGATGGCCGCGTTGGCGCGCGCGAGCTTTGCCCGCACGTGCCGTCCCGCGGGGGATCTAAAGGACCCTGTCAGGGTCCTTTTCTTGGTGAATGGGCCGACATCGGCCTACGCAGATCAGTTACCTTCGTTGCCCTCACGATCGCCGCCTGGTTCATCGTCGGTTGTTCGACCGGCGACAGCGAGCAGGCGACGCTCGAGGCGTTGCTGAATGACGGTGACTTGAGCCTGATGTCGAAGCACGGCCTCACGGTCGGGCTCCAGGCTCCGGCAGTGGACGCGGGCCCGGTCGGCAAAGGTGGATTCACGAGCACCGGCGGCGTCACGGGGACGGCCGGCGTGGTGGGCTCGGTTGATGGGGGGACGGCCGGCGTGGTGGGCTCGTTCGATGGGGGTACCGCCGGCGCGGCGGGCTCGTTCGATGGCGGGGTCACGGGGACCGGCGGATTCGGGGGGCCTGGCGGATTCGGGGGCTTCGCCGGAGGGATGGGGGGAGGGGGCAATGGTCCGTTCCCACAATCCGCTCAGGGCTTGTGGACGTTCGACGACTGCAACCCCGTTCGCACGGAGCTCTCCGATTCGAGCTTCTTCACGCACACGGCGTTTCGGTCGGTCAGCACGGCGTGCGTACCCGGGATCATAAACCAGGGGGTGGCCATCGACGAGACCGACGACTACGTCTACGTCCCCGACCAGCCCAGCTTCACCTTCGATAGCGGCGTGACGGTCGCTGCGTGGGTGAACCCAACCAAGCTCGGTGGCGTTCGAACGTTGTTTCGCAAGCGCGAAGGGGGCACCAGCACGTTCGTCTTGCTGGCGAACGGCAAGGATTATCAGATGGTCGTGCGGCTCGCGAGCGGCCGCGCGGTCGCCGTCAGCGCCCACGCGACATTGAATGCCTGGACCCACGTCGCCGCCACCTACGACGGCAGCGATCTGAACCTCTACCTCAACGGGGTCCTCGCCGCGCACACGCGGGCGTATGGCCGCCTCAGCTCGGGAGCTGGCCCGCTGTTGATGGGGAACGACGCGGACGGGCGGCGTCTCGACGGTGCTCTCGACGGCGTCTTCTTCGATACCTTTGCCGCCAGCGCCGAGCAGGTCGGTATCCTCGGCTGCATCCCCGGACAGGCGACGGTGGTGGCCGTTCCCGCGGCCGGCCCTCTCGTCCCTCCCGGCACGCCGGTGAGCTATGACCTGCGGCTAACGAACCACGATTCCAGGACGTGCGCCCCAAAGAGCTACGAGTTCTTCGCCTCGTCGAACGTGGCCGAGCTCCTGCCCTCGCCGCAGTTCGACTTCACCCAGCCCGTCGCTCCCGGCCAAACGGCCCATCTGGCTTTCACCGTCTCATCGACGGTGGACATCGAGCCCGACACCTACAGCGTCCCCTTCCAGTTCTCCAGCTTCGACTCCAACACGAGCGCTTCGGACTTCGCCACCGGCTCGGTGTCGTACGCGGTCCAGGGGACGCCCTGCTCGGTTCGCACACGGGCAGAGTTGATGATCAAGGACGTCAGCGTCGTGGAGGATCCCGTTCGCACGGTGGGCGACGGTCCGTGGACCTTCGCGCGCCTCATGGAGAACCTCGCTCCCTCGGCGGCCGCCGCTCCGGCGATGGTGGAGGGGATGTTGCGGACCTGGCTGACCGACCAGACTGTGAACACCTTCGTGATCCCCGCGCGGCCGGCGATGAACGACCTCGTGCTCAATTCGTTCCCGCGTCGCGCGGACGGGCAGCTCGATCTGACGAAGGCGCCGGTCCGGCTGCTGGCGATCGTCAACCGCATCGATCTGCGCGACCTCGCCAGCGGCAACGCCGGCGAAGGCCGCTTCGTGTTCGGCGTCCTCGACCCGAGCGGGTTCCAGCAGCAATTCACGATGATCTTCGAGTTCAAGCTGCCCGCCAAGACCACGCAGGACGTCCTCGACTGGGCGAACCGGTGGCACAACCTCGACACGTTGCCGTTCCCCTCGGCCGCCTACAACACTGCGCTGCAGGCGATCACGGATCTCTTCTCGGGGCGTAACGCGGTCCCGGCAAACCCGAACGGCAGCGCGCTCGCGCAGCTCCGCACGAACGAGATCGCTCTGTCGTTCGAGTGGCAGTTCCGCGAGTTTCACCTGTCGCCCACCACCGGGCTGCTGGTTCCGGCGACGCTGGCGCTGACCCCCGATCGTGGGTTCAACAACACCAGCGTGCTGGCCGACTACATCAACACGAACGAAACGGCCATCCTGGCCGAGCAACACACGGTGCCGCTCAGCTTCGAGGGCCAGCCGTTCCAGGTCGGCTCCGTCACCAACGATCTCGACGGCTGGGACGCGCCGGGCGTCAACAACAGCGAGGCGCGGCATCGATTCTCGCGCAACACGTGCAATGGATGCCACTCCCAGCGAGAGACCGGCACCTTCTTCTTGCAGGTGAATCCCCGCGATCCCGGGCAGGAGAGCTTCCTGTCGGGGTTCCTCACCGGGACCACGGTGTTCGACTTCATCACCGGCGAATTCCGGACTTTCAATGATCTGAAGCGCCGCAACCGGGATCTTCATGCGCTGATCTGCCCCGACGACCCGTTGCCGCCGCTGCCTGGGACGGGCGGCGCCGGCGGGGGCTTCGGGGGCCGCTTTGGTGGCGGGGGCGGGAGCTTCGGCGGCGGCGGTTTCCCGGGAATGAACGGGAGCGGCGGAAGCAGCGGGATCGCGGGCGCCAGCGGCGGCGGGGCAGGGGGAAGGAGCGGGGCCGGGGGAGCCAAGGGCGGTGCCGCGACCGCGGCATCGAGCTCGGCCGGGGCGGTCATCGATGAGTCGGCGGCCGTGACCGCGCGGCCAGACTTCATCTCGAAGGGAAGCGGCCGAACGGACTGATCGCGGGGATGGAGACAACGCGCGTGCCGGAGGAGCGTGGAGCCCCTTCGGCGCGCGCGCCGGCGCGTCGATGGCGGCATACTGGGGGCGTGTCCCTTCATGGCATCACGATCACCTTGGCGGGGGCGGAGCGCGCGCGCGCCGGCCACCCACAGCTTCCCCTGTCCGACCTCGAAAGCCCTGCCGCCATCGAGCCCGGCCGTCCGTTGCGTTACGCGACGGCGAAGGGCGAGGCGGTCGGCGTCGGCGCCGCCGACCCGGAGAACGAGCTCCTGCGCGTGTGGCGGATTCCGGGCGACACCGGGATCGAGGTGCGCGCGCTCGACGCGGCGTTTTTCCGACGGCACGTGCGGCGGGCGCTGGCCCTGCGTCAGACCTTGGGCCTCGCCGATGGCGAGTCCGCGTACCGATTGGTCAACGGAGAGGGCGATGGGCTGTCCGGCCTGGCCGCGGACATATATGGTTCGTTCGCCGTCGTGACGGCGCTCTCGCGCGGGCTGCTCGGGCACGCGCGCGTGCTCGGTGAGGCGGTGATGGCGGTGCTGACGGAGGCGGGCTTGCCGGTTCGCGGCGCTGTCCTGAAGGCGCGATTGAAGGCGCAGGGAGCCGGGCCGGAGAAGGTCAAGGATCAGGTGATCGGCGAGGAGCCCCCGGCCAAGCTGGTGGTGCAGGAGCGGGGAGTTCCTTACGAGGTGCACCTGCGCGGCGGGATCAACGTCGGGCTGTTCTCCGACATGCGGGACCACCGGGCGGGGCTTGGCCGCTTCGTGCGCGGCGCGCGTGTCCTCAACACGTTCGCGTACACGGGGGCGCTGTCGCTGGCCGCGGCGCGGGCCGGTGCGGCCGCGGTCACCAGCGTGGATCTCGCGGCCGGACCCCTCGCCTGGGCGCGGGAGAATTTTCGGTTGTCGGGCCTCGATCCCGGGGCTGCGGCGTATCGGTGGGAGGTCTCGGACGTCTTTCGGTTCCTCGAGGTCGAGCGCGCGCGGGGAGCGCGCTACGACGCGATCATCCTGGACCCGCCAACGGTGTCGGGCGCCCGCGCCGGGTCGTGGGCGCAAAAGCGCGACTATCCCGAGCTGATCGCGGCCGCCTGCGCGCTGCTGCCCGACGAGGGCGGTCACCTCTGGGTGTCCTCGAACACGCATCGGGGCCCCGGCATCCTGAAGCACGTCGAGGCTGGCATGGCGCTCGGCGGACGCACGGTGGACGTGCTCGAGCTAGGCGGTCTGCCCCCCGATTATCCCACCCCCGCGAGCTGGCCCGCCGCCCGCTACTTGGAGGTTTGCCAGCTCCGCGTCGCGTGAGATTCTTGGGGGGCGGGCCTCCGATTTCTGGGCCCAGCGCCGCTCGTGATAATGTGGCGCCTTCCCTAACCTAGGAGCTCAAGATCATGTCGAAACGAATCTCGATCGCATCGTTGGTGCCGATGGCCGCCCTTGTCTTGGGCATCGTCGGAGCATTCAGCTGCGGCGGCGGCGGCAGCTCGAGCAGCAACCAGGCCATCTGCAACAGCGTCTGCCAGAAGTACGCCGCATGCACTCCTGACGGGGGTGCCCTCATCGCCGCGTCGTGCATGGCGGGCTGCGCGAGTCAGGTCGGAAGCACGTCCACCACGACCTGCACCAACGCGAGCGCCATCGCCAGCGCGGCGAACGCGTGCCTGGCGATGACCGACTGCACGGCCTTCGAGACTTGCTTCACGACGATCCCTGACTGCCAAGCCGGCGCCTCGACTGGCACGGGAGGAGCCGGCGGCGCCAAGGGCGGAGGCGTGGGGGGCAGCTCCGGCACCTCTGCTGGTTGCGCGAGCTGCACGAAGTTCGACGCGTGCTGTAGCGCACTCGCCGTGTCGGTCGGCCAGTCGCCCACCGGCTGCACGACGGCTCCGACTTGCAATCAGTCCACCGCGTCAGAGCAGGCCACCCTGGGTCAGGTCTGTCAGCAGGAGCTGACGCAGCTGGCCGCCGCCGCTCCGACCCTGGCCGCTTGCAAGTAGGCGCCGATCCGCCCCACAGCGGCGGTCTCGAAGTGGCCCTCGAATCGACCACATGCGGCACTTTGCGCATGGGCGGTTAGGACCCGGAAAACCACCCGGTCCTCCCTCTAACTCGAAGCGCAGCCTCCCCATTTTCGGGTGATGCAGCTCAACAAGACGCTCGATGGAGGACCAACCACGATGAAAACGCGCCGCCCCCCCCTCGGAAACTCCTCGAAAGGACAGCCGTTTTTCGTCGCGAGCGCCCTGCTCCTCGGAATGGTCGGCGGCCGGGCAGCGGTCGCCGCCCCCATCAAGGTCGCCTGTATTGGCGACCAGATGACCCACAGCGACCTGTACTCGAACAGCCGGGAGACGCAGCCCCCCGGGATGCAAGAGTATCCGCGGAAGCTCCAGGATCTGATGGGGGCCGGATACGACGTACGCAACTTTGGCGATTGTTGCGCCTCGGTCATCTCGGGATATGCGTCGTCGGAGACCCACCCTTATGTCAGCGGGGGGAACTACAAGAATGCCGTGGCCTTTCTTCCGGACATCGTGATCATCGGGCCCTGGGGCCGCCACGATTGGGGAAAGTCCGCGATGACCGCCCTGGCGGCGTTCACGGTTCCGAAGTTTCAAACCGGCTACGAGGACCTCATCACCAAGTTCCAGGCGCTTTCCAGCAAGCCCAAGATCTTCATCTCGTCGCTGGTCGCCCTTCCGTTCGGAATGGATGGGCCGGACAACGGATACAAGACCAGCCCTCAAAACGACGTGGTCCTCGCGCTAGCGGCGAAGTACAACCTTCCGGTCGTCGATCTCTTCAACACCTTCATGGGCGCGGCGGCCCAGCCCTGGTTCATCCAGCCTCCCGCGAAAGATTCGGATGGTGAGCACACCAGCGACGCGGGCTCGACCAAGCTTGCCATGATGTACGCGGCGGCCCTGATGGGGATGGGCACCACGGTTCCCACCGGTGGACAGAGCGGCAGCGTGGGAGGGTCCACCGGGAACGGCGGCAGCGCCTCGGCGACTGGTGGGACGAACGGAGCGGGTGGCAAGGGTGGCAGCGCGGCCGGGACGGGCAGCGGCGGCGACACCGGGGCCACCGGAACCGGGGGCGGGACCATCGCTACCGGAACGGGCGGCACGGTCACGCCAGGAACGGGTGGCACGGTTGTCGTGAGCACCGGTGGCACCGTCCCGACGTCGACAGGTGGCGCGCTGCAGGGCACGGGCGGCGTCTCGTCGGGTTCGGGGGGAACGGTCGCCAGCAGCGGCGGTTCGAATTCGAGCGGAAGTGGTTCGGGCGGGGACAGCAGCGGAGCGACCAACAACGACTCGAGCTCCTCGTCCTGCGCCATCGGCGCGGGTGGTGGTGCGCAGTCGCCGTGGGGCGTCCTCGTGGTGGTGGGGCTGTTCGCCCTTGCGCGTCGCCGTTCGCGGCAGCGCGCGGGCAGCGCGGACGCAGTGAGGTAGGCGCGGGCTACCGCGGCTTCGCGCGGCCGCGGGGCCCGTCGAGGTCCATCGAGCAGACGACCGTCGTTTGCTTGGTGGACCTCGATTTCGTTTGGGTGGCGCCTCCGTCAGCGCAGGTGGGCGGTCAGGGCCGGGATGGCGAGGTCGCGAAGCGCGTCGCGCACGATCGTCGCGATGGCGTTCGCGCCGGCCACGTTGGTGTGGGTCACCTGGCCGTTGAAGTAGGTCTGCACCGCGCTCGGTCCCACGCCGTTCAGCCAGGTCGTCGTCAAGGCTGTCAGGTCGATGAACGGAGCACCGGTCTCGGTCGCCACCTGCTTCACGACCATCGGTAGGTTCACTCCGGCCGAGTTGATGTGCTGGGGACCGATCGTGTTGCCGTTGAACTGCGCCCGCGAGATCGGCGAGAGCAGCAACGGGAAGCCACCGAGGGCCCGGGTCTGCGTCACGTACGCGGTCATGTTGTCGTGAAAGGCCTTCTCGGAGGTCGTCTTGTCGTTGTGGCCAAACACCGCGAACACCCAGTCGCCCGGCTTGAGGGCGGCCTTGATCGCTCCGAACAGCTTCGCGTTTCCGAGGAAGCTGCCCGAGCTTTCACCCGAGTCGGCATAGTTCGCGACAGAGACGGGGTAGTCGAAGAACTGCGGCAGCGATTGGCCCCATCCCCCGAGCCCGGCCGGCTGGTCGCACGTCGTGGAGTCGCCGGCGATGTAGATCATGAACGGCTTCGTCGCCGGGGCGTACCCGATCCCCTTCAGCTGCGGAGCGGCTCCCGTGAAGTAGACGTCGAGGCCGGGCGTACCGTTGCTCGGGCGCATCTGGACCGGCTCGCCCTCGGGCTGCCGCACGTTCACGGTGAACGAGAAGGTCTTCGTCTCGCCGGCGGCGGTCATGACCGACGGCAACATGATCCGCCCTTGCTCGGCCTGCGCGAGGGTGGTGCCGGCGGCGGCGCCCCCGATGGCGACCGTGACATCGTAGTTGCCGGTTGGCCCGCCGAAGGAGCAGCGAATCGGGCTGTTCCCGGTGCACTTCATGAACGCCGCTGGATCGAGCATGGGTACGGGCCCAGCGGGGACGACGACCGCACCGCCGCCCGCGTTACCTGTGCCTGCGCTGCTGCCGCCGGCGCCGGTTCCGACCCCCGCACCCCCCTGGCCACCCCCCGCACCCGGGCCGCCGCCACCACCCACGCCAACGCCGCCGCTACCGACCTGGGCGGGCGCGCCTCCGGTGCTCGCCGGGGCGCCACCGCTCGCGACAGGTGGCGAACCGCCCGTGCCCTGCGCGCCTCCCGATGCGCCGACGGACCCGCCGGAGCCTCCGCCGGGGAGGGGCCCTGGCGTGCCGCCCGTTCCACCGCTCGGCGCGCCGCCCGAACCATTGGGGGCGTTCCCGCCCGTGCCCGCCTGTCCTGGCGATCCAGCGTTGTCAGCCGGGGATCCGCAGGATCCGAGGCCGAGCGCTGTCACCAGGAGCGCCACCAACCGGGGGGCCGCCGCGAGATGGGCGCGTTGTGGATTCAGATCGCGACCGGTGTTCGTGGCCTCGGGAGATGGCTTCATGGGTGCTGCCTCTTCGCGAAGGGTGTGACGCCGGCGTGGTGTGGATCGACTCGGCGACGACGACGTGTGATGAAGGCCACTACCTTACCCAAGGAGAGAGCACGCAGACACAACGGCGCCAGCGCCGATTTGACCGATCAGCGTCTCGAATCCCAAGCCCGCGGAAGGTCGCGGGATTACAGTTTGTATTTGACACGTAATATGGAATACATAAAATATTAAGTCTAAAGGAGATCGCATGCCTCTGTTTGGTCGCTTTTCCTCCGTCCTGCCCTTCCTTTCGTTGGTGGTGGCCGCTGGCTGCGGCGGCCCCGATCCCGCTTGCGACGACCCCGCGGGGTGCGGCCAGGCTCCAACGACCGAGGCTGTGCTGAGCACGGTCGCAAGCGATCCGGGGCCGCGGCCCTTGACCGCGAATCCCAACTCTCCCCCAGCCCTTCCGGGCGCGACGTCGGCGAACGTCGCTCTGTTCAATTCGGCGATGGCGATGTTCAACACCGGGTTCTCGGTCTCGGGCAAGCTCGTCACGCACGTGAACGGGACCCACGCGTTCACGGGCGCGGGCCTCGGCCCCCGGTGGAACAGCTTCTCCTGTCGAGAGTGTCACGGCGCGCCCTTCATCGGGGGCGTGAGCGCTCGCACGAACAGCCAGGCAGCCCTGACCACCGGCATCGGCACCGACTACGGGATCCTGGCTCCGGGTCAGCAGACCCCAGCGTTCCTCGTGACGAACGGCTCCACGCTCGCCGCCCGGATCAAGTACAAGCCCGACGGCACGCGCGATGGACAGGTTCATCAGCTGTTCACGATCGCCGGTCGCGCCGACGCCCCCGGCTGCAACATCGCGCAGGAGAACTGGGCCGCGCAGGTCGCGGCCAACAACGTCGCGGTCCGGATCACCACGCCCACGTTCGGCGCGGGTTTGATCGAAGCCATCACGGATGCGTCGATTCTGTCCGGCAAGCAGGGTGATGCCGCCACCCGCACCGCGCGGGCGGGCCTTGGCATAGCCGGCCATGAGAATCACATGCCGGACGGAAGCATCGGGCGCTTCGGCTGGAAGGCGCAGACGCGAACGCTCAACCAGTTCGCGACCGACGCCTTCGTCCACGAGATGGGCGTCACGTCGGCGGCCTTCCCCACTCCGAACGACCCCACCGCCTCCTGCAACTTCAAGAGCGGCCTCGACGACAAGGTCGTAAGCACCCCGGCGGGCCCGATGAAGATGACCGACCTCGTCGCGGTCGGGATGCGCCTGTCGGCGGCGCGACCGCCCATCGCCCTCTCGAGCTCGGCCACCAGCGGCAAGCCGATCTTCAGCAGCGTCGGCTGCGCGTTGTGCCACACCCCCTCGTTCACGACCCCGACCAGCTCGACTGTGGCGCTCTCGTCGAAGGCGGTTCCCCTCTACTCCGATCTCCTCGTGCATCACATGGGACCGGGTCTGGCCGACGACATCATCCAGGGTACCGCCGGCCCCGACGAGTTCCGCACGGCGCCGTTGTGGGGACTCGGCCAGCGCAACTACTTCCTTCATGACGGGCGGACCTCCGATCTGAAGGCCGCGATCCTGGCTCATTCCAGCGCCGCGAGCGCCACCTGGGTGGCCTCCGAGGCGAACGGCGTCGTCACCCGCTTCAACGCCCTCGGCGAGTCCCAGAAGCAGGACCTCCTCAACTTTCTGCGCGCGCTCTGATCCGAATCGAGGGAGGGCCCTGGCAAGTCTTCCCGATGTCGTTTGCCAAAAGCAAAGGTGGCGTTGTCTCTCCTGACCGCGCACCCTGTTCCCATGGCAAAGACATGGGTTCCGAAGGTTGACCTCAAGCTGGAGAAGGCGTTCGCGAGGGCGATGCGCCCGCTGCTTTCTCCGAGAAGCAACCGCCGTCAAATGTCGTCCCGTCCGCGCTGAAGTCAGAGGTCCGAGCGTCGGTCATCGTCAGAACAGCCAGCCGGCGCCGGCCTTCAGGCCGGCGATGCCGAGCTGGGCGCGCAGCGTGAGGCCGCTGTCCATCTTGAGTCAGGCCTGAAATCACCGCGAAACAATGCCCGTGGGCCATCGGGCAGCTCCCGTTGACAGCCGTCCTGGGAGTGTGATTCCGTGTCGTCGATGCTGACCAAGATTGACAGACGGCGGCCGGCGCGGGCCGTTCTCGACACACTGGCGCAAGGAGAAGTGTTCAGGAGGCTGGGAGCGTGGCTTCTGGTCGTGGTGGTAGGGCTTTCACTCGACTGTGCGGGAAGCCCCCCGCACTCCGCCATGCCCACGCCGCTCGTGGGACTCGATGTCATCGTAGGGCCGGGCGTCGCCTTGTCAGGCGAAGGCGTGAGACGGTTCCCGACCTTCGGTAGCTCACTGACTCGAGCGATCGGGTCCCAACTTCGGGCGGACGGTTTCGAGGTCGTCACTGCCGATCGCGGTCAGAATTCCGTTCGGATCGCGCTGCGGGCAAACCTCGAGGTTTCCCGGAGTCAATTGATCATCATCAACGGCAGGCCCCTGGAATCCAACTCGGCCCTGGTAGAGGTGAGGGTTCTCGCGCCGGACGGCGCGCTCGTCGATGCGTTCGAGGTATCTGGAGATCCCGGCGAAGCAGAGACGCCGAACAAGGTCGCCGCCAGCGTCGCCGAACACATGAAGGGATCAGCCCGACTGGTGGCGCTCGCGGAGGCGGGTCCGCGGGCAGCCGCGCCGCCAGCGGCTGCCCCCGTCGCCGCCAGTCCACCGCGCCCGGACACGGTCGAGCGCGATCCAGACCCAAGAGGCCCGGCCCCCCAGCCGGCCCGAAATCCAGACGGCTCGTCTGCCCATACACCACCTGCCGGACCTACTCCGGCCTGGGTCGGGGAGCTGCCGACCGTCTCCGCTGTCAAGGCGACTCTCTCCGGAAAAACTCCCCATGAAGCGGCAATTCGACTTGGCGCCTCTTTCGAAGTTCTCGAGCATTTCATTGACATTCTTTCCGGCAATGAGAGCCCTCCCCCCGATATCCACTATCATGGTTGCCCGTGGCCAGAAGGCCGGAAACTATACAGTGAGTATTCGACCGCAAAGTGGATCGTGATCAGGGACATGGCGGCACAAGAACCCGTTGTTCCTGGCCGTAACGCGCAGTTCTATGCAAACGTAGAGGCCGAGAGCCTCGGAAAGACGAAGAAGTTCGCCGCCGAGGTGCTTTCCAGGTTCGTTTCTCGACAGTCCCGTGATGCTTACTTCACGCAGGCCGAACATTGGTACCAGGAAGAAAACGCCATTGACGAGGAGGTCGCCGTGGCGCGCGGCGCCAAATCTGACGACTGTACCACCTACAAGAGGCACGAGATCCTTCGTTCAAGTGACACGGAACAACTGCGCGCCAAGTGTGAGGCCCAAACGCGTGCAGCCGCGGAGAAATCGGAAGCGATGAATTTCGCCGCTGGCGACCTGGCGAAGGCTCGATCGGCCGGCGTCAATTTGAGCGTATTCGGCGTTCCCCTTGGTGAACCGGTCACGATACCCGATTGTCCCAAAATAGATATGTTCACAATGACCACAGCGCAGGTAGTCGAGGCACAGGCAGCCCAAGCCGCGATGGCTGCCTGCCGAGTTGACGCAACCGAAGGAATTTGGAATTTTGCGTCCGCGATGATTCTGGATCCGGAAGGGGCCGGCTATTCGGAAGTCACGCTCGCCGCTTCCAAACGTCCTCCATGGGTGACTTCTACCGGAATGCTCATAAAGGGTGGCGTCGTGATAGCCGTGACGGTAGCCACCACGGACGAAAATCAAAAGGATCAGCTCGCTGCTCTACGCGCTAAATACGGCAAACCTAGGCCTCAATCTGTCGAGGGTATACTGGAGTGGCGATTGCCGGGACTCTATGTGCAGTTCCAGGATCGGTCATCGATACCTCAAGCAACTCAATATGTCGGTGGGAATTTACTTGGTAATGCTGCGGCGAACTATGGCTCCGTGATGGGTCGCGCAAAAAAGCCAAACCTCTTCATCATGCTGGAAAGTGTCCACAAGAATCAGGTGGAGCGGAAGGCGGCAAAAAAGGCGGCGGAACCAAAGCTCTGACCATCGATGTCGCATCCCAGCGCTCCGGGTGCGCCGAGGCTCCCATGTTGATTTCGGTGTCACGGACGCGCACCTTTCGCTGCGCGGCGCCGATAGCGATTCGTGACTTCGCGGGCGTTTGCTGTCATTGTGGCGCTTGTTGCGAGCCTTGACGTCTCGGTGCCGGAGCTGGCGACGCGGGCCGCCGCCTTCGAGCCGCCCGAGCACGCTCGTCCACCGTCGTTCGCCCGTCGCCACGCAGGCGTTGGCTTGCGCGCGGCCGCGATCGGGCGCGGGCCGGCTGCTCATCGGGGGGTTGGTGCTGTCGCTGCTGGCCGCCGCGGCGCTGGCCACGCCGGGGTCCGCGCTCGCCAGCGAGCCGCTTCGCATCGACTTCATCGACGTGGGGCAGGGCGACGCCGTGCTCGTGACGTCCCCCGCGGGCAAGACCGTCCTCGTCGACGCAGGTCCCCGCAGAGCGGCGGCGGCCGTGACGACGTTTCTCGCTGCCCATGTTCACGCTCCCCTCGATCTCCTCGTGCTCTCGCATCGTCACGAGGACCACGTCGGGGGGATGCCGCGGGTCGTGCGGGAGATCGGCGCCCGTCAGTTCATGGACGCCGTCGTTCCCCACCAAAGCGGCGCCTACGCGGCGCTGATGCGCGAGCTCGACGCGCGTGGGATCACCGCTCGAAGGGCCACCCGCGGGCGCGTCGTCGATCTCGGCGGCGGCGCGCAGATGACGTTGATCGGGCCGCCCGAGCCGGCGATCCACGGCTCGCGGTCCGACGTGAACGCGAACAGTGTGATCATTCGTCTGACCTTCGGTGCGTTCGCGGCCCTGTTCACCGGCGACGCCGAGGCGCCCACCGAGACCTGGCTGCTGCAGTCGGGGACGCCCTTGCGGGCGTCGGTGCTGAAGGTCGCCCACCACGGGAGTCAATACTCGTCCGGGGCGATGTTCCTCGACGCCGTCGATGCCAAGATCGCGGTCGTCAGCGTGGGGCGCCGGAACGACTACGGGCATCCCGCGGAGGAGACGCTGGCACGGCTCTCCGCCCACGGCGCCTCGGTGTTTCGAACCGACACCGAGGGGGAAGTCTCGATCGAAACGGACGGCACCTCGATCCAGGTTCGCACCGCTCACGGTCGCAAGGAGACGTTCCCGACGCCATGAGCACGGGCAGACGCGCACCGCCGGCAAGCCGGCCCCCGGCGCCTGCGTCGGCCGCCACTCCGGGCGAACCTGCGGGAGACGCACTGCTGTTCGTCGATGCCATCGAAGGGGATCGCGCGCGCCTGCTGCTGGGCGTCGAGGCGTTCGACGTCCCTCGGCGCCTGCTCCCTGTCGATGCGAAGGAAGGGTCGTGGGTGCGCGCGTCCTTCTCGGCGGCTCCATCCCCTCCCGACGAGGGCGCCGCGCTTCGCAAGAAGCTCGGCGGAGGCGATGACGGGGGCAACCTGAAGCTGTGACCGAGGGCCGGCGGGCGAACGCGGACTTCCGCGGCCGGCGGTTTCTTCGGCGTGACAGGTGTGCGCCGCGATGGGAGCTCACGGAAACGTGAGGGTGCCCTCCGCGGCAACCGTCCCCGCTCTGACGCCGACCGGGCTCGGATGGCAGAGCATGGCACGTCGATTGAATTGCGTGGGGGTCTCCTGAATCGACAAACCGGATGTCTTCATGAGCACGACCAAGACTCCCCAATTCGTCGTTGGCATCGGCGCATCGGCGGGCGGTCTCGACGCCCTCGAGCGCTTCTTCGACCACCTGCCCAAGGACACGGGCATGGCCTTCGTCGTCATCCAGCACCTCTCGCCCGACTTCAAGAGCTTGATGGATGAGCTCCTGGCCCGCCACACCGAGCTTCCAATCCACCCGGTGGAGGACGGCATGCCTGTCGAGCCCGACAGCATCTACCTCATCCCGCCCCGGAAGGAGATGATCGTCTCCGACGGCCGGCTCTTGCTCAGCGATCGCGAGCGCCAGCAAGAATTGACCTTGCCCATCGACCTGTTCTTCCGTTCGCTCGCCCAGGACTTTGGCCGGCGCGCAGTGGCCATCGTGCTGTCGGGGGGCGGCACCGACGGCTCGCGGGGCATCCGCGACGTGGATCGGGCCGGCGGGGTCGTGATCGTACAAGATCCCGCTACCGCCCAGTTCGATGGGATGCCGCGGACCGCCCGGGAGGTCGGGGTCGCAACCTGGATTGGCGCCCCCGAAGAGATGCCGCGGATGCTCCTCGAACATGCGCGCAACCGCGGCACCGGTCATGCCACCGCGCAAGCCAATGCGGAGCCCTCCAAGGGGCTGGAAGCCGTGTACCGGATGCTCGAAGCCGAGTTCGGCATCGACTTCACGCACTACAAACCGAGCACCGTCACCCGCCGCATCGAGCGCCGCGTGACCCTGGCGCGATCCAGCAACCTCGAGGAATACGTGGCGCGCCTGCGCGACGAGCGCGACGAGCTCGATGTGTTGTACCGCGATCTCCTGATCGGCGTCACCCGCTTCTTTCGTGACCCTCTGGCCTTCGACGTGCTCGAGCGGGTCGTGCTCCCCGAGCTCCTCCGGCGGGAGCCGCGCGACGAGCCGCTTCGGTTCTGGGTGGCGGGCTGTGCCACCGGGGAGGAGGCCTACTCGCTGGCGATTGTCCTGCGCGAGCTCATGTCGAGGCTCGGCGAACGGCGTGTTCAGATCTTCGCCACGGACGTTCACCGCGAATCCATCGAGCGGGCTTCGCGTGGGATCTACGACGCGGAGGCGCTGGCGAACGTTTCGAAGGAGCGGGTGACCCGCTATTTCCTCCGCATGGGCGATGCCTACCAGGTGGTGGCGGATCTTCGTCAAATGGTGGTGTTCGCCCAGCACAACGTCATCAAGAACGCCCCGTTCACCCGGGTGGACTTCGTGACCTGCCGAAATCTCCTCATCTACCTGCAGCCGGCGGTGCAGCAGAAGGTGCTATCGCTGTTTCACTTCGCGCTCAGGCGCGGCGGCGTCCTGTTCCTCGGGCCGAGCGAGACGGCCGGGGCCGTCGCGCGCGAGTTCGATGTGGTGGACAAGCATTGGCGCCTGTATCGCAAGCAGACGGACGCGCGCTTGCCAGTGGACGTCCGTAACGCGCCCGCCGCGCTCATGCAGTTCGATGCGCGCCCGGGTCCGCACCCGTTCGTGGGCACGGGTGGCTCGGCGGGGGCACGTTACTCGCTGGCCCAGCTGCTCGGGACCTACGACGCGCTCCTCGACGACGTGATGCCTCCCAGCCTCCTCGTCAGCGAGCGAGGCGAGCTGGTGCACGCGTTCGCGGGCGGCAGTCGATTTCTGCAACTTCGCGACGGTCGTCAGGATCTGAATGTGCTCGACATCGTCGACGGCGAGCTGCGGATGGTGCTGGTCGGCGGGCTGAAGCGCGCGACCAACGAGCCGACCGCCATCGTGTTTCGCGGGGTGCGCATCCCGGGCGCTGCCACGAAGGACCAAGAGCTCCACAAGGTCACGATACGTCGTATTCGCCCCCGGGGAGGCGGCGGTCCCCACCTGCTGGTGTCATTCGAATGCGCCGAAAACACGCCGCTCCGCGCGGCGAGCAGCTCGACGAAGGAGGTCGACCTCGACCAGGTTTCGCGCGAACAGCTGCGCGATCTCGAGGCCGAGCTCAGCTACACCAAAGAGAACCTCCAGGCCGCCATCGAGGAGCTCGAGACCAGCAACGAGGAGCTGCAGTCCTCGAACGAAGAGTTGCAGTCCTCGAACGAAGAATTGCAGAGCACCAACGAAGAGCTCCAGAGCGTCAACGAGGAGCTCTATACGGTCAACGCGGAGTACCAGCGCAAGATCGGCGAGCTCACCGAGCTCGCCAACGACATGGACAACCTGCTGGCCAGCACCGAGATCGGGACGGTGTTCCTCGATCGACAGCTGAAGATTCGAAAGTACACGCCCGGCATCGCCGAAACCTTCAACTTGCTGCCGCACGACGTGGGCCGGCCCATCGAGACGTTCACCCACAAAATGGATCACCCGGAACTGGTGGAGGATCTCAAGCGGGTGCTGTCGGAGGGGGAGCCTATCGAGCGTGAGCTGCGCGGGGTGCGCGGGAAATCGATGTTCGTGCGTATCCTGCCCTACCGGGCCAAGGGGACGGTCGACGGGGTGGTGCTGAACGTCATCGACGTCAGCGGCCTCAAGGCCGCCGAGGACGCCTTGTTTCACGAGCGCTACTTGCTGAACAGCCTGCTCGCCACGGTGCCCGATGCGATTGACTTCAAGGATCTGAACGGACGGTTCATTCGGGTCAACCGCGCCATGGCCGACCGCCTCGGGGTCGAGGATCCGGCGAACGCCGAGGGCAAGACAGCGTTCGAGCTGGCCGATAGGGAGCTGGCGCTGTCGATGCGCAACGACGACGAGGCGGTGCTCCGGTCAGGCGAGGCTCAATATTACAGGCTCGAGCGGCGCGGCGTGGGCTGCGGGAGCTCGCCGGCCCCACCGGCGTCGGAACAACACGATCCGGTCGGGCAGTTGCTTGAACACAGGCCTCGCTGGTCGCCTACCGCGGCCTGGGATCTCGTGACCCGGCTGCCCCTGCGTGATGCGCAGGAGCGCATCGTAGGCATCATCACGATCCGTCGCGACGTCACCGAACAGAAGAACGCGGAGGAGGACATTCGGCGTGCGGTGGTGCGGCGCGACCAGTTCCTCGCCATGCTGTCGCACGAGCTGCGCAACCCGCTCGGCGCCATCGTCAGCGCCACCGCGCTGCTGCGGGGAGAGCCTGGGCTCGTGGCGCCGATTCGAGCGGAGGACGGCGCGGCCGGCGCCGAGCCGCGTACCGCGCGATGCCTCGCCATTCTGGAGCGCCAGTCACAGCAAATGGCGCGTTTGCTGGATGATCTGCTGGAGGCCAGCCGCGTGACTCAGGATCGCGTCGAGCTGAAGAAGCAGGTCGTCGCGCTCGACCAGGTCATCCGGGACGCGGTCCAGGCGGTGCGCGGGCAGCTCGACGCGCGCGACATCGTGCTCAGCGTCGAGCTCGACCCCCGTCCGGCGCTGATGGACGGGGATCCGGCGCGGTTACAGCAGATCGTGGTCAATTTACTCAGCAACTCGGCCAAGTACACCCCGCCCGGGGGCCATGTGCACGTCAAGATGGAGCGGGACGACGGGGCGGCGGTGGTACGCGTGACCGACGATGGCGCCGGCATTCCGGTCGACATGCTCGAGTCGGTGTTCGACCTCTTCGTGCAGTCGCGGCGGACCCTGGATCGGGCGGCCGGGGGCCTCGGTGTTGGGCTGACCCTGGCGCGGGCGCTCACCAGGCTCCATGGCGGGACGGTCACCGCTCACAGCGAGGGAGAAGGCAAGGGCAGCGAGTTCGTGTTGCGCATGCCTCTGCTCGACGACGCCCGTGCCGCCGAGGTGGCGTCCGGCGACCGGTTGCAGTCGACGGTCTCCGCGGCCGTCCCCTGTGTCCTTTCGCGAGGCGGCACCGTGGTCATCGTCGAGGACAACGCAGACAGCCGGGAGATGCTGAGCGTGTTGCTCGAGATGTCCGGCTTCACCTGCCGATCGGCCGACAACGGCTCGGCGGCCTTGCGGATCATCGACGAGGTTCGTCCCGACATGGCCATCCTCGACGTGGGGCTGCCCGAAATGAATGGCTTCGAGCTGGCTCAACGGATACGCAGGGTGCATCCACCCGGTCAAATGTGCCTCATCGCGCTCACCGGGTATGGACAGCCCGCGGACCGAGCAATGGCGCTCGAAGCAGGCTTCGACGCCCACGTCGTGAAGCCGGTCCAACCCGAGGCGCTGCTCGCGCTCTTGAACGGCTACCGTCAGCGCGCGCAGGGCATGGACGACCGCGCAGCCCCCGCCGAGGCTGTCGGGGCGTCCGAGCTCATGTCCTGAGCCGGGTCGTCACGGCCTGGTCACGCCTCGCACGGCGCGGCCGAGACGGCGGGCCGGCGGTGGACAATCCGGGGCAGGCGACGACCGTCGGCTGGCAAACAGTCCAGGCCCGGGCCAGCCTTTGAATGGCCAGCTCGAGGGAATCCGCGCGCGCCGAGGAGAAGCACAGGCGCAGCGCCAGGGGCTCCGCGCCGCCCGCATCAGGGCGAAACTGACTGCCCGGGTCGAAGGTCACGCCCTCATCAAGCGCCGCCTTCAAGAAGGGCTCCTCGGGCTGCGACGTGTCGGTCTCGACCCAGATGGCGAACCCTCCCTCGGGAAAGTCGAAGCTCCAGCCGGGCAGGTGCTTGCGGAGCGCGGTTGCCAGCCGGGCGGCGCGCCCGGCGTAGAACCGGCGCAAGCGAAGCAGTCGGTCGTCGAGATCGACCCCCGGGCGGTGCCCATCGCCCAGCAGATAGTCCTCCACGATGGCCTGCGCCAGCGTGCTCGACTGCAGATCGATCCCCTGTTTCAGCTCCAGCGCCCGCCGGCGTAAATGCCTGGGGACCACCAACCATCCCACCCGTAGGCCAGGACAGAGGATCTTCGAGAAGGTCCCGACATGAAAGACTCGGTCGGTCGCGTCGGCGAGGAGCGGACGCGGGGCGGGGCCGTCGGCGAAGCGCAGCTCGGCATAGGCGTCATCTTCGATGATCGCCACTCGCTCCCCGAGCAAAGACGTTCGCTTCAGATCCGAGAGCGCGCGTCCGCGCGGGTTCGAGACCGCGGGCATGACGTAGGCGCACGAGACATCGCGGAGGCGACCAGCCGGAACGAGCCCACGACAGCGGGCCAGCTCGAGCGCAGCGGGATAGGTTTCGAGATCGAAGCCGACCACGTCCGTCGGTCGGGTCGCGAGCTCGAGCGCCATGGCGATTCCCTGCTGGGCGCCACTGGTGACGATGACATCGTCGGGGCGGACCTCGACGCCCCGGGCGTTCAAGCGTTGGGCGAGATAGCCGCGCAGCCGACCCGAGCCCTCGGCCCAACCGTATTGCAGCGCGGGCGTGCCCGCTTGCCGCATGACCCGAAGGAAGGACAGCGCCAGGGCTCGCCGCGGAAACTGTGCGACCGACGGCAAGCCGCCCGCCAGGCCGATGACCCCGGTGCGGGCCGCGCCCCGCCGCAACAGGACTTCGAGCTCCCGCTTCAATTGCTGTTTGCTCTCCTGCTCCGGCCTCGGCCCGCGCGGATCTCGCGATGAGGTGACGTGTTCCCGCAGCGAACCGATTTCAGGGCGGGCGGTCTCTCCAACGAAACGACGTCATGGGGAGCCGCCAAGGACACGGGCGACATACCAGGATGAGCTGAATGCACACGTCGACGAGAAGCAACGGCCGTTCCACAAACGATCCCAGGGGCCCGCCGTCAAAGCGGTTGATGGCCACCAGCGCCGCGTAGTCGGGGGACGCCTTGCCCGGCTTGCCACAGGCCGGCGTCGCGAAACGTCCGGACAGATTGCATGGAACAGGACCTCGGGCTCGGCGCTGGGCGGCGCAACGCTCGCAGGTGCGGCGGCAGCCGGCGTTCCGGGAAGGTCCGCCGCAGCGACTGCAAACGCCGGCAGCGCGAGCACTGCCAGTGGCCAGAGGCGAGGCCTCGATGACCTCACGAGGTCGGGTTACGTGGCTTCTCGTAGGTGCCGACGGTGTGCGTCTCGCCGAGCACATGGCCCCGGATCGCCTCCAGGAGCGAGGGCCGGTCGAGACCCGCTGCCGGCTCTGGTAACACCAAGTCGAGCGCGTAGAGCCGGAAGAAATATCTGTGGCGGCCGATCGGCGGGGCAGGTCCCGTGTACCCCGAGGTTCCAGTGTCGTTTCGCCCCTCGCGGGCCCCGTCGGGAAGCTGACCACGGGAAGCTCCCGCGTCGAGAGCGCTCGTCGACGGCGGAAGGTTCACGACGATCCAGTGCGTGAAGATTCGCTTCGGCGCCTTCGGATCGGGGGCGTCGGGATCCTCCACGAGCAGGGCCAAGCTCCGCGCACGCGCCGGTACACCCGTCCAGCGAAGCGGCGGAGACAGGTTGCCACCCATCGCCGCGTGGACGTCGGGCATGGGCGAACCATCCTCGAAGCTCGGCGCGATCAACGTCAACGATGTCACCGTGTCGCTGGTGGGCGTTGGGTCCTCCGTCGCGAGGAGTGGCGCATTCTGCGCCGCCATTCCCTGTTTTGCGAGGCGGACGTTCTCCGAACCGGGTTCGGCGGACGTGGACTCCCGCGAAGGAGCTCCCTTCCAGGCTTCCGTGTTCGGTGCCGCCTCGGGCGGTATCCAGTTGTTGCCATCGGGCGCGCGCGACTTCTCGAATTCTGTTGCCATTGGTAAATCTCCGGGTTTCAGAGGGGACTACTCTTCCAAGGATGAGTACCCGTGACGTCGGTGAGGGAGCAGGCCCCAACGTAAGAAGGGAATGCCCGGGGTCAAGCCACCAGCCGTTGTCAAAGCTACGGAGCGCGCCTAGCTTTCCGTTCAATGGTGGAGAATCCGGCAGCCGAGGTGGCTCGGGGCCCGGACGTAACGATTGTGGCGGGAGAGCGGTGAACGGCGGCAAGCTGGACTCGCTTGGTGGTGGCGGTGCCGCAGGCGACGTGCTGCGCGCGATGGACTGGTCGCGAAATCCGCTCGGCCCCATCGCGCAATGGCCGTTGTCTTTGCAGGCGATCGTGCGAGCCATGCAGAGCACGCGGCAGGCGACGTGCCTGTTCTGGGGGCCAGAGCTCATCAACATCCACAACGACGGCTTCATTCCGCTCCTCGGCGAGAAGCATCCCGCCGCGATGGGCCAGCGCGCGCAGGGGAGGTCCTCGCGAAGACCGCCGTCTCAGTCATCGTCTCGGACGTCGGGATGCCCGTAGAAGATGGCTACACGATTCTTCGACGGCTGCGCGCCGAGGCGCCCGTGCCGGTGAGGCAGATCCCCGCGCTCGCCCTCACGGCCTACGCGCGCGCCGAGGACCGGCACCGGGCCACGAGCGCGGGGTTCCAGGAGCACGCCGCGAAGCCCATCGATCCCGACCTGCTGGTGTCCACGGTGGCCGCGCTCGTCGGTCGCTGACGCGCGCTGGTTTGCCGTCGTTACCTGAGCGTGGCGCAGGGCGGGGCGTCGTAGCGATAGCGGGACGTCCAGGCGGGAGCCGGCCTGCAGGCGGGCTGAGGAGCTGGCGCGGCACGCCTTTCGCTAGCAATGCGACGACTATGCGCGACGTGGCACAAGCACAAACGGGCCTCTCCTCCCGACGGGGCAAAGCGGGTGAACTGGTGAAACGCACGGCACCGACGGAGGCGGCGATCGAGCTCGACCTGTTCGCTCCATACAACGAAGTGGTCGAGCTCGTCGGCGACTTCTCGGACTGGGAGCCCCTGCCCATGGTGAAGGGCAACGACGGGTGGTGGCGGACCAGTCTGCCGCTTGCCGACGGCGATCACCTCTACAAGTTCAGGGTGAAGTCGCTCAGCTACTTCGCCCTCGGTGAGACGCTGGACGTGTTCGATCCCTACGCGCTTCACCTGAGCAACGACGAGCACGAGAACTCGATCGTGCGGGTCAAGGGCGGAAAGCGCATCTGGACCGAGTACGAGTGGCGCCACGACGATGTCCCACTTCCGCAGAACGCCGATCTGATCATCTATGAGCTCCTCGTGGCGGACTTCGCGGGAACGGCCGGGCAGCGTGGCCGCTTCGAGGACGTGATCGCAAAGCTGGACGATCTGAAAGATCTGGGGATCAACTGCCTCGAGCTGATGCCCGTGAAGTTCTTTCAGGGCAAGGGCTGGGGCTACAACCTGCGCAGCCTGTTCGGAGTGGCGAGCGCCTACGGCAGCGCCGATGATCTGTGCCGCCTGGTCGACGAGTGCCACGCGCGCGGCATCCGGGTCATCATCGACGGCGTCTACAACCACGCGGACGCGGATTCGCCGCTCGCGAAGATCGCCTACGGCTACTGGTACTACGAGAAGAATCCCGATCCGACCGAGATGCAGTGGGGGCCGAAGTTCAACTACGGGCACTACGACGACAATCTGAAGATATTCCCCGCCCGCAAGTACGTGATCGAATCAATTCGCTTCTGGGTCGAGAAGTTCCACATCGACGGTATTCGCTTCGATGCCACGCGCGCCATCGCCAACTTCGACGCGCTTCACGAGCTAACGGCCGCGGGGTTCGACCAGGCAGGGGGCCGCAAGCCGTTCATGACCGTGGCCGAGCACGTCCCCGAGGATCCCGCCATCACGGGCTTCCCCGACGGTCCCATGGTGGCGGCCTGGCGCTTCTCGCTGGGGGCCCACTTCCGCGCGGTGCTGACCGGGCAGACGAACGATGGCGAGTCACCCGATGACTTCGAAGGCCTGCTGGCGGCGCTGGATCCGGCCAAGAATGGCTACGGCACCGGCGCGCACTGCGTGAACTACATCGTCAGCCATGACCATGATCGCCTGATGCAGCAACTGGGCGACAAGGGGCACATGTTCGACGACGTCGCCTTCGCCCGGGTGAGGCTTGGCCTCGGTCTGCTGGCGACCATCCCGGGCGTGCCGATGATCTGGATGGGCCAGGAGTTTGGGGCCGCGTCGGAGAAGAGCCTCGATCCGCGGCCGCTCGACTGGTCGTTGTTGAAGAACGAGCGCAACGCAGGGTTGCGCGCCCACGTGAAGGGTCTCTTCCAGCTTCGCAACAGCTCACCGGCCCTGCGCAGCGACGCGTTCGAGGTCTGCTTCAAGGATCCGGCCAGGCGAGTCTTCGCCTTCAAGCGATGGAACGCGGAAGGCGGCGTCATGATCGTCGCGGCGAACCTGAAGCACGAGCCGACCGGCGAGGTCGTCATATCGGATTGCGGCCTCGAGGACGGGCGGTGGCACGAATACACCTCCGACTACGACTGCGAAGTCGCGGAAGGAAGCCTCAAGGACCAACTCGGGCCGAGCGAGCTGAAGGTTTTCATCAAGGTGTGACATCGCTGGGTCGCCGACCGCAGGACCGCTTTCCTTCGTTAGCTGCGAACTTACCTTCCGCACGGCGCCGCGCGGCCTATGCCACCCCATCAACCCCCTGGAGCCCCACACAACATGCCCGACAAGAAGTCCGCCTCCGAAAAGACCTCCAATCGTCGGAGCCGCCCGGGAGACGTGCTGGCGAAGCAAGCGGCCCGAGCCGAGGCGCTGGCGGCCGCGATGCCTTTCAATTCGAACAAGGCCGGTGAGTATGGTCGGGCCCCGGGGGCGCCGCGGCCTGGCTCGACGGTGAAGGCCTCCGATCCGCGCGCCCTGGGGAGCACGCTCACCGAGGGTGCGTCGTCGCCCAAGGCCGGCGCCGGCCAGCCGAAGCTCGGGCTCAATCCTGGCAACGCCCCTCTCGATCGGTTCCGCGTGGATTCTTCGGAGCGCGTCCTGACCACCAATCAGGGCGTCCCCGTCGCCGACAACCAGAGCTCGCTGAAGGTGGGCCTGCGCGGCCCTGCGGTGCTCGAGGACTTCATCCTGCGGGAGAAGATCACTCACTTCGATCACGAGCGCATCCCGGAGCGCATCGTCCACGCGCGCGGCTCTGCCGCGCACGGCTACTTCGAGTGCTACCGGCCGATGACCGAGGTCACCCGCGCCTCCCTGCTCGCCGAGGCCGGAAAGCGTACGCCGGTGTTCGTTCGGTTCTCCACGGTCATCGGCGAACGCGGCTCCGCCGATACCGCTCGGGACGTGCGCGGCTTCGCGGTGAAGTTCTACACGGACGAGGGAAACTGGGATCTCGTAGGAAACAACATCCCGGTGTTCTTCATCCAGGACGCCATGAAGTTTCCCGACCTGATCCACGCGGCCAAGCCCGAGCCCCACATGGGCGTCCCGCAAGCAGCGACCGCCCACGACACGTTCTGGGATTTCGTGTCGCTGATGCCCGAGTCGACGCACATGTTGATGTGGGCCATGTCGGATCGGGCGCTGCCGCGCAGCTACCGGATGATGCAGGGCTTTGGCGTGCATACGTTCCGCCTGGTCAACGCCGCCGGCAGGTCCACCTTCGTGAAGTTTCATTGGCGGCCGATCGAAGGAACCCATTCGCTCGACTGGGACGAGGCGGTCAAGCTTTCGGGCGCCGACCCTGACTTCCATCGTCGCGATCTGTGGGAGGCGATCGAAGCGGGGGCGTATCCCGAGTGGGAGCTGAGCTTCCAGCTCATATCGGAGCGCCAGGCCGAGGGCTTCAGCTTCGATGTTCTCGACGCGACCAAGCTGGTGCCGGAGGAGCTGGTGCCCCTTCGCCCGGTCGGCAAGATGATCTTGAATCGCAACCCGGACAACTTCTTTGCAGAGACGGAGCAGGTGGCGTTCTGCGCCGCTCACATCGTCCCGGGCCTGGAGTTCTCGAACGACCCGCTCCTGGCCGGCCGAATTCATTCCTATCAGGACACCCAGATATCGCGCCTCGGCGGGCCGAACTTCCACGAGATCCCCATCAACGCCCCCGTGGCCCAGGCCCACAACAACACCCGCGACGGTATGCACCGGCAGGCGATACATCGTGGAAAGGTGGCCTACGAGCCGAACTCGCTCGCGGGCGGATGTCCTTTCCAGGCGGGCGCCGCTGGCTTCACCTCGTTCCGGGAGAGCATCGATGGGGACAAGGTGCGTGGGAAGCCCGAGCGCTTCGCGGACCACTACACTCAGGCGACGCTGTTCTGGAACAGCCAGACGCTGGTCGAGAAGGCCCACATCGTCCGCGGCTTTCGCTTCGAGTTGACCAAGGTCCAGGTCCCGGCGGTGAGAGCGCGGGTCGTGGCAATGTTGGCCAACGTCGACAACGGCCTGGCCACGAGACTGGCCGCCGAGCTGGGCATGCCGTTACCAAAGCCGCTGCCGAAGGCGCTGAAGAAGACGCCGAAGCCCGAGGTCGAGGTGTCGCCGGCGCTGTCGCTGTTCTCGCAACCGGGGCAGGGAGGAATCCGCACGCGGCGGGTCGCCATCTTCGTCGCGGACGGCGTCGACGGGGTGGCGGCGCGCGCGCTCCACACCGGCCTCGCCGAGCGCGGCGCCGTTCCTCGGTTCATCGGCGCGCGTCTCGGCACCGTGCAGACCGAGCAGGGCGACCCGCTCGCGGTGGACGCGACCTTCGAGACGATGCCGTCCGTGTTGTTCGACGCGGTGGCGGTTTGTGACGGCGAGGCGGCGGTCAAGCAGCTCGCCACCGTCGGTCACGCGCTGGAGTTCTTGAAGGACCAGTACCGTCACGCGAAGACCATCCTTGCGCTCGGCGCCGGCGCCAACCTTGCAGAGAGCGCTGGCGTGGCCGGGGCGCTGCCGTCGGGCGCGGCCGATCCGGGAGTCATTGTGCTGAAGAACGCGGTAGCCGCACAGGCCCTGACCGCTTTCATCAAGGCCATCGCGCGGCACCGCCATCACGAGCGGGAGATGGATCCCCCCGAGGTGTAGCAGTCCTCGGGGACTTGTCACGACGATGTCACCTCACATCAAAAACAAGGACAAACCATGAAGACGAAACAGGTGGAAGAGCTGGTCTTGCAGTCCCTCGAGCATGAGCTGGGGGGCGTGCAAGTCTACACGGCCGCGCTGTCATGCGTGGTGAACGCGGACCTCCGCAAGGAATGGGAGAAGTACCTCGAACAGACGCGGACGCATGTGGCGGCGATGGAGCAGATCTGCGCCGCCCTCGGCCTCGACCCGAAGCAGGACGCGCCGGGACGCCGGGTGGTGAGGCATGTGGGCGAGGCCCTCGTGGGCGCAATGAAGATGGCGCTCTCGGGTGGCGACCGTTCGGCGGCGGAGCTCGTGGCGTGCGAGTGCGTGGTGCTCGCCGAGACCAAGGACCACCTCGACTGGGAATTGCTGGGCAAGTGCGCCGAGCACCTGAAGGGCGCGGAGGCGAAGGCGATCAAGAGCGCCTACGATGAGATCGAGGACCAGGAAGACGAGCACCTCTATCACACCAAGGGCTGGTGTCGTGAGCTCTGGATTCAGTCACTCGGCCTGACCGCGGTACTGCCGCCGCCCGAAGAGCGACAGCACGTGAAGACGGCGATCGGCGCCGCTCGGGCGGAGCAGTCCGCGGAGAAGGCGCGCCACTAGCGCTCGACCACATCCGGAGCGCGCGGACATTCGCCCCGTCCCGCGCTAGTGCACCGCCGTCGAAATAGCGTCAATGCCGAGGCCGACAAGCCGCGCCGGACGCGAGGCGCGACGACGAGGCATACCCGTAGGTATGGCGAGGAGAAGCAACGAAGCGGCCGGCGCGGATCGTCGGCCGAACGTGATGCTATTTCGACGACGGTGCACTAGAGTCGGAGGCGCCCGAGGGCGCCAGCGAAGCGACACCGTCGTCATGCCGACCAGGAAACCAATCGAACCTTCGCCGCTCGTCGCTGCGGCGAAGTCCTTCGATGAAACCCTCGAACGCTTCGCGACGCTGACCGAGGCGCTTCGGAAACGTCCGCTCGAGTCACGGCACGCGCTCCAGCGGGCGTCCGAGACGCTGCAGGACATCGCCACCTGCGAGGAGGAGCTGCAGCAGGCGGCCCAGGGTCTGATGGCGGCGCTCGGCGCTGCTCGCGACACGCAACAGCGTCAGGCCGAGCTCGTGCGCCTGCGCGCGCTCGAGATCAAGCAGCGCGGCGAAGCTTACGCGGCGTTCCTCGCCCGCTTCGAGGCGATGGGCGAGGACGCGACCGGTCTGAACGCGATGGCGCAGGCGCTGCTCGGGCAGCGGCGGATCGCGGATCAATCCCTGCGCGAGGGCGATCTGCCGGGCTTGTTGTCGCAGCTCGACGAGCTTCAGGAACGGATGACGGCGGTGGCCCTGACGGGCGACGGGCTGGCGTCCGAAGCGCGCGCCGCCGGCTTCGAGGAGCTGTCCCGGGAGACCGAATCCCTGCGCCAGCAACTCCTCTCCGCGCGCAACAAGATCGGCCTGCTCAAGCACACGGTCGGCAAGGCGGTTCCCGAGCGCCTGATCTCGTAGCGGCCCCCCGGGTCGTCGCGCCTCGCGTCCGGCGCGGCTTGTCGGCCCCGGCGTCGACGCAATTTCGACGGCGGTGCACTAGTCGGCCAGGGAGCGGCCGGTTTCGGGCGTCACCGTCCGCAGCACCGTGTCCAGCTTGTCTAGGGCCACCGGCTTGACCAGATGGTGGTCGAAGCCAGCCTCGCGGGTCCGGCACCGGTCCTCGTCGCGTCCCCAGCCGGTGATGGCTACCATGACGGGCTGAATCTGGCCGTCGAGCGCACGGACGCGACGACACACCTCCTCGCCCCCGAGCTCGGGGAGGCCGAGGTCGCACAGGACCACGTCAGGGCGCTTGGCCTGGATCAGGTCAATCCCGGCGAGGCCGCCGCGCACGAGCCAGACCCTGTGGCCCATCTCCTCGAGGAGCGACGTCATCGTGTCCCCAACGTCAGCGTTGTCCTCAATGATCAAGATCTTGAGGGACGCCGCCGCCGGGTCGCCCGGCGAGCCCTCCGCGACCTTCGGGTGCGCCGGCTGGGGCAGCAACTCCGCCTCCGGCAGCGATAGCGCGAACGTCGTGCCCTGACCCTCGCCCCCGCTCGACGCATGCAGGGTGCCGCCGTGCAGCTCCGCCAGCTTCCGTCCGAGCGCGAGCCCGATGCCGAGCCCCGCCTCCGACGCCTGTCCCGGCCGCTCGACGCGGGCGAACATTCCAAAGATGTGCTCGATCTTGTCGGAGGGGACGCCGGCACCGGAGTCGGCAACCCGGACCACCGCGCTGCTGCTCTCGACGGTCAACCCAACGTTGATCTGCCCGCCGACGGGCGTGAACTTCGCCGCGTTGGTCAGCAGGTTCGTCACGATCTGGGCCACCCGGATCGGATCCGCGTGAACGCGCACCCCCGACGCGAGCTTGACGTTCAGCTGCTGCCGCCGGCGCTCGAACAGCGGGCGCGCAGACTCGATCGTCGGCGCAACGACCGCGCTCAGATCGACCGCCTCCTTCTTCAGCTCGAGCGTGCCGCGGCTGATCCGCGAGATGTCCAGCAGGTCGTCGATCAGCCGGACCATGTGGTCGAGCTGTCGGTCCATCGCCGCGAGGGTCTTCGCCGTGGCGGGGTCGGCGCTCTTGCGTTGGAGCAGTAGATCGAGGCCGTTGCGAAGCGGCGCGAGCGGATTGCGCAGCTCATGCGCCAGGACCGCCAGGAACTCGTCCTTCTGGCTGGCGGCGGAACGCAGCGCGGCCTCCGACGCCTCGAGCTCCAGCGTGCGCTCCTTCACCCGCTCCTCCAGACGCTCGTTGAGCTCCGCCAGCTCGCGCGTCTTGCGGAACAGCTCGGCGAACACGGCGATCTTGTGGCGGAGGATCCGAGGGTTTACCGGCTTCGTCAGGTAGTCGACGGCCCCCGCGTCGTAGCCGGCGATCACGTGCTGGTCATCGAGCAGGTAGGCCGTCAGGAACACGATCGGCGTCTCGCGAAACCGCTTGGTGCTCTTGATCATGTGCGCCAGATCGAGCCCGCTGACGCCAGGCATCTTGATGTCGAGCACGATCGCCGCCACGTCGTTCTCGAGCAGCAGACGCAAGGCGCGGTCCGCGTCGGACGCGCGGAGAAGCCGGTAGGCCGGATCCGCGAGGATCGCCTCGAGCGAGTCGAGGTTCCGAGCCTCGTCGTCAACGAGCAAGATGTCGATGGGCACTGACATCTAACGATAAAGCCAGACCCGGAGCAACGCGAGCAGCTGGTCGGTGTTGACGGGCTTGGCGATGTAGTCGGAGGCGCCCGCCTCCAGGCACTTCTCCCGGTCCCCCTTCATCGCCTTGGCGGTGAGCGCCAGGATGGGCAGCGTGGCGAACTTCGGGTCCTTCCGGATCCGTCGCATCGTCTCGTACCCGTCCATCTCGGGCATCATGATGTCCATCAGCACCACCCCGAGGTCGGGGATGCGATTGATGAGCTCGATCGCCTGCCGCCCGTTGGTAGCGGAGAGCACCTCCATCTCCTGGCCCTCCAGGACGCTGGTCAGCGCGAAGATGTTCCGCGCGTCGTCGTCGACCACGAGCACCTTCCGGCCCTTCAACGCCTCGGTCGAGCGGTGGAGGCGCTCGATCATCCGGCGCTTCTCCTCGGGCAGATCGGTGATCACGCGGTGAAGGAACAGCGCGGTCTCATCGAGCAGCCGCTCGGGAGACTGCACGTCCTTCAGCACGATGCTCTTCGCAACCGCGCGCAGGCGCGCCTCCTCCTTCGAATCCAGCTCCTTGCCGGTGAACACGACGATCGGGATGTCGCGCATCGACGACGCGGACTGCAGGCGCTCCAGCAGCTCGAACCCGCTCATGTCCGGCAAGCGCAGGTCGACGACGCAGCAGTCGACCAGTCCCTTCTCCAGGATCTCCAGGGCCGCGCGCCCGGTCGCCACCGCCTCGATCTCGATGTCGTCGTGCGCCAGCAGCTCCACGATGCTGGCGCGCTCGCGGTCGTTGTCCTCGATCACCAGCAGGCGCTTCTTGTGCGGGATAACATAGGTCTTCAGGCGATCCATCGCGCTCTCCAGCTCGTGGACCGTCGCCGGCTTGGCCAGGTACGAGAACGCGCCGTGAGAAAGCCCGTGCTGGCGCTCCTCCTCCACCGACAGCATCTGAACCGGAATGTGGCGCGTCCCCGGGTCCAGCTTCAGGTTGCTGAGCACCGTCCATCCCAGCATGTCCGGCAGGAACACGTCGAGCGTGATCGCCGTGGGGTGGTACTCGCGCGCCAGGGTCAGCGCCATCTGGCCGCGTTGGGCGACGATCCCCTTGAAGCCCTTCCCGCGCGCGATCCCGAGCAGGATGCGCGCGTAGTGGGGATCGTCCTCGACGACCAACAGGACCGAATCGCCCTCCTTGATGTCGCCGCGGTCATCGGGGACCGTGTCCTCCGCCTTGGCGATCGCCAGGATCGGCATGATCGTCGGCGTGATCGACCCCGGCACCAGCGCCGTCGGCGTGGTCGCCCCGGCCGGGGTTGACGTCGACGAGGCGATCAGGCCGCCGCGCGTCGGACCGACGTACGTGATCGGCAGGTAAAGGGTGAAGGTGCTGCCCTCGCCCGGCTTGCTGGCCAGGCGGATCTCGCCGCCCAGGAGGTTGGCGAGCTCGCGGCTGATGGCGAGGCCGAGGCCGGTGCCGCCGTACTTGCGGCTGGTGCCGGCGTCGGCCTGCTGGAAGGCCTCGAAGATCAACTTCTGCTTCTCGGGCGCGATCCCGATCCCGGTGTCGGCGACCATGAACGCGACGACCATCCCGGTCGCCGACAGCAGCGGGTGATCCGGCGACCAGCCCGAGGTCACGTGCCGGACGCTCATCGACACCATGCCGTGCGCCGTGAACTTGAAGGCGTTCGACAACAGGTTCTTCAGGATTTGCTGCAGCCGCTTCGAATCGGTCTGGAACGTCCGCGGCAGCGCGACGTCGATGTCGATGTTGAACGCCAGGCCCTTGGTCTCGGAGATGTGGTGGAACGTGCGGTGGATGCTGTCGCGCAGGGAGCCGAACGTGATGTCCTCCGGCTCGACGGTGACGGTGCCCGACTCGATCTTCGACAGATCGAGGATGTCGTTGATGAGGGTCAGCAGGTCCGTCCCCGCCGAGTGGATGTTCCGGGCGAAGTCGGTCTGCTTGGCCGTCAGGTTCCCGCCGACGTTCTCGGCGAGCTGCTGGCCGAGGATCAAGATCGAGTTGAGCGGCGTGCGCAGCTCGTGCGACATGTTCGCCAGGAACTCGGACTTGTACTTGCTGGTGAGCGCGAGCTCGGCGGCCTTCTCCTCCAGCGCGCGCCGCGCCTGCTCGACCTCCTTGTTCTTGCGCTCAACCTCGGCGTTCTGCTCGGCGAGCTGCTTGGCCTTCGACGCCAGCTCCTCGTTGGTCTGCTGCAGCTCGATCTGGCGGGTCTGCAGCTCGGCGGTCAGCTGCTGCGATTGGAGGAGCAGGTTCTCGGTCCGCATCGTCGCTTCGATGGTGTTGAGGACGACGCCGATTGACTGGGTGAGCTGGTCGAGGAACACGAGATGCGTGTCGGTGAACGGCCGCAGCGCCGCCAGCTCGATGACCGCCATCGTCTCACCCTCGAACATCACCGGCAGCACCAGGATGCTCTTGGGCGGCGCGCCGCCCAGGCTCGAATGGATCTGCGTGTAGTTGGATGGGACGTCGTTCAGCAGGATGCGTTGTTTCTCCGCCGCCGCTTGCCCGACCAGCCCGACCCCGGAGCGAACGGTCTCCGGCTGATCCGGCCGCTGCGCGTACCCGGCCAGCAGGCGCAGCATCTTCGGCGCGCGGACGTCGCCCACCTCGCCGGGCTCGCCACGGTCCATCTGATAGATCACGCCCTGCTGGGCCTCGACGAGCGGCGACAGCTCGGACAGCAGCGTCTTGCCGACCGTGACCAGGTCGCGCTGGCCCTGCAGCATGCTGGTGAACTTGGCCAGGTTGGTCTTCAGCCAGTCCTGCTCTTGGTTGCGATCGGTGGTCGCGCGCAGGTTGTCGATCATGGTGTTGATGTTGTCCTTCAGCTCGGCCACCTCGCCGCGCGCGTCGACCTGGATCGACCGGGTGAGATCGCCCTTGGTGACGGCGGTGGCGACCTCGGCGATCGCGCGCACCTGCGTGGTCAGGTTCGCCGCCAGCAGGTTGACGTTGCCGGTGAGGTCCTTCCACGTGCCGGCGGCCCCCGGCACGTTGGCCTGACCGCCCAGGCGCCCCTCGACCCCGACCTCGCGGGCGACGTTGGTGACCTGCTCGGCGAAGGTCGCCAGGGTATCGGTCATGTTGTTGATGGTCTCGGCCAGCGCGGCGACCTCGCCCTTGGCCTCGACGGTCAGCTTCTGGCGCAGGTTGCCGTTGGCGACGGCGGTGACGACCTTGACGATGCCGCGCACCTGGTTGGTCAGGTTGGCGCCCATGACGTTGACCGAGTCGGTGAGATCCTTCCAGGTGCCGGCCACGCCAGGGACGTCGGCCTGACCGCCGAGCTTTCCCTCGGTGCCGACGTCGCGCGCCACCCGCGTCACCTCGGACGCGAAGGCGCGCAGCTGGTCCACCATGGTGTTGATGGTGTTCTTCAGCTCCAGGATCTCCCCCTTGACGTCGACGGTGATCTTGCGGGACAGGTCACCGCGCGCGACCGCGGTGGTGACCTCGGCGATGTTGCGCACCTGCGCGGTCAGGTTGGTCCCCATCGCGTTGACCGAGTCGGTGAGATCCTTCCAGGTGCCGGCCACGCCGGGGACGACGGCCTGCACGCCCAGCCGGCCCTCGGTGCCGACTTCGCGCGCCACGCGGGTCACCTCGCTCGCGAACGAGCGCAGCTGCTCGACCATGGTGTTGATGGCCTCCTTCAGCTGCAGGATCTCGCCGCGGACGTCGACCGTGATCTTGCGCGACAGATCCCCGTTGGCGACCGCGATCGTCACCTCGGCGATGTTGCGCACCTGGTTGGTCAGGTTCGACGCCATCGAGTTCACGTTGTCGGTCAGGTCCTTCCAGGTCCCGCCCACGCCGGGCACCTGCGCCTGGCCGCCCAGCTTGCCCTCGGTGCCCACCTCGCGCGCGACCCGGCTCACCTCGGACGCGAACCCGTTCAGCTGGTCCACCATCGTGTTCAGCGTATTCTTCAGCTCCAGGATCTCGCCCTTCACGTCGACGGTGATCTTGCGCGACAGATCGCCGCGCGCGATCGCGGTCGCCACGTCGGCGATGTTGCGCACCTGGCCGGTCAAGTTCGACGCCATCGAGTTCACGTTGTCGGTCAGGTCCTTCCAGGTCCCGGCGACGCCGGGCACTTGAGCCTGGCCGCCCAGCTTGCCCTCGGTGCCGACCTCGCGCGCGACGCGGCTCACCTCGGAGGCGAACGCGTTCAGCTGATCGACCATCGTGTTGATGGTGTCCTTCAGCTGCAGGATTTCGCCACGGACGTCGACCGTGATCTTGCGCGAAAGGTCCCCCTTCGCGACCGCGATCGTGACGTCGGCGATGTTGCGCACCTGATTGGTCAAATTCGACGCCATCGAGTTCACGTTGTCGGTCAGGTCCTTCCACACGCCCGCGACCCCGAGGACCTGGGCCTGGCCGCCCAGCTTCCCGTCGGTGCCCACCTCGCGCGCGACGCGGCTCACCTCGGACGCGAACCCGTTCAGCTGGTCGACCATGGTGTTGATGGTGTTCTTCAGCTCCAGGATCTCGCCCTTGACGTCGACCGTGATCTTCTTCGACAGGTCGCCGTTCGCCACCGCGGTGGTGACCTCGGCGATGTTGCGCACCTGATCGGTCAGGTTCGACGCCATCGAGTTCACGTTGTCGGTGAGATCCTTCCAGACGCCCGCGACGCCCGGGACCTCGGCCTGGCCGCCCAGCTTGCCGTCGGTGCCGACCTCGCGCGCGACGCGGCTCACCTCGGAGGCGAACCCGTTCAGCTGGTCGACCATGGTGTTGATGGTGTTCTTCAGCTGCAGGATCTCGCCGCGCACGTCCACGGTGATCTTCCGCGACAGGTCCCCGCGCGCGACCGCCGTCGCGACCTCGGCGATGTTGCGCACCTGTCCCGTCAGGTTCGACGCCATCGAGTTCACGTTGTCGGTCAGGTTCTTCCACACGCCCGCGACGCCCTCCACCTCGGCCTGGCCGCCCAGCTTGCCGTCGCTGCCGACCTCGCGCGCCACGCGCGTCACCTCGGACGCGAACGCGTTCAGCTGGTCGACCATGGTGTTGATGGTGTTCTTCAGCTCCAGGATCTCGCCCTTGACGTCGACGGTGATCTTCCGCGACAGATCCCCGTTGGCGATCGCGGTGGCGACGTCGGCGATGTTGCGCACCTGGCCGGTCAGGTTCGACGCCATCGCGTTCACGTTGTCCGTCAGGTCCTTCCAGGTGCCGGCAACGCCCGGGACCTGGGCCTGGCCGCCGAGCTTGCCCTCGGTGCCGACCTCGCGCGCGACGCGGCTCACCTCCGAGGCGAACCCGTTCAGCTGGTCGACCATGGTGTTGATGGTGTTCTTCAGTTCGAGGATCTCGCCCTTGACGTCGACGGTGATCTTCCGGGAGAGATCGCCGCGCGCGACCGCCGTGGTCACCTCCGCGATGTTGCGCACCTGACCGGTCAGATTCGACGCCATCGAGTTCACGTTGTCCGTCAGATCCTTCCACACGCCGGCGACGCCCGGGACCTGGGCCTGGCCGCCGAGCTTGCCCTCGGTGCCGACCTCGCGCGCGACGCGGCTCACCTCGGAGGCGAACCCATTGAGCTGGTCGACCATGGTGTTGATGGTGTTCTTCAGCTCGAGGATCTCGCCCTTGACGTCGACGGTAATCTTCCGCGAGAGATCGCCGCGCGCGACCGCCGTGGTCACCTCGGCGATGTTGCGGACCTGCCCCGTCAGGTTCGACGCCATCGAGTTCACGTTGTCCGTCAGGTCCTTCCAGGTGCCGGCGACGCCCGGGACCTGGGCCTGACCGCCGAGCTTGCCCTCGGTGCCGACCTCGCGCGCGACGCGGCTCACCTCCGAGGCGAACCCGTTGAGCTGGTCAACCATGGTGTTGATGGTGTTCTTCAGCTCGAGGATCTCGCCCTTGACGTCGACGGTGATCTTCCGCGAGAGATCGCCGCGCGCGACCGCCGTGGTCACCTCGGCGATGTTGCGGACCTGCCCCGTCAGGTTCGACGCCATTGCGTTCACGTTGTCGGTCAGGTCCTTCCAGGTGCCGGCGACGCCGGGGACAACCGCCTGGCCACCCAGCTTGCCTTCGGTACCCACCTCGCGCGCGACGCGCGTCACCTCCGATGCGAACGCCCGCAGCTGGTCGACCATGGTGTTGATGGCCTCCTTCAGCTGCAGGATCTCACCGCGCACGTCGACCGTGATCTTCTTCGACAAGTCGCCGCTGGCGACGGCGATGGTCACGTCGGCGATGTTGCGCACCTGCGCCGTCAGGTTGCCGGCCATCTGGTTGACCGACTCCGTCAGATCTTTCCACACGCCCGACACGCCCTTGACCTGGGCCTGGCCGCCCAGCTTGCCCTCGGTGCCCACCTCGCGCGCGACGCGCGTGACCTCGGACGAGAACACGGACAGCTGGTCGATCATCTTGTTGACCAGGGTGGCCGAACGGAGGAACTCACCCTCCAGCGGGCGTCCGTCGACGTCGAGCGCCATCGCTTGCGTCAGATCGCCCTTCGCGACGGCGCCCACTGCGCGCGTGACCTCGGTGGTCGGCCACACGAGATCGTCGATCAGGGTGTTGAGCGCGGTGATCTCGTCGGCCCAGCCGCCGACGGCGCCAGGCACGCGCATGCGCTCTTTCAGCTTCCCCTCCTTACCAACCACGCGGCACACGCGGCTGGTCTCCGCCGTGCGCCGAGCGCTGACGGTCAGGATGTCGTTGAAGACGTCCGCGATCTTCCCCTCGATCCCGACGACGTCGGACGGCATTCGCGCGCTGAAATCGCCTTCGCGATATTGCAGCAAGGCGCCCAGTAGCTCGTGCGCGAAGGATCGTCCAGACGTGGCGGCCGATGACGGCCCGTCGTTCTTCACCGGGATCCCGTCGGAGCCGTTCGGCTCCATCGGATCGGCCTTTCGGGGCGGCGGCGGAGGCTCAGTCGAGTACGTCATGATGCACGTCCTTCTCCCTGCTGTTCTGTTGGCGACCGGGGCGCGCGCGTGTCGTTGTCGGAACAGAACTCGATTGCCATGGAGCCTGGCATCAGTCAACCCACGTCCCGAACGAGGACGGGCGATTTGGAATGGCAGTCACCCCAGTAGCGCGAAAGCAGCCGGGCCCTCGAAGCGCGGTGTACCGATGGCATGGCGGTTGCTGAAATCGCAACCAACCCGCCGCGCGAATGAAGGGCCCGAAGCGGGTCGCTGTCCACAAGAGCGCGGCAAAAACACTGGAGGTCCCCCATGTCCCATCAAAACGAGAACCGTAAGTCCAAGGATCGTGACGATTCGCCCAGCTCCGACAGCGGACGCGGGCGGGAGTCATCCGGAACGTCGAGCCCCGAGAAGCGGGGCGGAAAGGTGACGAGCCACGAGCGCGCCGCCTTCCATCACGAGACGGCTGCGCACCATCACACGCAGGCGGCCAAGCACTCACAATCCGGAAATAGTGCCCGTGCCGATCTTCACGCGGATGCGGCGCGCGGCCACGGGCGTCGCGCCACGGAGCATGGTGACGAGGCGACGCGCGTGGGCGGCAGCGGCGGACCGGATCGCGATCGCGAGGTGAACCGGCATTCCCTGTCGCAGGGCGACGATCGGGGTCGCTCGTCCGAGGACGGTGACGCCGGCGGCTACGAGGAGGAGACCGGGCGCGGGCGGCGAGCGGGTTCCTCCTCCTCGCAGCGTTCGAGCGGCGACGAGCGCGATCAGCCACGGGCCTCCGGGCTGGTGGCGGGCGCCGACGAAGGTGACGACAGCGAGCAGGTGGAAGCGGGCGAAGACCGTGACCAACCGGGGAATGGCCAGCGCCGCACGAGCGGACGGGGCCAGGACGCCAACCGCCGTCACGTCTAGGTGACCGGGCGTGGTGGGACGGCCAGCATGGCCGCCCCACCCGCCGGGATCCGGTGCCAGGCGAATCGCCTTCGATGCCCCTTGCCAGGTAGCCCCGTCGAGCCCAAGAAAGAGGCTGGAGGGGCGCGTGGCCGCGAGCGGAGACATGACATCCGGCAATGCCGGAGTGGCCGATACCGAAGAGCAGGTTCCTGTCGAGCTGGGCGACACCGCCCCGCTCCTTTCGGCGATGGGATTCGAAGAGCTGACCGAGCGCGCCGGACGCCTGGAGGGTGACGTCCCGACCGTTTTGGCCCTGTTCGCGGACGGTGACGCGCTTTTCGCGAGCGACCTCGAACGAGAAGCGATACGCGGCGAATTGCGGGCCCTCGGCGCCATGCTCATCGCGGTGTCGCCCGGCAGCCTGTGGTGCTTCCGGCCCGACGATGAGGCGCAGGTGCTGGCGGAGGGGCCGCAAATTGATTTCGCCGCGACCCACCAGCTCTTCGTCCGGTACGGCGTCGATGTCGCGCCGAAATCGGGACCGAGCCTGCGGGGACTGTTCGTGGTCGATGGCAAAGGCATGGTCCGGTTCGGCCATCGCGTGGGCGCCGACGAGAGGGTCACGCTGTTGACCGCGGTGGCGGCCGCGGGCCGCGCCGTGCTGGGGGTTCCGGCCCGGGCCGTGGCGCGCGGTGGGGCGTCGCGCCGGGAATTCCTGTTGACCAGCCTGTTGGCTGGTTTCGCCGTGGCCGTCGCGGACGGGTGCGCACGCCTGGACCCACCACGCAGCGCCGGGTCCATCACGCAGGAGGAAGTGGACGTGACCCTCGACATCAACGGTCAACCCCGGCGGTTGCGCCTCGAGCCCAGGGTCAGCCTGCTGGATACGCTGCGCGAGCACCTGGGGCTCACGGGGACCAAGAAAGGGTGCGATCACGGACAGTGCGGCGCCTGCACGGTGCTGGTTGACGGACGGCGCATCAACTCGTGTCTGACCCTGGCGGTGATGGCCGAGGGGACGAAGATCACCACCATCGAGGGCCTGGGGACCGAGGATGCCCTTCATCCCATGCAGCAGGCGTTCGTCGCGGAAGACGCCCTGCAATGTGGGTACTGCACGCCCGGCCAGATCATGAGCGCGGTCGGTCTGGTCAGTGAAGGGCACGCGCACGACGAGGACGACATCCGCGAGTTGATGAGCGGAAACATCTGCCGCTGCGGCGCGTACCCGAACATCGTGACGGCCATTGGCCGTGCCCAGAAGCAGATGACGGCCGAGGGCAAGGCATCGAAGGAGCCCGTGTGACCGCGCCCTTCAGCTATGTGCGCGTCGGTGACAACCTCGACGCCGTGCTGGACACCGCCACGCCGGAGTCGCAGTTGCTCGCCGGCGGGACGACCCTGATCGATCTCATGCGCCTCGGGGTCATGAAGCCGGCCCGACTGCTCGATATCAACCGGCTGCCGCTGGCGAAGATCGACGAGACGCCCCAGGGGCTTTCAATCGGCGCGCTGGCCCGCAACAGCGATCTCGCCCACCACCCCGCCGTGAGACGGCGCTTCCCCGCGCTGTCGCAGGCCCTGCTGTCTGGCGCGTCGCCTCAGCTCCGCAACATGGCGACCACCGCTGGGAACATCATGCAGCGCACGCGCTGCCCCTATTTCCGGGACGTCGGCGTCGCCGCTTGCAACAAGCGCAACCCCGGCTCGGGCTGTGCGGCCGAGGAGGGGTACACCCGGCAGCACGCGGTGCTCGGCGGAAGCGCTCACTGCATCGCCGTTCACCCGTCGGACATGTGCGTCGCGTTGGTGGCGCTCGACGCCGTCGTGCACGTGCGCGGGCATTACGGGACGCCGATCGACGGGGCGACCGCGCGGGAGATCCCGATGGCGAGCTTCCACCTCGCGCCGGGAACCACGCCGGAGCGTGAGACCTCGATCGGACACGGCGAGCTGATCACGCACGTCACGTTGCCTGCGACGGCGCTGGCGGCGCGGTCCGTTTACGTAAAGGCGCGCGACCGGGCGTCGTACGCGTTCGCGCTGGCGTCCGCGGCGGTCGCGCTCCAGATCGAGGAGGGCAAGATCCGGGCGGCGCGTGTGGCGCTGGGCGGGGTGGCGACGAAGCCTTGGCGCAGCGCGGACGCGGAGCAGGCCCTGGTCGGCCACCAACCATCGGACGCCACCTTTGCGAGCGCGGCCGACGCCGCTCTCGCTTCCGCCACGCCCAGGCCCGACAACCGATTCAAGGTGCCGCTGGCGAAGGCGATCATCATTCGGGCACTCGAACGCGCGCGCGAGATGACATGAGCCGGCCCGCCTATACCAGCCAGGGCATCGATCGCGTCGACGCGCGCCACAAGGTCACGGGCAAGGCCGTCTACTCGGCCGAAGTGAGCGTTGCCAACCTGGCGCACGCCGTGATCGTGGGAAGCACGACCGCCAAGGCCACCATCGGGGCCATCGACGTCCGGGCTGCCCAGCGGGCGCCTGGGGTCCTGCGGGTGCTGACCCATGAAAATGCGCCACACCTCACGGGCGTGTCGTCGGACGGCAAGGCCGGGCCGACCGATCGCGTGCTGCAGGTCCTGCAGGACGATCGGGTGTTGTACGACGACCAACCGGTGGCGGTCGTGGTCGCCGACACCCTGGATCGCGCGCGCTTCGCGGCGGGTCTGGTTGCGGTGACCTACGCGCACGTCGAGGCGCCGGTGGTGACGTTCGACCAGGGATCGCCGAGCTACGCGCCGCCCAAGGCCAACCGAGGACCCACCGACTCGAACCGCGGCGATCCGGCCCGGGCGCGCGCCGCGGCCGCGGCCGCCGTCGACGTGACCTACACCATCCCGGCCGAGAACCACAACCCCATGGAGATGCACGGCACCATCGCCGTCTGGCGCGGCCCTGACGCTGTGACCCTCTACGATGCCACGCAAGGGATCTTCGGCGTGCGCAAGCGGGTCGCGCACGTGTTCGGGCTGGACGTGCGGAACGTGCGCGTGCTGTCGCTGTACGTGGGCGGTGGCTTCGGATGCAAGGGCTCGCCCTGGTCACACGTCATCCTGGCGGCGATGGCGGCGCGCGCCGCGGGGCGACCGGTCAAGCTGACGCTGACACGCCAGCAAATGTTCTCGCTGGTGGGGCACCGGCCGCGCACCATCCAGCGCGTGCAGCTCTCGGCGGCCAAGGACGGCAGACTGACCTCGGTCGAGCACGATGTCATCTCGCAGACCTCGCGGTTCGACGAGTTCGTCGAACCATCGGCCCTCACGGCGCGACACCTCTACGCGTGCGAAAACGTCCGCACCTCGCACCGCCTGGTGCGGCTCGACATCCCCACGCCGACGTTCATGCGGGCGCCGGGCGAGTCGACCGGCAGCTTCGCCCTCGAGTCCGCGATGGACGAGCTGTCCTACGCGGTGGGGATGGATCCGCTGGCCCTACGGCAGTTGAACCACGCCGACCGCGACCTGGGCGAGGACAAGCCGTACTCGAGCAAGTCGTTGCGCGCCTGCTACGAACAGGGCGCGGCGGCGTTCGGCTGGGCCAAGCGCCCCCGCGCGGTGAAGGCGATGCGCGACGGGACGGGGTGGCTCGGCTGGGGCGTGGCCACGGCCACGTACCCCGCCGGACAGAGCCCCGCCTCGGCGTGGGCCAGCGTGCGCGCCGACGGCACGGCGCTGGTGCGCGCCGGCTCGCAGGACATTGGCACCGGCACCTACACCATCATGACGCAGATCGCGGCGGACGCGCTCGGCTTGCCGCTCGCCAAGGTTCGTTTCGAGCTGGGCGACACCGACTTCCCCGAGACGCCCGTCTCCGGCGGCTCGCGCACGGCGGCCAGCGTGGGCTCGGCGGTGAAGGCCGCGGGCTGGCAGGTGCGGCGGGCGCTGATCGAGCTGGCCATCGCCGACGCGGCCTCGCCGCTTCACGGCCGGGCGCCCGACGACATCGATGTCAGCGACGGCACGCTGTCTTCGAAGGCCGAGCCGGGCAAGCGCGACGCGATCGTCGACGTGCTCCGGCGCGCGCAGCGGCCGGTCCTGTCGGCGCGGGCCGACGCGCAGGAGGCTGGCAGTCGCAAGCCGTATGCGCTGCACTCGTTCGGCGCGCAGTTCGCCGAGGTGCACGTCGACGGCGCGCTGGGGAGCGTGCGCGTGCGCCGGATGGTGGGCGCCTTCGCAGCTGGCACCATCCTGAACGCCAAGACTGCCCGCAGTCAGTTCATGGGCGGGATGGTGTGGGGACTGGGCATGGCGCTGCACGAGCACACCGTGCGCGATCCGCGCAGCGGGCGCGTCGTGACGCGCGATCTGGCCGACTATCACGTCCCGGTGAACGCCGACACGCCGGCCATCGACGTCATCATGGTGCCCGAGGCGGACCCCCACGTGAACGAGCTGGGCGTCAAGGGGATCGGCGAGATCGGGATCACCGGCATGGCGGCCGCCATCGCGAACGCGGTGTACCACGCGACGGGTAAGCGGATTCGCGATCTTCCCATCACCGTCGACAAGCTGCTGGAGGCGACGGCATGACCGAGCTCGCTCCGGTTGTGCACCGCCGTCGAAATAGCGTCACGTTCGGCCGACGATCCGGGCCGGCCGCTTCGTTGCTCCTCCTCACCATACCTACGGGTATGCCTCGTCGTCGCGCCTCGCGTCCGGCGCGGCTTGTCGGCCTCGGCGTTGACGCTATTTCGACGGCGGTGCACTAGCTGAAGGTCAGGGAGCGTCCTTTCTCGGGTGACTCTGCCAGCGACCGGCCGCGATGTCGGCCGCCAGTTGCTTTGCCAGCACGGACGCGGCGGCGGCCAGCGCCGTCGTCGAGACCCTCACCAGCGCCGACCGAACCAGGTGGGTGTGAGGGGCGGGACGGATCACCTCCGCCACCTGACCTCTCATTCTGTCGACCAGTTCCCGGGTTGACCGCGACGTAGGGAGGCGCGCGCGCAGTCGCGCTGGCAGGCTGGTGGTTGCGCTTCTCCGCGAGCGCCACCACCACAGACCGAGGCCCAGCCCTGCCAGGGCCACGGAGCCGATCGCCAGCGACCTCGCGTGCCGACGCAGCTGAACGGGGAGGTTCGATATCCGGTGGCGGCGGCGGTCGAGCTCTCCAACCACATCGCCCAGCTGACTCCGCAGGGCATCGATGTCCGCCTCCAGCTGCGCCGCCGTCTCCGCAGTCGACTTCGCCCGGGCCCTCGCCACGGTGTCATCGGCACCAGCCGGACCATTCATGCCAGTCGTTCCTTCGCCCATTGTGCGTCCTCCCTGAGAGTTTTGCGCGTTCGTTCCAGGGGAGCGCGCGTGATTCGCCGCCATCCCGACATTCCCATGATCACGGCCAGAAGCAGCGTGACGCCGCTGGCCAGCAGTCCGGCCCCCCAGACCGGCATGGTGCGCGCGAGCGCGAGCACGCCCGTGACCAGCAGGAGATTCACCGTCAAGAAACCCGCCAGGCCTGCGACGGCAAGGCGTCCCATGGCCGCCACCTCCTTGCCCAGATCCTCGCGCAGCTCGACCTTGGCGAGCTCGATCTCCTTCTTGGCGAGCGCCACCGCCTGCGTGGCGAAGTCTCCCATCAAGGCCACGGTCGAGGCGTTCTCGAGATCGGTCGTCTCGTGGGCGGCGGCTATCGACGGCGTGGGTAACACCGCGTCGTGGGCTGCTTTCGGCGCCGCCGTCGCGGCCTCGGCTACATGTCGATTCACCTCGCGTTCGGACATGACGACTTCTCCCTTTTCGGATGTCATGGAGTGCAGCAGCTGCCGCTGGCCATTGAGGGCGCGGTCGAGCTGCAAGAGCTGCCGGTACAAGACCTGCCACTCGTCGAAATCCGCGTCGAGCTTGCCGAGGGCCACGCTCATCTCGCCGATACGGTCGAGGAGACGCGACGCGCGGACGTGCGCGCCGGGATCGGCGGCGAACGTCTTCCACACCTGCTTGATCTGCTTCTCGAGATCCTGCGGCGCGGGATGCAGCGTCTGGAGCCCGTCGGTTCCGGTCGCCGCTTCCGCGACCAGGCCATGCGCCCACGTCACCTGGCGCGCGAGGCCGCGCAGCAGAACACCGCTCGCATAGAATGAGACGGTCAGCTCGGGGGATTCGTAGTTCTCCAACCGCTCGGGGACGAACTTTCGGAACGCGCTGCCCCCAAACCAGGCCAGCAGGCGCATGGGCGCGCTGACCCACCATCCCGGCGCCGCAGGCTGCAGGGAGAGGCCGTGCTGATTGAGCGACGCAACGATCGAAACCGCCACGCGCTGGTAGACGTCGCCTTCGGTGACCAGCGGCACGTCGGCGCTCGTCTGCCGGCGCACGAGCGCAGCGAACCGCATGATCGGCACGGACACGAACATGATGAGGAACGCGGCCGCCAGGCCGACCGTCACCGGAAAGCCGCGCGCCAGGCGCTTCGGGATGGGCTCGCTCGCCAGCGCCTTCGGGCCTCGGGCGGTGACCGCGATACCCATGGCCAGCGGGACGATGAGAGCCAGGCTCAGCCACACGAGCCGGATGCTCCACGATGGAATCCAGCGCGGGATGGGTACGAGCGCAAGCACCAGCGCGGCTATCCGCGGCGCCGCGAGGCCGGCAAGCAGCAGCGGCCACGCGACGGCAGCCCCCACGAGACCCGACAGGAATGTTTGCTCGGCGGAGGTGGTCCGACCGAACAGCGCCCGCACGGACCAACCGAAGATAGCGTTCAGGATCTTGCCGGCCGACTTCGTCAGCAACGCGAGCAGCGCTTGAAGAATTGCCACGGTGCCGCTGCGAAAGGCAAGCAACATGCCAGATGCCCGGTCCACAGCGCGGGCCAGCGGCCGCCAAGGTGCGAGCCATGGGTGCCCGACCTCGATGGGGTGGTTACCGTCCGCTCCCAGGTGTTACGGCAGGGACCACGCCACGTCCTGCCCGTCCTGGAGCCGGTGGACAGGATTGAACTGTCGACCTACGGTTTACGAATTCGTCCGCGTTGCGGTCTCCTGCCATCGGGGAGACCGCAGCGGCGCGCCGAATGCGGGTCGGGATGAAGGCACCCGGGCCACTGCGGACGGGGCGACCGCACGAAATCGGACCCCGTAGCAACGCCGTGGCAACACTCGGGACGTCCGTCGCATCGTCACGAGGGGGGAGGCGGCCCTCCGCGTCGAGCGAGAAGACCGGCCACCGAGCCGGCGGCCCGCCTCGCTTGCGCTCTGCGGGGCATTCGCGCATCCGAGGGCTGTGGACTGCCAGGCGGCGCCCGAAACATCCGTGGCGACGCTCCCGTGGGTCGGCCGATATTGTGTTAGGAGGGGCACGACCGTGACAAGGCTCGAGACGATGCTGGCTCTTATACCGCCACCGCGGATCTCGCTCCTCGACGCCTTCGAGAAGCGCCTGGGTCGCGCCTCATCTCGTCCGTTCCTTCCAACGAACCCGCCGGCGGTGCTTTGCCACCACACCTCGATGAAGGGATTTCGAGGCATCCTCGGTCAGCAAGCTTTTCGCGCCACCGACCATCACGACGTGGACGACCAGGGCGAGCTCGGTGCCGCCGAGGAACGGATCGACGCAGTCCTCGCCGACCTCGTCGAATGCCTCATCCGACGGGCGGGACGTCCTGGGGGAGTTCTACGCGTTCTATTTGGAGCGCCGACCGCCTGGCTTTCGTCCTGCGAGGCGTTCGCGCCTCGGAGGGGCCGTGGCGGGCGGGAAGCGCCGGGCAACGCCCGCGGCTTAGAAAGCGGCCCTTACGGCTCGCGCCCGTGTGCGGCGGGGCAACGTCGTCCTTCGCGGTCCATCGGTGGTCTGCTCGTCGCCGAGCCGGCCCCGAGGCCCTTGACCGCCCGGGCCGGCTGGTGGAGCGTCAGCCTCCGGCGGAGGTCGGCCCCCATGATCGATTTCGTCATTCGACACCTCGAGACGGTTATTCAGTTCGCGGTCACCGTCTGGCTCGCGTCCATCGCGAGAGGCTTCCAAGTCACGATGGCGGTCTACGGGACGCGTCTCGAGACCCACCGCGAGGCCGTCCGCCGGTCCAGGGTGATGTGGTGGCTCGACGGGAAGGTTGCTGACAACTGGACCGGCATCATGAACGAGATGCTCGACTGGTTCGCTATCAACGAGGTCTTCCTGACGCCTCAGGCGGCCACTGCTTTCAAGACGATCCAGACGTGGAAGGGCTTGGTCACGACCACCGACGGACGCGCGGGGACGGAGATGTTCAAAGAGGCTGAGCGGGCTATGGACATCCTCCGGAAGGAGCTCCTGCGGTTCCGAAAGCGCACGTTCGAGGACCTGCTCGGCGACGGCTGGCGCCGAACTTGGTCCAAGCGACCGAAGATGTAAGTGACGACCCTTGGACGACAGCACCTGGCCCGTGCCGGTAATCTATGACCATCTTTGTGGCTTCTTCGATGGTTCCCCTTCCTATATCACCCTCATGGCGCTCCCCCACTGCCGCAGAATTGCGCAGTGCCGCCGACCCTCGGGGACCTCAAGCGTATTTGACTCCCTTCCGCGAACGGACCGGCGTTGCGCTCACTCGCTACCTTGCAGAGACTCCGGGAGGCTGTGAAGGTGTCCTTGCCGTTCTCAATTCCTTGGATCAGCGTGCTCTCCTTCGGGCAGCGGGAAGTAGAGAACGGGTCGTGCGGGACTGCGAACGGTTCGCGATCGCCGTCGCAGCCGAAAAGTTCGGTTCATCGTCGGTGTTCGTGGGCCCGAACCGACGCAAGAGCACCATCTCCAGTGTTCGCTGGCCGAACGCTCTGACCGATAACTATCTGGCTATCCGAGTCAGCTCCCCACCGAACCCGGCGGATCGGATTCTTCTGGACTCAAGTGTAGTTCGGTCGATCGTTCACAACGATCCATCATCGATGGACTTGAACCGCCTCCTTGCCTGCAAACAGGGTCACCCTATTTCATTGCCTCTTCCGACGTGCCTCGAACTAGCAGTGGCCCTTGTTCAAGGTAGAATGCCCTTTTCTGACTGGACGGCGCATGTGGGGTTGCTGGACCAGGTATTAGATCCCGTGCGCCCGACGGTTACCGGAATCGCTAGCGACTTGGTGCCCGCCATCCCGGAAAGTCACTGCCGCGCTGGATGGGCGCTCCTGCGGCATTCTCGTAGCGTTGATGACCTCAGGCGAGGCCACGACTTCGTCGATGAAAAGGGCGTGCTGGACAATGTCGCACTCGATCCGGATGCAGAAGCAGATCTTTCTCGCTTTCGCGCGGCATATCTGACCCGTCAGGCTACGTTCGCAGCGTATGAGGAGACGGTCGATGTTGAGGATGTGGTCGCAGGTGTGAAATTCAACTTGGAACTGAAGCTTGGGCGCTCGATGGAAGGAGCGGATCTGGAGGTGCGCTGCAGTGCGGTCCGTGCCCGAGAAATTGTTCGGACCAGAAATCCGCCGGGAGCTGGCCGGCGAAACGACGCCATCGATGGCGCCTTGCTGGGCGTCGTTGAGGTCGGCATCCTCTGCACCGCGGACCGCAGGCTCAAAGCCGCCGCGGACGGCTCGACGTCATTCGATGCATGGCGCGTGATGTTGCCCACACAGCTCCTGGAATGGCTGGGTTCATCGGCATTTTGAGACGGATCCCGGCAGCGACGCACCAGTCCCCTGTGAGGACAGAAATATTTGAACGTCGCGAACGGCCAGCGATACACCGCCAAGGCCGTGGGCACCGGGTCAGGGGACTGGGCGTAAGGCCAACCCACATGAAGGAGGACCAGACGAACTGGCAGATCGAGACCGCGGCCAACATCGCCCGGCTTCAGGTCACAGTGGAAGGGATCGAGGGGACGATCGAGCGGATCGACACCGCCGCGACGCCCGTGCCAGCGCCCGTACCCCGTCGTCGCAGGTACCTCCCATGGGCCGAACTCCTCAAGCGAACCTTCAGGTCGACGTCCTCGACTGCCACCGCTGTGGCGGGAGAATGAAGCTCGTCGCCTTGGTGAAAGATCCCGACAGCGTCCGCCGCTTCCTGTCAGGCGTCGGCCTTCCCACCGGCCCGCCAGCGACCGCAGCGGCGCCCCGCTCGCCTTCGACCGGCTCGCCTCCTTTCGACCCCCTCCGATCCCGCGTAGCGACCGCACGCCCGTCTGCTCGCAGCGGACACCTCCATGCCGCCAACGTCCCCCTGTCTCCGGCGTCACGCCCTGCTGCCCCACCCCAGCCCCAGCCCGAGTCCAGCCGCCCACGGTTCGCCCTCCTGCCCACCTGCCACGGAACAGTGTTAAAAACGCTTATTCACAGGAAGCGGAAACCAAGCGCAAGGCACCCGCGGCGGAGACGTAGGAACCCGCCTGCGACGGGGAGGCGGGCGGCGCCTGGGCCGGGTACAATTGGGAAGCCCGCCTGGGGCCGGTCGTCGTCTCGCGTCCTCGCCAGAAGAAGAAACCGGCAGTGAAGACCAAACCCGAGAAGGTTCGCCTCGTGGTCGACACCAACGTCGCCTGCGACTTCTACTCTTTCCACGACCTGATAGGGACTGCCGATCGCTTGCAGTCGGTGGGGGAAATACTTCTCTCTCCGGATGCTGCCTACCGCACCGCGCGGAGCAGGGACACGATCATGTTTGCATGGTTCTGCCACCGGAACCAAGCGAAGGCTAGCGGCCTGGTCAGCGAGGTGCTTGAAACGCTCCTGACGAGGGTTCCACCGGATGCAGAGACCGAACCCACTACCCAATTCCTGAAGTCGATCTTGTACTTCGTCGCTGACTACCTCGTTCCTCGATGGACTATCAAGAAATACGACGACGAACCTGAAGGACTCGTCGGCAACGCAGCGGACGACTGGCTTCTTTCAAAGGCCGCGAGCGAGGGAATCGCCCTCATCACGAACGAGGGGTACAGCAAGAAGGGCCTCTCGGACTTCGAGAGGAAGGGCAAGCTGAACTTGCGTGGTAAGGCGCGAAAACGCGGCGTTGCCGTCTATACGCCTGGAGAGTACCTGCGCCTTCGAAAATTCGACTACGCTGCCAATGGGAAGGCATTTGCCAAGGCTTTTGAGAGCAAACGTCCACGCTATCTCCATGGTCGGGATGATTCCGAAGCAGCGGACAAGGCGCTCAAATACCTCTTCGGCCTGTACCGGTTCGTCCTTTTTGGCGAAGTCGAGGATCAATATCGCCACCTCCCTCGGCTTTCCTTGCCAACCCCGGAAGGCTGACCGCCGAGGTCACCCCGGCGACGATCCGCCCGCGCAGCGCGGGGGGCGGGCAGCGCGGGCCCGGCGGAGTTGACGTAAGATTTCTTATCGGCGAAAAATGTCGGGGGGAAAATGGCGCTTGAACCCACTGTCCCCGAGTATCCGGGCGCGGGAAATCTGCAGGACATCGGCAACAGCGGTGTCCGAAATGTGCGGCAAGCCGTGGAACGTGGGCACGCCGCCGGCGACCGCGGGCACGAACATTCCGTCGACAAAGATGGCGTGGACGTGCGGGTTGCATCGGAGGTCCGAGAGACCCGCTGCACGACGGTGACGGCGCCACCGCGACCGCCCGGCGCCAGCTACGCCCCTCGTGGATGGCTTACGGTGTTTTGCCTAGTTCGTGGAGCGGCTTCACTCTGAGACCGCGGTTGCGACGTTCCGAAAAATGGTCGCTATCTCATTGGGTACCAGTCCGACCCACTCGAGAGCAGCAAGGAGGGGCTTCGTGTCTGAGCCACTCGGTCCAAAAGCCGCTCTGAAACTCTGGACTAGATTCTTTCCCCTTCGCGTCATGAACCAATTGGGATAGGTCAGTCGCCTGCCCTTGGTAAATTCGACTTCAGTCATGGCCTTTTCATCGTCGGTCGCTGGCTCTGACAGGTACGGCTGGACCTTCGCGAGGATTGCGTCGGAGATTCTCTGCAGGTCCGAGTCGGGCAACTCAGCGAGGTTGGCTTCAGCCCCCGGACGAATATGGCCGCCCACGATAACCTCACCCATGGCAGCGTTCTTATGGTGCAGCAGCGACGCATAGACAACGATTGGGTCCAGTAGATAGTTTTCGATCGAATATCGTTCGAGTACGTGGACTCCGGTCCCCGGCTCTGCCTCAGGCCCTTGGTCTCGATCGACGATCCCTTGGATAAGTGGGGAAAGATCCGCGGCCCGCAGTTTCGTAACCCATCGTTCAACGACTGTCTTGCCACCCGGAACCTTCTCTCCGGCGGATCGGCGGGTCGATGCTGGTTGGAAGGCAAGTCGCGGCAGAGCTTTGCTCGGCAGACACGCTTCATAGAGAATACTATAGAACGTTACGTCATCCTCGTCTTCGACGAGAACGCAACGGGTTACCGGAGACGCCGCGAACAAATGGCCACTAAGGTGGGAAATCACGCGGTTTATGGAAGTCTTTTCAATGCGGGTTGGAATTTGTATGCCAGCGGGTGAAAGATGTGAGCGATGCAGTTCAAATAGCGACTCGTCCGGACATAACGCGATCGTGTCCGGTCGATGTGTCGTCATGATGATTCTCAGCCCGTGTTGTGCGACGAGTTGCTGTGTCAAAACATCCAAGTAACGTCGAATGGCGGATGTGTGGAGGTGGGCATCTGGTTCGTCGAGGAGGACTACTCGCGGGATAACGATGCTCGGCGTTTCGGGCTTGTTTGCTCCTAACGTCCAAAGTGCAAGGGTTAGGATTGTTGCTTCGCCAGGGGAGAGATCGCTAGGCTGGAAAAATTGTCCTGGTCTCGAAAGAAGTTCCACTTGCGCTTGGAACTGCCCCGTCCTAATTCCTATCTTGAGGCGATCGGGGTCCGTCAATCGACAGGGAACTTCGGCGGCTTCGAGAAAGGCATTCACCGATTCCCAGGGCTTCTCCGGCGGAGCTGGCTCTCCCTGAATCTTGGCCTCGCAGATCCTCAAATGAGCGTCGTAGAAGGTACGGCTTATCTCGGCGACCAAGTTTGCGAACCTCGGGTCAAAGGGGGAACCTGAGGGAGGTAGTGTTACAGCCCCGACGGCGGAGTACGGGGGGATGTAGAGGACCCTTCCAGTGGGTTGTCTATTCAGCCGATGGCGGACGCCGCGAATGCCAGGTGCATCGGGTGGGGCCTGGGCGGCTTCTATCGAGGCGGCCATCGCCTGCAGGAGATGAGTCTTTCCGGAACCGTTCACGCCAGTGACGACGGCAAACTCGGGCACGTCGAGCCATTCGAATCCAGCCGAAATCGACTTGTATTGTTGCGGTACAGTCACGTTGTGAACGGCCGGCTGGAATCGTCGGAATCTGACGGTCGACTGTCAGGGTGACGGCAAGTCGAAAACTGGCCACGGGTCGAGCCGACGCACAAAGATCCGGCTGGTCCGAAGCGGGGTTCGGTGAAG
>Ga0265331_10000075_pt1 | contig 149131 bp, 137 predicted proteins | sample 41923metaG_FD_202088 | JGI IMG/M metagenome (GOLD analysis project Ga0265331, IMG submission 202088) | Rhizosphere microbial communities from Carex aquatilis grown in University of Washington, Seatle, WA, United States - 4-19-23 metaG | ecosystem: Host-associated > Plants > Roots >... | reverse complement strand
CACGCCGCGCGGAATGCGTCCGCCCAGTCGCTGGAACTTCTGCGGATCGCGAAGGAACTCGACGATCTCCTGCAAATCCTCCTTCGCCTCGTCGACGCCGGCAACGTCCTCGAAGGTCACGCGGCCTTGCGACTCGTTCAGCAGTTTCGCCTTGGACTTGCCGAAGCCCATGGCGCGGCCAGCGCCGCCCTGCATCTGGCGCGACAGGAAAATCCACACGCCGAGGAAGGCGATGAGCGGCAGCCCGTTGAGCAGCAGCGTCATCATCCAGCTGTTGCCGTCGCCCTGCGGGCGGGCGCTGATCGCCACTTTCTTTTCGGTGAGACGCTGCACCAGCGTCGGGTCGTTCGGCGAATAGGTCTGGAACGGCCGGTTGTCGTTGAAGTGGCCGGTAATCTCGTTGCCGGCGATGGTCACGTCGTGGACGCGTCCCTGATCGATCTGCGAGAGCAGCTCGCTGAAGGTGATATCGCGGATGGGCGTCCTCTGGCTCGGCTGCTGGAACAGCATGACCAGCGCGACCACCAGAAGGCCGATGATGGCCCACAAGGCGATGTTGCGGAAGTTGGAGTTCATTTCGAACCTGCCCAGAAAGACGCATGCGCGCGGGACCATCCCGGCGAACGCGTTCCATTGGGACTCAATTTAGGCCCGGCGCCCAGGATTGCCAAGTGACGGAAGGACTACCTCGGGCGCGGCCGTCGCTTTCGCGCAAGCTCCGGCGCCGCCCCGGATATTGGCCAGCTCGCGCTTTTCCGGGAAAGAGCAGCGCTCACGCTTCCAACATTAACAATATGTCACATTTGCTCGCGCAGATGGAGCGGACGCCGCGGCGGGGCGCGCGAAATGACACAGTCTCGCGCAGAAAAAGCGAGGATCGCGCCGGCGAGCGTCGTCTGGCCATCCGCGTGCAGCAGACGTTGCGCAGCGCGCTCGAGCCTGTCGAGCCGGATCGTCGCCTGTGTATCGAACCGGACGATTTCCGCCGCGAAAATACGCTGCACCAGCTCCTGCGGGAGATGTCGCAATTTGCCGGATTCGAAGCGGGTCTCGTCGGCGCTGCGCGAGACAAGCGCCGCCTCGGCCGCGGCCGCGGCGCAGACAGCGAGAGCCGCCTCGGCCTGCGCGGCGCGCGCTCCGAGCCGCAGCAGCGCCGCGCGGCTCAGCCCCTCTGCGTCCAGCGTTTTCGCCAGGCCGCGCAGCCGGACTCGGGCGAAGGCGGGGTTGTCGTTGGAGGGGTCGATTGCATGGGCCGCGCCCACGGCCGCGCCATAGGCGACGAGATCGGCCTTGCCGACACCCAGCAGCGGCCGCAGCAAGGCGACGCCATGGACCTGCGTGCGCGCCGCCATGCCGGCGAGGCCCGCGACGCCGGAGCCACGCGTCAGCCGGAACAGGATGGTCTCCGCCTGATCGTCGGCGTGATGGGCGGTGACGATGGCGCCGGCGCCGATCCGCCTCGCGCAGGCGGACAGCAAGGCGTAGCGCGCCTCGCGCGCGCGCTCCTGCAAGCGGCTGGAGGGTTTGTCGCCCGTCCACTCCAGAAGATGATGCGCAAAGCCGAGCGCCGCCGCCGCAGCCTGGACCGCCTCGGCCTCGGCCCGGCTTTCCGCGCGCAAGCCATGATCGACTGTAGCTACGGCTATGGCGCGGCCCGAGCGGCCGCTCCAGCCGGCGGCGAGATGCATCAGCGCGACGCTGTCCGGGCCGCCGGAGACGGCGAGCAGCAGCGATCTTTCTTCCAGAAGCGGCGCCAGCAGCGTGTCGGCGTCGAGCGGCGGCGCGGTCAGCACTGCAGCTTGCGCGCCTCTCGCGTCGCCGCTTCCTTCACCTTGTTCGGCGCATTGGGATATTTGACGCCGAGGTCGAGGAAGGAGGCGCAGGCCTGTTCGCGCGCATCCGGCCGGTTGAGGGCATAGAGTGATTGCCCGAGCCGCAGCATGGCCTCCGGCGCGCTCGAGGACTGCGGAAATTTCGTCGAAATCTCCAGATATTTCTCCGCCGCCTCGCGATGACGCCCGCGCAGGAAGAAGCTTTCCCCGAGATTGAAGGTGGCGGCGGCGGCGTATTTGCTCTTGCCGTTACGGGCGAGGAAGGCTGTCAGCGCCATTTCCGCCGCTTCATACTGGCCCGAGCGCAAGGGCCCCGCGGCGCGATCGAACTCGTCCTTGACATTGGGCGCGGCTGGCGCGTCGACGACCTGCGGTTCGATCCCGGCCGCGCCTGTGGCGCCGCCGGTGAGGTTGCGGGAAATATCGAGCGGCTGACCGGGCTCGCGCAGCGGCGTCGCGCGGCCGGCGGGCAGCGGGGCGGAGGGGTCGGTGGAGCCGATCTGCCGCGGCGCACCGGCGGCGCCAGGATTGGCGGCGGGATCGAAAGCGTCGCCGCGCCGGCCCGGCGAGGACGGCGTCGCGGGCGGCGGGGCGGCGACGATCACTGCGCCCGAGGGACCGCTGCTGCGGCCGGGAGCCGATTCGACGTGTGCGGCGGGGCCGGGGACGCCCGCGGCCGGCGCCGCGCGCAATTGCTCCTCGAGCATTTGTGTCTTGTGCTGCAGTTCCTCGACTCGGCCGGTCATGCGGCGCAAATCGCGCTCGAGCCGTTCGATTCGCTGCACCAGAGCGGCGTCGGGGTTTTGCATCTGCCCGTCCTCGATGATCTCGGGCGACGGGCGGTTGTAGATCTGCGCCGCGGCGAAGCCGGGCGCGAGGAGAATGGCGAAGGCGAGGACGAGAGTGCGAAGCGGCATTGTCGAGCGTTCTTGCAAGTGAGGGCGCGCGGGCGGCCCAGGCGCCGTCCGAAGGGTCGTCGCATTTCTTGGCCAATTTTCCGGCGCTTTCATGACCAAGCGCAGGATCGCCGCGCCTTGTTCCGCGTCGCCGGCCATGGTAACCCCCGCGCGCAATGCCGGGCTGCCGTGCCGAAAGCGGCGGGCGGACAGGCCGCGGCGAGGAGATCGACGACAATGAGCGACACCAACGGTAATGGCGCCGGCCAGAATGGCGGCGCGCCCGCCCTCAACGCCCTGGGGCAATACATCAAGGATCTGTCCTTCGAGAACCCCAATGCGCCGCAGTCGCTCGGCCCGCAGGACAACCAGCCCAACATCGCCATCGCGGTGAACGTCAATGCGAAGCAGCTGTCGCCGACCGATTTCGAAGTGTCGCTGACGCTGGACGCCAAGGCCGGCGAAGGCGCGGGCCTGCTGTTCAAGCTCGATGTCGACTACGCAGGGATTTTCCGTCTGACCAACATCCCGCAGGAGCAGATCCATCCCATCGTGATGATCGAATGCCCGCGGTTGCTGTTCCCCTTCGTGCGCCAGATTGTCGCCGACGCCACCCGCAACGGCGGCTTCCCGCCCCTGTTCGTCGACCCGATCGATTTCGTCGGGCTGTATCAGCAGAGCGCCGCGAACCAGAATACCGGGAACGCCTGAGTTTTTACGCGCGGGCAGGCGACGGCCCGCGCGATTTTTTCGGCCACATTTCTATCGTTTCAGAGTTCATGATTATGGCGAAAAATCGAGTGTTTCTCTTTCGCAAGAGGAAATCGACGCACTTATCGCCCTCGCCGTCGCGCGAAATGACGACCCGGAGCCGGAGGACGGACCGGGGCATCCGGCATGGGATGCGATTTGCAGGCTGCACGAGCATGGCGACCGCAAAATATTCGACGGCTATCTTGAATTCTGCCGGGAAGACGCGATCCGAGCCTGTGGTTGCTCCCGGTCGGCGCTTGAGGAGTAACGCAGGTTGGATGGCCGGGCTTGTCCCACGGCTGTCCGGCTCATTTTTCGCTTGTACGGGCGCATGACATTGACTCTAATGGAATCCAGAGGGTTACGAATCATCTGGACGCCAAAATGGAGCAATGTCATGCGCCATCAGAATATCGTTTTTCGGGACGTGCTCAAATTCATTCCGTGGAGCGCCTTCGAGCGGCTCGTGGCGGAGCACGGCAGCGACGATTTGGCGCGCGGGTTCGAGAGCAAGCATCAGCTCATCGCCCTGCTTTTCGGCCAGTTTTCCGGAGCAGACTCGTTGCGGGACATCGAAACGGCGATGGCCAGCCACGAAGCGCGCATGTATCACCTCGGCGGCAGGATCGCGAAGCGCTCCACCTTCTCCGACGCCAATCGCGGCCGGCCTTCGGAGGTGTTCACCGGCCTCTACGGGAACATGCTGAACCTCGTCGATCGCAAGATGCGCCGGCAGATGAGCGAGGTCGTGCGGCTGATCGACTCGACTGGTCTGCATCTCGCCGGCGTCGGCGCCGAGTGGTCGCGCTTTTCCGCCGATGTCTGCGGCGCCAAGGCGCATGTGATCTTCGATCCCGACCTCGGGCGGCCGGTCTATCATTCGGTCACCGCCGCGAAAATCAACGACATCACCGCGGCGAAGGACATGCCGGTGGAGCCTGGCGCGACCTATGTGTTCGATCTCGGCTATTACGATTACGGCTGGTGGGCGGCGCTCGACGCCGCCGGCTGCCGCATCGTCACGCGCTTCAAGACCAACAAGCCGCTGCACGACGCGACGGACTTGCCGCTCGCCCCGCACACGCGCGTTCACAGCGACCGCATCGGTTTTCTGCCGCGCCGACAGGCGAAAAACCGCAGCAATCCGATGGCCGACGCTGTGCGGGAGATCGTGGTTTCGACGGAGACGGGCAAGCGTCTGCGCATTCTCACCAACGATCTCGATGCGCCCACCGACGAGATCGCCGATCTCTACAAGCGGCGCTGGATGATCGAATTGTTCTTCCGGCTGATGAAGCAGACGCTCAAGATACGCAAGTTTATCGGGCGTTCGCAGAACGCCGTGCGCATCCAGATCGCCGTCGCCCTTGTCGCCCATCTCATCTTGCGCCTGATGCAAAACACAGCGAAAGTCGAATACAGTATTCTGGAGCTGGCGCGACTGGTCCGCGCCAACCTCATGCATCGCAAATCCATCCTCGACATCGAGAAAAAGCCGCAACCAACGCCCTTCGACTCATGACAAGGTCAGTTCCACCTTGCCTTTGCTTGAGCCGGACAGCCGTGGGCTTGTCCCGGCCATGACGTGCTGTCGGTCGTGGAGATGCCCTGGACGATGGCCGCAGGCGTCCCGCCGCCTCGCCCTTACCCCAGTTTCGCCTTCAGCTCGGCCACGATCGCGTCGCCCATGGCGCCGGTGGAGATGCTGGACGCCGCCGAGCCCTTGATGTCGATGGTGCGCAGGCCTTTTTCCAGCACGGCGGCGATCGCCGCGTCGATGGCGTCGGCGGCCTTCGGCAGGTCGAAGGAATAGCGCAGCGCCATGCCCAGCGAATCGATCATGGCGATCGGGTTGGCGATGCCCTTGCCGGCGATGTCCGGCGCCGAGCCGTGGCAGGGCTCGTACATCGCCTTGCGCTGGCCGTTGGCGTCCGCCGCGCCGAGCGAGGCCGAGGGCAGCATGCCGAGCGAGCCGGTCAGCATCGAGGCGACATCCGACAGCATGTCGCCGAACAGATTGTCGGTGACGATCACATCGAATTGCTTGGGCCAGCGGACGAGCTGCATTCCGAGCGCGTCGGCGAGCATGTGCTCGAGCTGCACGTCGGCGTATTCGCGCTTGTGCAGGGCGGTGACGACCTCGCGCCACAGATAGCCCGACTTCATCACATTCGCCTTTTCCGACGAAGTGACCTTGTTGCCGCGCTTGCGCGCCAGTTCGAAGGCGACGCGAGCGATGCGCTCGATCTCGTGGGTCGTGTAGACCTGTGTGTCGATCGCGCGCTTCTCGCCGTTCTCGAGGGTGACGATCTCCTTCGGCTCGCCGAAATAGACGCCGCCGGTGAGTTCGCGCACAATCATGATGTCGAGGCCGTCGACGAGATCGGGCTTGAGCGAAGAGGCTTCCGCCAGCGCCTTGTAGCAGATGGCGGGGCGCAGATTGGCGAAGAGGGCGAGATCCTTGCGCAGACGCAGCAGCCCGGCCTCGGGGCGCACGGCGTAGGGGACGCTGTCCCATTTCGGGCCACCGACGGCGGCGAGCAGTACGGCGTCGGCGGCCTGCGCCAGCGCCATGTCGCCTTCGGAGATGGCGACGCCATGGGCGTCATAGGCCGCGCCGCCGACGAGGCCCTTCTCGATCTCGAATTTGGCGACGCCGGCTTCGCTCAGAAAGGCGAGCACTTTTTCGGCCTCGGCGGAAATCTCCGGGCCGATGCCGTCGCCGGGCAGGAGCAGAAGCTTGTAGGCGGCCATGTCGTCTCTCGCGTTGGGGGGTTTCGTCCAGATGGGCCGTCAATAGAGCGGGCGCGGGCGCGGCGCAACCGCGCCGGCGGGGCGGGGTCCGCGCGATGCGACAATTGGTCCGCCGCGGCGCTCTTGTGCATTGACCGCGATGCGTGCAGCTTGAGATAGGTCAATGAGCGACAAGGCCGCAACGCCGCCAGCGTCGAATGCGCCGCGCCACATTCGGGGGAAACGAAAATGCTGAAACGCACGACCGCAACCATCGCCCTGCTCGGCCTCACCCTGTTCGCAGTTCCGGCCTCGGCCTTCTGCCTGTTCGGATGCGAGCCGACGCCGGAAAACGCCCGCTCGGTCTTCGAAAATCGCGTGAAATCTCTCTTTTCAGAAGATTACAAGGTCCAGAAGTTTGATGTGACCCGCTTCTGGCGGCTCGATGTCGAAGGCTCCGGCCACAAGGCGGTCGAATTCTACTTTAAGGGAAAGGTCGAATTCCCCAAAGGTGCCAATCTCGACTGCAAACCCGCGGGCGGGGCCGTGAAAGATGGTTGCTCAAGCGACACGTATTTGTCGACCACGGTGCGCGAAGCGACGGTCAGGGGCCGGCAATATATCGAGCCCGGCAGGGTTGTCGATTTCGACGACGAAACCCGCTTCGACCATTTTCCGGACGGCTGGAAAGGCCAGGACGGCAAGATGTACTGAAGGGCCAGAATCCGATGCCCTCTCCCGCCATGGCGGGAGAGGGAACGCGTGACGCCGTTGCCGTTCGAACAGCTCAGCGCAGGGTCACTCGCCCGCCTCTACATAAATCGTCGCGCCCTTTTCAACGAATTCTTCCGCCTTCTGCGCCAGCCCGCTGTCGCGCGCGGCGAGCGCCGCCGCTTCCTCGCGCAAATCCTGCGTGATCTTCATCGAGCAGAACTTCGGGCCGCACATGGAGCAGAAATGCGCCACCTTGTGCGCATCCTTCGGCAGCGTCTCGTCGTGATATTGCTGCGCCGTGTCGGGATCGAGGCCGATCTCGAACTGGTCCTGCCAGCGGAAATCGAACCGCGCCTGGCTCATGGCGTCGTCGCGCATGCGCGACGCCGGATGGCCCTTGGCGAGGTCGGCGGCATGGGCGGCGATGCGATAGGTGACGACGCCGGTCTTCACGTCGTCGCGATCCGGCAGACCCAGATGCTCCTTGGGCGTGACGTAGCAGAGCATGGACGTGCCGAACCAGCCGATCATCGCCGCGCCGATGCCGCTGGTGATGTGGTCGTAACCGGGAGCAATGTCGGTGACGAGCGGGCCGAGCGTGTAGAAGGGCGCCTCGCCGCAGAGCGCGAGTTGCTTGTCCATATTGGCCTTGATCTTGTGCATCGGCACATGGCCGGGGCCTTCGATCATCACCTGACAGCCCTTGTCCCACGCGATCTTCGTGAGTTCGCCCAGCGTCTCCAGTTCCGCGAATTGCGCCGCGTCGTTGGCGTCGGCGTTCGAACCGGGACGCAGCCCATCGCCGAGCGAGAAGGAGACGTCATATTTGCGCATGATGTCGCAAATCTCGTCGAAGCGCTCGTAGAGGAAACTCTCGCGGTGTCGCGAGAGACACCAGCGCGCCATGATCGAGCCGCCGCGCGAGACAATGCCGGTGACGCGTTGCGCGGTGAGCGGCACATGCGCGAGGCGCACGCCGGCGTGGATGGTGAAATAATCGACGCCCTGCTCGGCCTGTTCGATCAGCGTGTCGCGGAACACCTCCCAATCGAGCTTCAGCGCATCGCCGCCGACCTTCTCCAGCGCCTGATAAATCGGCACCGTGCCGATCGGAACCGGCGCGTTGCGGATGATCCAGTCGCGGATGTTGTGGATGTTGCGGCCGGTGGAGAGATCCATCACCGTGTCGGCGCCCCAACGGATCGCCCACACCATCTTCTCCACTTCCTCCGCCACCGAGGAAGTGACGGCGGAGTTGCCGATGTTGGCGTTGATCTTGACGAGGAAATTGCGGCCGATGACGACCGGCTCGAGTTCCGGGTGATTGACATTGGCCGGGATGATGGCGCGCCCTCGGGCGATTTCGTCGCGCACGAATTCGGGCGTCACGAAATCGGGAATGGCGGCGCCGAAACTCTCGCCGTCGGCGATGCGGGCGCCCGCTTCTTCGAGAGCGCGCTCGCGACACAGATTCTCGCGCTGCGCGACATAGATCATCTCTTTGGTGACGATACCGGCGCGGGCGAATTCATATTGGGTGACCGGCGCGGCGCCGGCGGCGCGATACAGCGTGCGCGGCGCGGGGCAGGGCGGAACCAGCCGCTCGCCTTCGGCGAAGCCGTTGTCTTCCGGCTTGACCGGACGGCCTTCATAGGTTTCGAGGCCGGCCTGCGTCGTCAGCCACGGCCGCGCGGAGGGCAATCCGGCGGAGAGGTTGGGGCGGAATTCCGCGCAGGAATAGGGGCCGGACGAGTCGTAGACGCGCAGCGGCGAGACGCCGGTGAGCGGGATTTCGCGATAGGGCACGCGCACATCTTCATGCCCGGCGGGCGCAGCGTAAACCTTGTGCGAACGGCCGATCGGGCCGGTGGTGACGCTCGAGGGGGCGGGAATCGTCTTGTCGTGCGCGTTCATGGCCAATGCTCCTTGTCGCGCCGCTTCAAGGGCGGCGGAAGCGGGTCACGTGGCGAGAAAGCATGAATGCGCGCGCGCCGGACGGCGCGTCGCTCATATGGCCTTCCCTCCGCCGGCATGACCCGGATCAGGTTCGACGGGTGCGTCTCAGCCGCGTAAGCGGCGCCCCTCGCCATCGCCGGCAAGGTAGTAACTTTGACCGTTCGGGGCAAGGCGTGCGAGGCTGCGGCCCTGAAACAGCTATTCTGCGCGCCGAAGCGCAAAATCGATCGCAACGCGCAAATTCAGCGGACTGAAGCGTGTCATCAGAAAAGCAGGGGAGTTTTCGCGTGTCAGATTCCTGTCCCTTTTGCGCCCGCCAAACGCTCGAACTCCTCGCCGAAAACGACCTCGCCTTCGCGATCCGTGACAAATTCCCTGTCCGCCCGCTGCACACGCTGGTCATTCCGAAACGGCATTTCTCCGATGTCTTTTCGGCGACGACGGAGGAACTCGCCGCCTTGCACGTCCTCGCGGACGAATGCAGAGCCGCGATCGTTCAGGGCGACTCCTCGGCGCAGGGATTCAACTTCGGCTCCAACATCGGCGCCGCGGCGGGGCAGAAAATTTTTCATGCGCATCTGCATCTCATTCCCCGCCGCGTCGACGAACCGCCGCCTCCAGCGGCGCAGCCCGATTCCACGCCGACCGACGGGTCGTGAAGGCTGGTTTTGCTGGCGTTGCGATCATGCGATTTGCCTTACAATTGCTCAGAAGTTTGCGCACTGGAGTTGATCATGGTAAATCCTCGATCGGCGCGGCATTGCCAGGTGGGAGTTCGTGGTGGGGGATTGCCCGAATTTGGGGTCATGCGGCGTTACAACCTATATCCCGACCAGAAACAGCGCGGAATGGATCGGGGTTTTTCTCAAAGCCTATCGAGAGCTCGGCGTCGAGCCGCTCTATGTGGTCGATGTCCGCAGTACCGACTCCACGGCGGAGATTCTGAAAGAGCAGGGCGCGAAGGTGCTGCTGTTCCAGCCTGACCATGATTTCGCGGAAGCGGGCATGGTGGAATTTGCAAGCTTTGCGGCCGGGACTCCCTGGGTGCTGCGCATGGACGACGACGAGTTTCCGTCGCGTGCGCTGTTGCGCGCCATCCCGCGCGCCATCAAGACCACGTTGAACGACGGTTTTCTGATTTCCCGGCAGGAACTGTTCCGGCGCGACGGCGAAATCTATCAGTCTCGCGCGCCCGGCCGGCTGGTGGCCGGCATCGATCGCCCGTCGGTGCAGTTGCGTCTGTACCGGCCGGACCGGGTCAAGTACATAGAAGTGGTTCACACGAGCGGCTTCATCTGGCCGGATTTTCTCGGCGTCATGGCCGCCAGCGAAAGCTTCGCGCATTTCGACCGGTTGATGCGCTCGCCCGTCGCGCGCCTGGCCAAGATCGAAGCCTACCGGGCCATGGGCTATCCGGCCTATGAACTTGCGGACGAATATCTCCCGGAACTTTTCGATCTGCAGCATCACGCCGCCCTCAAACCCGATCTGCACGAATTTCACAACATCATGGAAAAACTGCCGCGCCCATCCGCGGACATGCCAGAAATCGATCCGGTTCGACTGGCGGAAATGCGGGAGTCGTCCCTCGCCTTCGGACGGAAGGCCCTCAACGGACTGGACTTGCGCAACGCCGACGAGATCATGCGGCTCAGTCTGGGTTTGCCCCCGAGCCTGTATTTTCGCATGGCGGAATTGCTCTGCACCTTCGGCGTGACCGGGATCGGCGAACGGCTCTGGAACTTCGCCAATGATCTGGGGAATATTCGAAAGGTATCGAACGCGGCGGCGCATCAAATGCCGTCGTGATGTCAGTCATTTTGCGCCGAACCCGGAGAGGCTTGCATTCGCGGCATGCCGAGGTTAGGCATTTGGCCGCGCAGATTGCGCAAGAAAATGCGGAGACAGGAATGGCGTCGGGCTTTCGCACATTTACGGTTCTTGCGCGGACTCTCGGCCGTGCGGCCGGCGCGCTCGCCGTGACCCTCTCGCTCTCCGGTTGTCTCGGCTATGACGGCGTCATCACCCGCGGCGCCGTGCTCGACTCCCGCAAGATCATGGAAGTGAAGCCGGGCATGAACGCCGCGCAGGCGCTCGCCGCGCTCGGCACGCCCTCCACCACCTCCACGGTCGGCGGCGACGCCTGGTATTACGTCACCCAACGGATCGAGCGGCAACTCGCCTTCATGCCGCAGACCATCACCGATCAGCATGTTTACGCTGTCTATTTCGACAAATCGAAGAAGGTGAGCCGCGTCGCCGATTACGGCATGCAGGACGGCAAGCCGATCGATTTCCTGTCCCGCACGACGCCCAATCCCGGCGCAGAGGCCACGCTGCTGCGCACGCTCATGACCAAGGTCCCTTCGGTCTTCTGACCCCGCCGGCCTGTCGACTTTTCGAGGCGCGCCCATTGTGGCGCGCTTTTTCGCGTCTGGCCCAAAAGGCCGCGCCCGCGCCTTTTTTCCACCGTATCCGCTGGTTACCGAAACCTTCGCGGCGCCCGGGGGCCGAACGAAGGAGCATCATGCGCTATTCATCAGTTGTCACCGCGGTCCTTGCCGCCGCCGCCATGACCGCCGCGACATCGGCCGCCACGGCCGGTTCCGTCACCGGCAAGGCCTCTTATTACGGGCTGAAGGGCCGCACCGCGAGCGGCGGGCATGTCGGCGCCTTCACCGCCGCTCACCGGACGCTGCCGTTCGGGGCCCGCGTCAAGGTGACCAATCTGAAAAACAACCGCTCGGTGGTCGTCGTCGTCAACGACCGCGGGCCGTTCACGGGCGGGCGGGTGATCGACGTGTCGACCCATGCGGCCGACGCGCTCGGCTTCAGATCTGCCGGCGTGGCGAAAGTGCGGCTCGAAACCGTTTCCCGTTAGAACAGGGTGAACGCATTGTTGCGTTTCGCAGCGGTGGATCCGGCTGATCGCCCCGTTTTGGGCCGCTCACGCCGTATTCCGCGAGAAAAAGCTAACAACTGCTTTAAAATCCAATGGTGTCGCGCTGTTGGCGTTTAGCCAAATCTTAAAGCGCAGCCCTTATAGATGCAGGTATAGTGCTTTGTTCGAGTATGTGAGTAACAAGATGACCGAGACGCATCGTCCGCGTGTCAAATATGTCATCGGTCCCGATGGGAGCCCGTTGACCATCGCCGATCTGCCGCCCGCTTCCACCAAGCGGTGGGTGATCCGCCGCAAGGCGGAGGTGGTCGCGGCGGTGCGCGGGGGCCTCCTGTCGCTGGAGGAAGCCTGCACCCGTTATACGCTGACTGTGGACGAGTTCCTCAGTTGGCAGATGTCGATCGACCAGCACGGCCTCGCCGGGCTCCGAACGACACGGTTGCAGCAGTATCGAATGTAAGCGCTCCGAGTGCGTTCGATCGCGTGAAAAAAGCCGGTCCTGCAAGGGCCGGCTTTTTTGCGCTCTTCGCCGCGTCGCGTTGCTGCGCGTTCAGCTGTCCGCTTCGTCGTGCCGCGCCTTGCGCAGGGTCTCGGCGAGCTTGTCGCGCTCGAACAAAGCGACGACGACCAGGGCGAACAGCAGCGGGATGATCAGATAGAACAGCCGCCACACCAGCAGCGCGGCCAGCACCTTCACCCGCGCCACGTCCGGCACAATCTTGATGAACAGCAGTTCGAAGATGCCGAGGCCGCCCGGCGCATGCGACACCAGCGCCGCCGAGAAGGACAGCAGGAACGTGCCGAGCACCACGAGATAGCCGGGGTTTCCTTCGACGGGCAGTGCGAAATAGATGATGCCGGCCGCTCCGATCAGCTCCAGCGGCGCTGCGAACAATTGGCGCACCATGATCTCCGGACCCGGATAGACCACGGTCCATTTCCCGATCTTGAGCGGCTTCAGCCGCAGCAGCGAGCCGACGACATAAACGCCGACGCCGGCGAGGCAGAGGAGACCGACGGTGAGGGCGGCGGCGGGATTCGTCACCTGCTCCGGCAACAGCCCGGAAAGGCGCGACATCAGCGTCGGATCAAAAGTCAGCAGCGCTCCGCCGAGCAGCACATTGCCGAAGCCGAAGGTGTAGGAGCACAGCACCACCAGCGCCGCCACCTGACCGGCCGTCAGGCCCTTGGTGGAATAGGCGCGATAGCGCACCATGGCCCCGGAAAACACGCTGGCGCCGATGTTGTGCGACAATGCGTAGGTGGTGAAGGAGCACAGCGAGATGAACGGCCAGGAGATGTTCGTCACGCCGAGATACAGCAGCGCGATCCGGTCGTACCAGGCCAGTGCGGCATAGGCGATGAGCGTGCTCAGACCCGCGAAGACATAATGCGACACACTGATGTTGTTCAGCGCCGTCCAGACTTCGGTCCCGACCGATTCGCCCTGGAACTCATGGTAGAGCAGGTAAAAGGACGCGACGACAGCGACAAGGCCGACCAGCGGCCAGAAATAGTCGAGAAGCTTCTTCATGAGGCCTGACGCCCGCCTTGCTCAGTGGAAACAGCCGCCGAACGTTGCTGCCCGCAGCGCCGAAGGACTTTCCCTCGCACGGCGCCGCCGCGCCCGCAAGCGTGAAAGCGCTGGTGGACTTTTCCTTGTCGTGTCTTAGGTAATCCACGGCCCGCCGAGGGCCAGAGCCGGGGCGCAACAGCTGATGTCGTCGATTGTCAGGATCAGGGGGCTTCTCTTCGACCCGCGGGCCGAATGGGCCAGGATCGAGAGCGAAAACCGAAGCATCTTCGATCTTTATCTGCGCCATGTGGCGCTGCTGGCGGCCTTTCCGCCTTTCGCCTCCTTCGCCGGCGGATGGCTGTACGGCGTGCGCCGGGCGCATGTGATCGTCCATCCCGATCTGGCCGCCGGCCTGCTGCGCGCCGTCGTGCAATATGTGCTGACCTTTCCGGCGCTGTTCATCGCTGCTTTTGTCATCTCCATGGCCGCGCCATTTTTCGACGGCCGAAGCGACGATCGGCGGGCGTTCACGCTGGTGGTGTATTCCTGGACACCGTCCTGGCTGGCGTCGCTCTTCGGCCTTGTTCCCTACGCGCGCTGGCTCGATCTGCTCGGCCTTTACGGCCTGTGGATTTTTTACCTCGGCATGCCGCAGATGACCAAATGCCCGAAGGAACATGCAGATGTCTTCACGCTGGCGGCGCTGTTCGTCGCGGTCGGCGTCGGCGCGCTTCACGCCGGGCTGGTGCGGTGGATTGCCCCAGGCGCCTGGCTGTGAGGCGACGCACTTTTGAATTGCCTCGCGGCGCCGAGCGGCTATGTTCGGCCGCCAACCCGACTCACGGATGTCCCATGACCCTGTCCCGCCGCGCTGTCCTGATCGCCCTTGCCTTTTCCGCCGCCATCGGCGGTCCGGCTCTCGCCGAGAAGAAGTCGTCCGGTTCGGTTTCGGCCGAAGAGCTGATGGCGGGCAATCCGCTGCCGGACATATGGGAGGGCAAGGCCGACGCGCCGGTGACGGTGATCGAATACGCCTCCATGACCTGCAGCCATTGCGCCGCCTTCCACAAGGACGTGTATCCGCAGGTGAAGAAGAACCTGATCGACACGGGCAAGGTCCGCTTCGTGCTGCGCGAGTTTCCGCTCGATCCGCTGGCCACCGCCGCCTTCATGCTGGCGCGGGCGCTCGGCGACGACAAGCGCGACGCCGCCGTCGATCTGCTCTTCGCGCAGCAGAAGAGCTGGGCCTTCGTCGACAAGCCGCTCGACGGCCTCGCCGCAGTGATGAAGCAGACCGGCCTCGGGCAGGAGAAGTTCGAAGCGACGTTGAAGGATCAGGCGATGTTCGAGAAGGTCGCCAAAATGCGCGACCGCGCCTCGGACAAGTTCGGCGTCACCTCGACCCCTACCTTCTTCATCAACGGCGAGCGCTACAACGGCGAGATCACCTTCGCCGATTTCGCTGCCCTCGTTTCGGCCAAGGGCGGCAACTGATCGTGGAAATTCAGGTCTGCGTGAGCTGCCGCGGGCGCGACGACGCCGAAGCGCGCCCCGGCGCCGCTCTCGTCGCGGCGCTCGAAACCCGCCTCGCGGAGCGCGGCGAATCGGGACTGTCGGTTGTCGGCGTGGAATGTCTCGCGGTGTGCAAGCGCCCGGCGACGCTGGCCTTTGCCGGGCCCAGGCGCTGGACCTATGTCGTCGGCGATCTCGACGCCGCGACCCATCTCGACGATGTCATCGACGCCGCCAGGGCTTATGAGGCAAGCGAGAACGGCATCGTCCCGTGGAAGGAGCGCCCCGCCTGTTTCCGCACGGGCGTCGTGGCGCGGACGCCGCCGCTGAAGGGGTGAGCGCCGGGGCGTCCCGCAGTCAGCGCGCGATGTATTTTCCGCTGGCGAAACCGCGCAGCACATTGCCGGCTTCGTCGCGATATTCCAGCTCCAGCCAGCCATCGGCGGTTTCGGCGAGGATCGTGACCGCCGAACCGCGTGGCATGGTCGTCAGCGATCGGCATTGCCTCGCATCCGGACAGGCGCGCAGATTGAGTTCACGGTCGGGCGCGACATGCGCGCGGCCGTCCGACGCCGCCTGCTGCTCCAGGCGCGCCTCCTGCTGACGCGGCGGTTCCTGGCGCGGCGCTTCCGCGGGCGCCGGCTCTTCACGCGCAGCTTCGATCCGTGGTTCCGGCGCGCGCTCCGCCTCGCGGTGGTGATGGATCGGCGTCACATGCTCGGGCGGGCCGATTTCACGCTCGAACTTCACCAGCAGGATGCTGGCGACGACGCCCCAGACCAGCGCATGGGTCGCCGCGCCCAGTCCGATCTTCTGAAGCTTTTCCAGCGGCGACAGGGTCGCATGGAACAACGTCCGCTCGACCTCGCTGTTGGTGAGCCAGAACCAGAGCTGCCAGCTTCCCCAGCCCAGAAGCAGGGCGAGCGGCGCGACGAGGAGCGCGGGCGTCATGCGGGCCTCCGGACTCTTTGTCAGTCGCCCCGCGCCGGAATGGCGATGCGCGGCGGATTGCCGAGGCGCCGGTCGAGATAGGCATCGACTTCGGAGATCAGCGGTTCGACTCTGTTCTCGAAGAAGTGATTGGCGCCCTGCACGACGGCATGTTCGATGCTGATGCCTTTTTGCGTCTTCAGCTTTTCGATGAGGCCGGTGACTTCCTTCAGCGGCGCGACGCGGTCGATGTCGCCGTGGATGAACAGGCCCGACGAGGGGCAGGGGGCAAGGAACGAAAAGTCGAAGCGGTTGGCCGGCGGCGCCACCGAGATGAAGCCTTCGATCTCCGGGCGGCGCATCAGCAACTGCATGCCGATCCATGAACCGAAGGAGACGCCGGCGATCCAGCAGGCGCGCGCCTCCGGGTTCACAGCCTGCGCCCAGTCGAGCGCTGCGGCTGCGTCGGAGAGTTCGCCCGAGCCGTGATCGAAGGCGCCCTGCGAGCGGCCGACGCCACGGAAATTGAACCGCAGGACCGAAAACCCCCGTTCCGCGAAAGCGTAATAGAGGTGGTAGACGATCTGGTTGTTCATCGTCCCGCCGAACTGCGGATGCGGATGCAGCACGATGGCGATCGGCGCCCCGCGGGTGGCGGACTGATGAAACCGGCCTTCGAGACGTCCCGCCGGGCCGGTGAAAATGACTTCGGGCATGTGGCTCCCCTGTTCGCCCGCGCTTTTAGCACGGTGAACACATCGAATTGCAAGGATTTTCGGCGGGCGCCCGAAGGCGGCGCCGTGGCGGCGCAAAATCCGCGGTTCGCGGCAAGTCGCAGTTTCCTCAAGCGTTATCCCGCGAAGCCAGCAGCGGCGCCGTCAGTTCGGCCAGGCGGCGACCATAGGCCTGTTGCGACAGATGCGCCTCGAAATGGCGCCGGGCGCCGCTACCCTGCCGCTCGGCTGGCGTCGGCGTCGGCGCGCCGGCCAGATCGACCAGCGCCTGCGCGAAGTCCTCCGCCGTTGCGGCAATTCTCACGCCCGGAATCTCCAGAGCCGCTGCGCCCATGCCGCGCAGCGCCTGCGGCGTGGCGAGGATCGGCAGGCCGGAGGACAGCGCTTCCACGGTCTTGATGGAGAGACCGGTGCCGGCGATGGTCGGCAGCAGCACGAGTTTCGCGCCCGCATAGACCGCGGCGGGATCGGGCACGCGGCCGAGGAACCAGCCCTTGTAACTCTCGAACAGCTCCGGCGCCCGCGCCCGCACGGCGCCATCGACATTGCCGACGATCTTCACGTCCACGCCCGCCGCCAGCGGCGCCACTTCGCGCAGGAACCACAGCACGCTGTCGACATTGGCGGTGTTGTTGGAGGCGATCAGCACGATGTCCGGCCCGCCCGGCCCGGTCGGCGCCTCGGGGGTGGCGGGATAGAGCAGCGCATGGGCCTTTTCCGGCAGCAGCGCGCGAAATTCGGCGTCTTCCTCGGCGTTGAGATGCAAGAGCAGATCGGCCTTGCGCATCTGGGCCAATTCCTGCGCCAGCATTTGCTCGTAAGTGGCGCGCGGCCGCAGCCAGGGCAGGGTCTCGTTGATGATGCAGAACTGCCGGGCCTGAATGTCGTGGCTGTCCATGAGGATCGGCGCGCCTTTGGCGAGGCGGGTGGCGACCGGCATCAAAAAGAAATGATTGCAATGGACGAGATCGAACCGCCGCGCCGCCAGCGCCTTGGGCAGCGCAGCGCGCTCGGAGAGGCCGGTGCGGATCACCGCCTGATCGCCGTGGATGTAGGGCCACAGCACGTCCTTCAGGAAGCGGGGCCCCAGCACGGAGGAAAAGGGCGCGCCCGCGAACCAGCGGTGTGGCTCCAACTCGGGCGTCGCCTCGCGAAAGCCTTTCCATATCCAGGCGCGATCCGGAACGAACCCCGGATCGGTCGCCACAGCCACGGCGAAAACCTCGGCGCCCAGCGCGCGGTAAGCCTCGATCTGGCCGAGCACGACGCGGTACGTGCCGCAGCTGTGCCACGCAGGATGAACGAGCGCCACGGCGCGGCCGGAAAGGGGACGCCCGCTTGCGGGGAGAGGGGTGGAGGCGGCTGCAGCAAGAGCGTCGGACATGGCGCCAGAGATACCATTGTCGGACGCCGATTTGGAAATGCGGAACATTTGCCTCACCCTTGCGTTATTCTCCTTCGCAAAAGGAGCCCCGACATGCGCGTGATGGTGATCGTGCGGGCCGACGCCCGCTCCGAGGCGGGCCAGCTTGCCGAACCGAAGCTTTTTGCCGACATGGACGTCTACAACGACTCCCTGATAGAGGCCGGCGTGATGATCATGGGCGAGGGGCTGACGGCGAGTTCGCAGGGCGCGCTGCTGCGCTTCTCCGGCGGCGCCTCGACGGTCGAGCGCGGGCCGATCCTCGACGCCAGCGTCGCCGGCTTCTGGCTGTGGCGGGTGCAAAGCCTCGATCAGGCGATCGAATGGGCCAGGAAGGCGCCGTTCACGGACGCCATACTCGAACTGCGGCCGATGTTCGAGAAAGAAGATTTTCCGAAGCTCGACCTCGATCCGGACGGGCTCGACACCCGCGAGCAGATCGAGCGCTTCACCGGCATTCCGACAAGCTGAAATCTCACCCCAGCACCGGCTCCGCCGCCGCCCACAAATTGCGCCGATAGGCGTCGATGCTGAAGGCCTCCTCGTAAAACCGCCGCGTATCGCTGGTCTCGCGCGGCTGCGGGGCGGGGCGGCCCGCCGCCTCCCTCCATGCCGCGGCAAAACTCTCCGGGTCTTCGGCCAGCGTCACATTGGCGAGCGTCGCAGGATCGATCCCCATGCCGCGAAAGGCGGCGCGGTTGGCGACCAGCGGCGCGCCGCAGGACAGCGCCTCCACCGCCTTGATCGACAGGCCGTGACCGTCGATGGTCGGCAGTAGCACGATCTTGGCGCCGGCATAGACGGCGCCAAGATCGGCGACCCGGCCGCGAAACAGCGCGGCATGGGCGTCGTACAGCGCCGGATCGCGCGCCTTCACGCCGGCGTCGATGTTGCCGTAAATGGCCACGGGCGCGCCCTCCGCCTTCGGCAGAACCTCGCTCAGGAACCAGCGCAGGCTGGTGAAATTCGCGGGATTGTCGCTGGCGACGATGATGGTCTCTTCGCCTCCCGGCCCGGTCGGCGCCGCCGCCACGGCAGGATAGATCAGCGCATGGCGCTTTTCCGGCAGCAGCCGCGAGAACTCCAGATGCTCGCGCTCGTTGAGATGCACGCAAAGATCGGCGCGGCGCATCCAGTCGAGCTCCACCGCCAGCATGTTGGCGTGGGTGGCGTAGGGCGGGATGAAAAACCCGCTCTTGTTGCGCAGAACATATTGATCGGCCTGAATGTCCTGCGTCTCGACGATGACCGGCGCGTCGGGAAAATGCGCCTTCGCGAAGGGCAGCGTGAAATAATGATTGGCGTGGACGAGATCGACCCGCTCCTGCGCCAACCCTCGAGGCGCATCGGCGCGGCGGACGACCTCGATCAGCCAGGTCGCCTGATCGCCATGGATCAGCGGCCACCAGCCGTCCCTCAACAGGCCGGAGCGCCACAGGGCGGAGACCGGCGTCGCCGCGAAATAACGGGCGTCGGCGGGTGCGTCCTGCGTGGCCGGCAGATAGGCCGCCCAGCGGCCTTCGGGGGGCGGCGGCCCGGGCATGTCCATGATGGCGATGGAAATCACCCGCGCGCCGAGTGACCGGTAAGCCGCCATCTGGCCGATATTCACCTGCCAGCTGCCGCAGCTGTGCCAGGCGGCGTGCAGGACGGCGACGGTCTTGCCGGCAAGAGGGAGGTCGTCGGTGGGGGACATGGACGCCGTTCTAGGACGGATCGGCGGAGCCCGACAAGCGGCCCGCCCCTTGCTATCGGGCTGAGTTTGCTTTTACACCTTCGCCATGAGCGAGACCCCCGATCGACCCCCCGCGCCGCAGGCGGACAAACGCTACGGCGTCGCCATCGTCGGCAATGACAAGATCATCGACTGGCTGCTGCCGTTCCTTGAGAGCTACAAGGCGACCAATGACGGTCTGCCGCTGTATCTCGTGCCCTATGACGACAATATCGCCATGACCCGCCGCGCGGCGGAAATCTACGGCGCGCATTTCATCGACGAAGAACCCCGCGAGATCGACCGGCTGTCGCAGGAGCTCTATCCGGGCTTTTTCAACACCAACCGCCGCCGCCTGCGCAAGCTGCAGGCGCTGGCGCTGCCGCTCGACGAAGTGATCTATGTCGATGTCGACGTGATCCTGTTCCGCGATTTTTCGCCGCTGTTCGGACGGCTCGAGGCGGGCAAGACCGAATTCATCGTCGCCTCGCCGAGCTTCGAATATGTCTACAACGAGAACCGCAGCAAATATCCGTTCCTGAACGAGGCGCTGCTGTTCAACGACGGCTTCTGGGTCACGTCGAACAAATATCTGAAGCTCTCCGACTTCATCGACACCATGGCGAAAGACGCCGAGATTTTCCATGACGTGCGCAAGCGCGGGCAGCTTTTCGCGCAGCCGCTGGTGAATTTCGTGACGCATCGCCGCGGTGTGAAGATTTCGCTGTTGCCGCATGTTGTCGAAGGCGCGTCGCACGAGAGCTTCTACAAGGCGCCCGGCATCACCTTCGAGAACGGCAAGCCGCTCGATCCCGAGGGGAAGGAGATCTATTTCTGCCACTGGGCCGGCGCGACCGCCTTGCCCGCGCGCGGCGTGTTCGACGCCGCCTGGACGGAGTTTTCCAAAGCCGCCTGGGCGAGGTTCAAGAGGTGACGCGCGTCGCCAGATGGACCGCGAGCCTCGAGGCTCGCGAATCCTCCCGGGAGCCTCGAGGCTCGCGGTCCAGAGGCGGGCGCTGAGGCCCATGCCGCGGCTGCTGTTCTTCTATCTCTTCAAGCGCATCGGCCTGGCGGCGCTGGTGGTGCAGCTGGCGCTGTCGGCGCCGGTGATCCTGTCCTATTTGCTGTATCAGCTGCCGCCTGCTGCGGTGCGCGGCGGGCTGGTGATGCCGGCGCTGGTCGGCGTGACTCCCACCATCACCTATGTCACCCTGCCGATGGCGCTCGGCGTCGCGACCGCGCTGGAATTCGCCCGCATGGCGAGCGAGGGCATGATCGCCGTGCTCTACGCCCTGCGCCTGTCAGCCTGGTCGGTCTGTCGGCCGGCGATGGCGCTCGGCGTCGCTGCGTCGCTGCTGGGATACGGGCTGGCCAATGTCGTCGCGCCCCATTACGCGAGCGCCATTCAGGACGTGCTCAATGTCGTGCGCAATTCGCTCAATCACCGCATGCTGGAGCCGGCGCATTTCTACACTTTCGACAATGGCGTGAAGACGCTCTACCTTGAGCGCTGGGAAACGCCGGACATCGCCGCCAATCTGTTTCTGCGCCAACTGTCGATCGAAAAGATGGAGGAGCAGATCATCACTGCGGCGCGCGCCGAATTTCGCCGCAACGAGGCTGGCGTGATCATCGCCCTGACGCATGGCAGTGTGCAGACGCGCGATCTGAAGGCGGGCGGGGTGCGCATCGCCAATTTCGACGAATACGCCATGGCGCTGCCGATGCAGGGCAGCAGCGGCCTGCCGCAACGCAGCTGGCGCGGCGTCTATGAACTCGGTCCCGTGGACTTCATCGTCAGCCTGCCGGCGGCCCGCTCCGATCCACGCCAGCTCGGGGAGTGGTTGGCCGAAGCGGCCAAGCGATTCGGCCTGCCTCTGCTGGCGGCGACCCATACCTTGCTGGCGATGGCGCTGGTGCTGACTTTCGGCAACATCACCGGCCGGCGCGGCGCGGCGGGCAGCCTCGTCATCATCGCAATTCCGGCGGCGCATATCGGATTTCTGGTGGCGCTCGAAAGTCTGCTGCGCGCCAACGGCTGGTTCGCGGTTCCGCTCACGGCGCTGCTCGTCGTCGAAGGCGCCGTCGCGGCCATGTTGATCACGCGGCTCGACCGGCCCGGCCGCGTCGCCGATCAGACCGCGCCCGGCGGCCGGCGGCCTTTTTTCGGCACGAAATTGAGGATGCGCGCCAGTCCGCGCTCCGTGACGAACGCCAGCGAGAACAACTGAACGAAATTGTCCGCCTGGATCAGATCGAGGCCGATGCGACGGGGCACAAGCTCCTTGCGCGTGCCGAAGATCATGTCCCACAGCGACAGCACGATGCCGTAATTGCTGTCGTGTTCGCTGCGGCGCGTCGAATGATGCGCGCGGTGCAGCATCGGCGTCACGATGACGAAGGACAGCGCCCGCTCGCCGGGCAGGGCGACGTTGGCGTGATGGAACAGCACGAAGAACATGCGCAGCACTTCGCACACCACCACGACCTGCGCCTCCGCGCCGATGAGAATGGCGCAGACGCATTTGAACAGCACTTCGAGCAGCATGTCGAAGACATGGAAGCGCAGTCCGGTGGTGACGTGAAAATTGCGATCGCTGTGATGGATCTTGTGAAAGCGCCAGAGCCACTCGCTCCTGTGTCCGAGCCAGTGCCAGCCGAAGACGGCGAAATCGAACAGCACGAAGGTCGCGACCCATTTGAGCGGCCCCGGTTCGAGCCCGGACAACAAGCCATGTCCCGACCAGCGTTCGGCGACGACGAACAGGCTCGACACCGACAGGATGCTCATCACCACATTGTTGAAGGCGAAAGCCGAGGTGTTGGTGACGAAGGAGCGGCCCAGCGTCTTGCGGTCGATCGGCGCATGCGGCCAGAGCCGTTCGGCGGTCAGCAGAGCGATGAAGGCGGCGACGACGCTCAGGAACAGAATCTGCTCTACATGCAAGACCGGATTCATGTCGAAACTCCGCTGCGCCGCCTGTCCCGAGATGGGACGCGCGGCGGCGCCGTCAAGCCTTGCCGAAGCTCGAGCCAGCCCTAGTCTCATGTTTTGGAGCCGCGACGGGCGGCGGGAGGGTTGGTGATGCTCGGCGCGAACCAGAAATCGGTGTCGGCCTGCGCCTTTGCAACGATCGGGCAACCCCGCGGCGTGGTCTTTCGTTTCGCGGCCGAAGACTTCGCGCAAAACTACCGGCGCTGGAATCCGCAGGTGGTCGACATGGCCGCAATGCAGCCCGGACCGATGCGTGAAGGACTCGCCTTCCGGCAGGTGACCGAAGAGCGCGGCTTCCGCGCCGAATCGGAGTTTTCGGTGGAGCAGATGTCGCCGCCGTCGCTTCTGGTGCTTGTCGGCGTGTCGGACCCGGTGCGCTCGACCTATTCGTTCGAGGACGCCCTGCCGGACTCCACCACCGTGCGCTTCACTTTCGAACTCGACGACATCGCGCTGCCATTGCGGCCCTTCGCGAAACTGCTGCGCTCGGCGCTGGAGGACGGCGCCCGGCAGGCGGTCGAAAATCTGAAACTGCTTCTGGAGAGCGAAGCGCGCGAGGCGGCCGTCCGGGATGTTTCGGCGGCGTGAGGCTGGAGGAGACGATGTTCATCCTGCGAAAAGACAGGGGACCCATTCCGGAAATTCTGACGCAGATTCTGGACAGTTGCGTCAATGGCGTGACCCTCGCCGATCCCGACCTCCCGGACTCGCCGATCGTCTACGCCAACAAGGCGTTCGAGAAGATCACCGGCTACGCGACGCAGGACATCGTGGGACGCAATTGCCGTTTCCTGCAGGGGGCGGATCGCGACCAGCCGGCGCTCGCCGAACTCCGCGCGGCGATCGCTGCGCACGAGCCCTTCGAAGGGACGTTGCGCAATTACCGGAAAAATGGCGAGCCTTTCTCCAATCGCCTGTCGATCACACCGCTGTTCGGTCCGGACGGCGGCGTGATCTATTATCTTGGCGTTCAATACGACGTGACGGAGCAGGTCGCGGCGCAGGACGAGATAGCCCGTCTCGGCGCGCGGCTGAAAGATCTGGAACAGGCCTGACGCCGGCGCAGCCCGGGGCCTTGCCGGGGCGCGACAAGCTTTCGCTTGCGCCGCGCGCGGCATGGTGAAACCATGCCTCAACGCGCCGCATTCTTCCAGGCAGGCGCGATCGAACAATCGGGAGGACAACATGAGCGATGCGTCTCATGGAGGAAGAGCTGCGGGGCCGCGGCTCATTGCGCTGATCGGTCCCTTCCAGTGCGGCAAGACAACCCTGTTCGAGAGCATTCTGGCGCATGCCGGCGCCGTTCCGCGGCAGGGCTCGGTCACAGCCGGCACATCGCTCGGCGACGCCTCGGCCGAGGCGCGGGCGCACAAGATGAGCGTCGAGGCCAACGTCGGTCATGCGGTCTGGCTCGGCGATCACTACACTTTCGTCGATCTGCCGGGATCGGTCGAATTTGCGCACGACTCCCGTAATGTTTTGCCGGCCTGCGACGCGGCGATCGTCGTGTGCGAGGCCGATCCGCGCAAGATTCCGGCGTTGCAGATCGTGCTGCGCCAGCTCGAGGAGCTGAAGCTCCCGCATTTCCTGTTCCTCAACAAGATCGACGCCGCCGAGATCGACGTGCGCGCCGCGCTGGCGATGTTGCAGCCGGCTTCGCGCGTGCCGTTGCTGCTGCGGCAAATCCCGATCTGGACCAATGGCGTCGCGGTCGGCTTCATCGATCTGGCGCTGGAGCGCGCCTATGTCTACCGCGAGCACGCGCCGTCGGAGGTGGTCGCCATTCCTTCGGGCGACGCCGCCAGCGAGAAGGAGGCGCGCTACTCCATGCTGGAGAAGCTCGCCGATTACGACGACTCGCTGATGGAGGAGCTGATCTCCGATATCGAGCCACCCAAGGATCAGGTGTTCGACGATCTCGCCAAGGAACTGCAAGGCGGGCTCGTCGCGCCGGTGTTCATAGGGTCGGCCGAGCGCGGCGCCGGCGTCACCCGGCTGCTGAAAGCCATCCGCCACGAGGCGCCCGATGTTGCGGCCACCCGCGTGCGGCTCGGCGTCGCGGAGAGCGGGCCGGCGCTGGCGCGGGTCATTCGCACCATTCACACATCGCACGGCGGCAAGCTGTCGTTGGCGCGCGTGCTGCGCGGCTCTTTCGTCGACGGCGCGCCGGTCGCCACAGTGCATGGCGAGGACAAGATTTCCGGCCTCGCCTTCCTGCTCGGCGCCGCGGCGACAAAGCAGAACGAGGCGAAGGAGGGCGAAACCCTCGCCTTTGGCCGGCTGGAGCATGCCGCGACCGGCGATCTGCTGAGCGGCGATCCGCGCGCCGCCGGATCGCCGGAGGCGACGCGGGCCGGCGTTCCCGATCCGGTGCATGTCGTCGCGCTGTCCGTGAAGGACCGCAAGGACGAGATGCGTCTCGCCGCGGCGCTGGTCAAACTGGTCGACGAGGACCCCTCGCTGCTGTTCCAGCACGACCAGGAAATGAGCGAGATGCGCCTCCTCGGCCAGGGCGAGATGCATGTGCGCGTCGCGCTGGAGCGGCTGGCGGGGCGCTTCGCCGTGAAGGCCGACGCGCACAAGCCCGGCGTCGCTTATCGCGAAACCATTCGCCATGCTGTGACAGTGCGCGGGCGCCACAAGAAGCAGTCGGGCGGCCATGGGCAGTTCGGCGATGTGGTGCTGGAGGTTGCGCCGCGCGGCCGCGGCGAGGGCTTCGCCTTCGCCGAGCGCGTGCATGGCGGGACGGTGCCGCGGCAGTATTTCTCCTCGGTCGAATCGGGCTGTCAGGATGCGCTGCGCCACGGGCCGCTGGGCTTTCCGGTTGTCGATGTCGAGGCGGTGCTGACCGACGGCTCCTATCACTCGGTCGATTCCTCCGACATGGCCTTCCGCACCGCGGCGCGACTCGGCATGAGCGAAGCGCTCGGCAAGGCGGACCCGGTGCTGCTGGAGCCGGTGCTGGCGGTGGACCTGTTCGTGCCGAGCGAGGCGATGTCGCGCGCGACGGGCATCGTCTCCGGCCGCCGCGGGCAGATCCTCGGCTATGGCCCGCGCGACGGCTGGGACGGCTGGGACAAGCTGGAGACACTGATCCCCGCCGCCGACATGGACAATCTGATCGTCGAGCTGCGCTCGGCCACTTCGGGCGCCGGCTATTACGAGGCGCGGTTCGACCATCTTGCCGAGGTCGTCGGCCGGCAGGCGAAGGACATCGTCGCCGCGCACCAGGCCACGCGGGTGATGGCCACGGCGGGGTAGGGGAGGGAGCGCCTCGCAATTTTCGTCGGTTGCCTTGAGCGGCGCCGTACGTCCCCTCTCCCGCGGAAAGCGGGGGAGGGACAGGGAGGGGCGATTCCACGTTGCTGATATTTGGCCCAATTTGTGCTTGGAGCCCGGCGTCACGAATGAGGACCCCCATGCCCCTCTACGCCTATTCCTGTCAGGACTGCGACGCCGAATTCGAGCTGCTGGTGCGCTCGGGCGACACGCCCGCCTGTCCGGCCTGCGCCAGCCCCAGGCTCACCCAGCTCGTGTCGCGCATCTGCAACGAAATCAAATACCCTGCAATCGCCCGCAGCTGGCGCCAGCGGGCGCAGCGCGAGGGAGATCTCTCCAACTTCTCCAAGGCCGAGACCAAGGTGTAGGTTTTCCTACATTTCGATCACGCAGCGGCCGCGGATCTTCCCGGCCACTATGGCCTGCGCCCGGTCGAGGATCTGCGAGAAGGGCGCGATCTCGTGCATGGCGTCGATCAGCTCCGGCGGCAGATCGGCGGCGAGGCGCGTCCAGGCCGCCCGGCGCAGTTCGATCTGCGGGCGCACGCTTTCGACGCCCAGCAGCGCCACCCCGCGCAGGATGAAGGGCGCGACATTGCCGGGAAACTCCATGCCGCCGACATTGCCGGTGGCGGCGACGGCGCCGCCCCAGTCCATCTGCGCCAGAAGATTGGCCAGCGTCACGCCGCCCACCGTATCGACCGCCGCGGCGTAGCGCCGCTCCTGCAGCGGCTTGCCCGGTTCGGCGAGGCTGGCGCGCGGAACGATGTCCGACGCGCCGAGGCCGCGCAGAAAGGCTTCCTCTTCCGGCCGCCCCGTGACAGCGGCGACGCGCCAGCCGCGGGCGGCCAGCAGCGCCACGGCGAGCGAGCCGACGCCGCCCGCCGCGCCGGTAACCACGACCGGTCCGTCAGCGGGCGCGCGGCCGAATTTCTCCAACGCCAGAACGCAGAACATGGCGGTGATCCCCGCAGTGCCCAGCGCCATCGCCCTTGCCGGGGTGAGGCCCGCCGGCAGCGGCGTCAGCCAGTCGCCGGCGAGCCGCGCCTTCTGCGCGAAGCCGCCGTAATGCGACTCGCCGAGCCCGCAACCCGTGGCGACGACGAGATCTCCCGGCGCATAGCGGGAATCGCGAGAACGAATCACCCGGCCGGCGAGATCGACGCCGGGGATCATCGGGAAACGGCGGATAACCTTGCCTTTGCCAGTCAGCGCTAGCCCGTCCTTGAAATTTATGGCGGAGTGGGACACTTCCAGATCGACGTCGCCATCCATCAAATCGCTGTCGTCCAGAGAAACCAGCGCGGGCGCGCCGCTTTCGTCGACGAGGATGGCTTCGAAACGCATGGGTCGCTCCTTCGATCGGGGCTTTTATACGAGGAGAACGGCCGATGCCGAATTTCGAACTGTGGGCGCCGCCGGTCATGCTTCTGGTCTCGAATGTTTTCATGACCTTCGCCTGGTATGGCCATCTCAAATACACCGACCGACCGCTCATGCTGGTCATACTCGTTTCCTGGGGCATCGCGCTTTTCGAATATTGTCTCGCGGTGCCGGCCAACCGCATTGGCTCGCGGGTTTGGTCGACAGCCGAATTGAAGACAATTCAGGAGGTTGTCACGCTAACCGTGTTCGTCGGCTTCTCCCGCTTCTATATGGGGGAAAACATCACCGTCAGTCAGATCGCCGGATTTGCCTTGATCGCCGCTGGCGCCTTCTGCATTTTCCGCGCGCCGCTGGGGTGATCCCGTCGGTTTCCCGACAAAAACTCTGGCTCCGGTCTTGCTTTGCCGGCGGCATGACCGTTGTTCCCCTGGACGGCGACGCCGTCGACCTCGGCGCCCTCTCGCCGGAAATCAACGCCCTGCTGCAAAGGGGCGTCGCCGCCTATCGTGTGGACCGGGCGGGCGCGGACCGGCTGTTCCGCGAGGCGCTGGCGCAGGCGCCGCAGGAACTGGCCGCCTATCTGTGCCTCTACAAGATCCACACCTACATGGGTGGGCTGGATTACGCCCGCGACATCGCCTGGGCCGGGCTGCGCGAGGCGGCGCGCCAGGCTGGCTGGCCGGACGATCCGGCGCAATGGGAGCCGCAGCCGGACGGCTCCAGCGGCGCCGGGCGTTTTGCGCTCTATACATTGAAGGCGCTGAGCTTCATCGAGCTGAAGCGCGACTGCCGAGATGCGGCGCTGGAGCATCTGCGAGTGCTGGCGCGCGTCGACCCGAGCGGCGCGGTCGGATGGCGGGTGGTGGAGGATCTGGCGCTCGGCGCGGCGTGAGCCTCGTCGCGGGGGTGGTCAGAGCCGCGTCACATCGGTATATTATCGGCTCGTCTGCCGCGCGGTCCGCCGGTGTGGAGCCCAAGCCCCGGACATGATCCAGCTCGCTAAGGTTTTCAAGTTCTACAAGACCGAACGACACACCAAAATCATTCTCGATCACGTCGACATGGTGTTCGACTCCAGTTACTCCTATGGCTTGCTCGGCGTGAACGGCGCCGGGAAATCGACGACCCTGCGGGTCATCGCCGGCACTGAACTTCCCAACAGCGGCAAGGTGCGCCGCAGCGCTCGCGTCTCGTGGCCGCTGGGCTTCGCCGGCGGTTTCCACCCGCAGATGACCGGCCGCGAAAATGTCCATTTCGTTTCCAGAATCTACGGCGCGGATGTCCGCAAGACCGAGGCGTTCGTGGAAGACTTCGCGGAAATCGGCGAATATCTCGATGCGCCGGTGAAGACCTATTCCTCGGGCATGATGTCGCGTCTCGCCTTCGGCATGTCCATGGCGATCGAGTTCGATGTCTATCTTATCGACGAAATCACCGCGGTTGGCGACGTGCGGTTTCAGGAGCGCTGCAGGGAAGCGTTCGATGCGCGACGCAAGAATTCCAGTCTCATCATGGTGTCGCATTCGATGCAAACGATCATGGACTATTGCGACCGCGCCGGCGTTCTGGTCGAAGGGCGTCTGCTGATGTTCGACACGGTGACGAAAGCCGCCGAGACTTACAATCGGCTGAACCGGTAAGACGATGACGGACCCCGTTCTCCCCCCCGATCCGCCCGGCTCCGGCGCGCTGGCCCGCGCCCAGGCGGTTTCGCGCTCACTCGCCGATGCGGCGCGACGGGCGCGCTTTTCTGCGCGCGCGCGCAGCGCCTATCAGCGCACCGGATTCGAAAACCGGCGTGGCGACAAGGCGATGCGCATCGTCATCTGGACGCTGTTCGCCCTGATGGTCGCCATCCCGAACGTCGTCGTCATGTCTTATTATGCGCTGCTGGCGACGGATCAGTATGTGTCCGAAGCCCGCTTCACCGTCAGCAGCGGCGCCATTCCCAAGCTCGATCCGTTCGGCTCGGTCACTGGCGTTCCCTCGATGATGATCATGCAGGACACGATGATCATCACCAATTTCATCGAAAGCCGGGCGCTGGTCGAGGATCTCGAGCGCAGCATCAAATTGCGCGACCTTTACGGCAACGACTCCATCGACTGGTGGGCGCGTTTCAAGACGAGCAAGCCGATCGAGAAATTCACCGAATATTGGGAGAAAATGACGAAGTCGTCGATCACCTTTCCGGCCGGAATCGTGACGCTGACAGTCCGCGCCTTCAGCGCCGCCGATGCGAAGAAGATCGCCGAAACCGTGATCGCGCGGTGCGAGGCGCTGATCAACGCACTCAACGATCGCATGCGTCAGGATGCCGTCAGCGGCGCCGAACACGACATCGAGCGCGCAGCCGAACAGCTCAAGACGGCGCGCGCCCAACTCGAAGCGGCTCGCAACAGCGAGGGGCTTCTCGACGTGAAAGAGGCCAGCAAGACACAGAGCGAACTCCTGACCTCGGTCGAGGGCGACATCCTCCGCACGCAGGAGGAATACGCCACCCAGCTTCATTACGTTTCCGAACAGGCGCCGCAGATGCGCGTGCTGCGCGCGCGGATCGCCGCAATGAAGGCCCAGGCCGAGGAATTGCGGCGCAATCTCACGACGCAGGTGGAAATAGCCGGCGCCACCCAGCGGACCCTCTCGGGCAAGATGACGAAGTTCGCCACTCTCGATCTCGAACATCAGATCGCCGAAAAGCGCTATGCCGCAGCGATCGCAACACTGGATCGCGCCCGGGTGATGAGCGAGCGCAAGATGCTCTATATTCATCTCATCGCCGCGCCGGCTCAGCCCGAAGACCCCCTCTATCCCAAACGCTGGCTGAATTCCGGGCTGTTCCTGCTCGCTTCGACGACCCTGTGGGGGACGATCGTCGGGCTGATGGGCTTCGTGCGCAATCACATGGGATGAGCTATTCGCGCAGCAGTCCGAGACGGCGCAGCAGCCGCAGGCGCAGTGGCGGCTTGTTCCAGAAGGCCGCGGCGGCGATTTCCAGTCGTTGCGTGTCGAAGGGTTCGAGACCGGGCGTTTCCGTCGGCGTCCGGTCATTGCGCAAACGGGCGAGGCTCGCCTTGTCGGCGGGCATGGAGACGACGAGATCGTCCCTGGCCCAGAGTCGTCTGGAGCTGTAATGCAGCAGCATCAATTTGGGCACGATTTCGCGCATCGACGATTGCGCATTCTTGCGAAAGGCGCCGGCGCGCGTCTCGATCCGGTATTCGCCGGACAGATGCGTCGACCGCATCATGAGGCCGACGAGACGCCCGTGTCCCGGCCAGCGGCTCGATCCGCCGCGGGCGATCTCCAGAAAATCGCCGCGATAGACCGAGGACTGGAGTTCCACGCGCTGACAGTGGCCGTCGGTCTGCGCGAGGCTCACAGGCGTGAATTCGAAGCGTGGCGCCGAGTCGGGGACCGCTCGCGGAACGCCGACTCCCGCTTCCATTGCCGCGAACAGCCGGTCTGCGACCTCGATGGAGGCTTCGGCCGTGAGGTGATAGGGATCGATGAAATGATCGAGCTTCGCCCCGCCGAGAATATCGTCCAGCGTGAAATACGTGAGCCCCCGGCGGGCCGCCGCCGCGGCATAGCGGCGTTTCACCTTGTCGACGCATGTGCGGACGCGCCGACGGTCCGGCGGCCGCAGCTCGAGACCGAGCAATATGAGCCGGATGCGTTCCCTCGCGCAGAAGTCGGCGATATCGTCGAGCGCGTCGTCGATCATTTCGAGAGACAGGACGCCATTGTCGAGCAGCATCATGTCATTGAGCGCATATTCGAGAATGATCAGATCTGGCCGCGCCGCGCCCGCGCGCTCGATCTCGCGAAGGCGCATCAGTCCGTAGAGGGAGCCGACGGCGCCCAGAAAGGCGTTGACGACGACATGCTCATGGGCCAGCGCGTGAAACCTCGAGGCCCATCCGAAGGAAATCCCCGCGTTGGAGCCGCCGAGCAGAAGAATGTTCATGCAAACCTCTTGGCGATCAGGGGGCGCAGATTAGTGTGCCCGCCTTCGGATCGCCAGCCCGCCGCCGGACGAGGAAAGACGGAAGCCAGATGAGCGACTTCGATCACAATCGCCGCGGCGACGCGACCAAGGGTGAATCGCGCGTCGAGGCTCCGCCCCGGGAGGAAATCCTCGAGGCGCGGCGCGCGAGCGGTCAAAAGCCGATGATCGTCTCCGGCCTGATCCGGCCGTTGTCGGCGGCGCCGGCCGCGGCGCGCGAAATCGTCTACCATGTCGAGAGGATCGCCGCACAGACGCAGAAGGCGTTGCCGAAGGCCAATATTCCGCCGATCCTGCTCAGCTACATCCTGACCGTCGTCATACCGGCTTTCGCGGTATTGCTGTATTTCCTGCTGTTCGCCACCGATCAATTCGCGGCCGAAGCGCGCTTTGCTGTGCGCTCCATCGATGCCGACACCTCCGAAAACGCCACCGGATCCGGTTCGGCCAGCGCGTCTGGCGGCGGCAGTTTCGCCTTCACGGCGTCGAGCCAGAACGCCTTCATCGTGACAAGCTACATCCGCAGCCGCGCCATCGTCGACGATCTGTCGAAAACCCTCGACCTGCGTGCGCTGTATCGACGGCCGGAAGCGGATTTCTGGGCGCGGCTCGGCCGCGACGCCTCCATCGACGAACTGGTGGAATATTGGTCGTCGATGGTCACGACCTTCGTCGACAGCAACTCCGGAATCGTGACCGTGAAGGTTCGGGCCTTCCGCAAGCAAGATGCGCTCGACATCGCTTCGGCGCTGGTTGCGGCCAGCGAAGGTCTGGTCAACCGCCTGTCCGATCGCGCCCGACGCGACGCCACGGCCATGGCGGAAAAGGATGTGCGCAAGGCCTTCGCCGCCGTGCAGGCGTCGCTGGTGGAGCTGCGCATGTTCCGCGACAAGGCCGGCATTCTCGATCCCGGACAGGCTACCGGCGAAATCGCCAAATTGCTCAATCCGCTGCTCGGCGAAAAGATCAAGCTGGAAAGCGAATTGTTCGTCGCCGGGCGCGAAATGGACGCGGGCGCCCCCACGCTGCGCGTTCTCAGGAACCGCATCGAGACCGTCGATCAGCAGATCACGGCGCTCAAGGGGAAACTCACGAGTTCCTCGGCGGGTGGCACCATCGCGGCCTCGCTGTCGCGCTTCGAGGAACTCGAACTGCAAAAAGGCCTCGCCGAGCGGCTCTACGCGCTGGCGCAGGCCGATTACGATCGGGCGCAGTCGCGGGCCAACCGGCAAAGCGTCTATCTCAGCGTTTTCGTTCCGCCCTCGCTGCCCCAGGAATCTGGCTATCCGCGCCGCTTCGCCTTTTCGTTGCTGGTGTTTGCCGGTCTGACGATGGTCTGGGCGATCGTGCTGGTGATCTGGGGGTCGATCGAGGATCACCGGTTGTAATCAGCTTTCCCAGTCGGCGACGAGGAGGCCCGGAATGCGGGAAAACTCCCGGCGGTTCAGCGTGACCAGCGCCGCGCCCCGCCGGCGCGCCTGGGCGGCGATAAAGATGTCATAGGGGCCGATGGGCGTTCCGCGCCTCTCGAGATCGGCGCGGATGTCGCCGGCTTCCCGAGCGTCCTTCGCATCGAAGGCCGGCGTTTCGAAACCCGCAGCGAGAAAGGAGTCGAGTGTTGCGCGAGAACTGTCGCGGCGGTCGCATTTCGCAATGCCGTAATCCAGTTCGAACAGAACGACCACCGGCACGATCAGTCGCGTCCGAGCGTTCAGTTCGGCGTCCAGCCGCTGCGCCAGCGCGGGCCTGCGCCTGTTCAGCGCGAAAACGACAATGTTCGTGTCGAGACAATACATCGCAGACGGTCAGTCGAAGGAAATAGAGTCGTCGGGTTCGACAGGAGGATCGTCGGGTAGGCCTTCCGGGAAAAAGTCCGCCGCCCCCGTCGCGTCCAGCCTTGCCCGCCAGGCGTCGACGTCGAAACGCGCGGGTTCCAGCGGCTCCAGAACGACCTTGTCGCCGATCTTCGAGACGCGCACCTCCTTGCCCTCGAAGCGGAACTCCTTGGGCAGGCGCACGGCCTGGCTGCGACCGTGCATGAATAGCTTGGCGGTTTTTGCGGCGGGGGCGTTCATGGCGGCGTCCTGATATCTATCATTGGTAGATACCAATTGCCCGCCCACTGTTCAACCTTGTCCGCGTGCGCCGATCTGCCTGCGACATGGTCTTGATTCCCGACGCCGGCTCGGCGTAATCTGGTTTTTGATGAAACTTGGAACGGAACGGGCGAGGACGCCGCAGATGAGCCGCCGACTTATCGTATCCACTGCGCCGGAGCCGGAACGGGGTTGACCCGCTTTCCGAGAGACGGCGCATGACCGACAGGCCCCCAGCGGGCCTTTTTTGTTGCCCGAGCGACACGAAAGCTTCAAAAAGAAGCCGAGCACAACGAAAGTTCGAGACGATGTCGAAAGAGATGACCGGCGCGGAAATGGTGGTCGAGGCCCTGAAGGATCAGGGCGTCGAGGTGATCTTCGGCTATCCGGGCGGCGCCGTCCTTCCTATTTACGACGTTCTCTTCCATCAGGAGCAGGTGCGCCACATTCTGGTGCGGCACGAGCAGGGCGCGGCGCATGGCGCCGAAGGCTACGCCCGCTCCTCCGGCAAGCCCGGCGTGCTGCTGGTCACCTCCGGCCCCGGCGCCACCAACACCGTCACCGGCCTCACCGACGCGTTGATGGACAGCATTCCGCTGGTCTGCATCACCGGCCAGGTGCCGACGCATCTGATCGGCTCCGACGCCTTTCAGGAATGTGACACGGTCGGCATCACCCGCCATTGCACCAAGCACAATTACCTCGTCAAAAGCATCGAGGATCTGCCGCGCATCCTGCACGAGGCCTTCTATGTCGCCACCAGCGGCCGTCCCGGCCCGGTGGTGATCGACATTCCCAAGGACGTGCAGTTCGCGAAGGGTCTCTATACGCCGCCGCGCGCCGCCGGCCACAAGAGCTATCATCCGCAGCTCGACGCCGACATGGAGCATATCCGCGAGGCCGTGCGCATGATGGCGGCGGCGAAGCGGCCGATCTTTTACACCGGCGGCGGCGTCATCAACTCCGGCCCCACTGCCTCGGCGTTGTTGCGCGAACTGGTCAATCTCACCGGCTTCCCCATCACCTCGACGCTGATGGGGCTGGGCGCCTTTCCCGCTTCCGATCCGAAATGGCTCGGCATGCTGGGCATGCACGGCACCTTCGAGGCCAACAACGCCATGCACGACTGCGATCTGATGATCGCCGTCGGCTCCCGCTTCGACGACCGCATCACCGGCCGGCTCGACGCCTTCTCGCCGGGCTCGAAAAAAATCCACGTCGATATCGACCGCTCGTCCATCAACAAGAATGTGAAGGTCGATCTCGGCATCGTCGGCGATTGCGGCCATGTGCTCGAGGCGATGATCCGTCTGTGGCGCGGGGAAGCCATGCACGCCGAAAAGCAGCCGCTGGACGGCTGGTGGGCGAACATCGAGGACTGGCGCAAGCGCAAGTCGCTGGCCTTCCGCAACTCGGACACGGTGATCAAGCCGCAATATGCGGTGCAGCGGCTGTTCGCGCTGACCAAGGGCAAGGACTGCTACATCACCACTGAAGTCGGCCAGCATCAAATGTGGGCCGCCCAGCATTTCCATTTCGATGAACCGAACCGCTGGATGACGTCGGGTGGCCTCGGCACCATGGGCTATGGTCTGCCGGCGGCGATCGGCGCGCAGCTCGCGCATCCGAACGCGCTGGTCGTCGACATCGCTGGCGAAGCCTCGATCCTGATGTGCATCCAGGAACTCTCGACCGCCATCCAGTATCGCCTGCCGGTGAAGGTGTTCATCCTCAACAACGAATATATGGGCATGGTGCGCCAGTGGCAGGAGCTTCTGCATGGCGGGCGCTATTCGCACAGCTATTCGGAAGCGCTGCCGGATTTCGTCAAGCTCGCCGAAGCCTTCGGCGCCAAGGGCATCCGCTGCTCCGATCCGAAGTCGCTCGACGCGGCGATCCAGGAGATGATCGACTACGACGGGCCGGTGCTGTTCGATTGTCTCGTCGAAAAGAACGAGAACTGCTTCCCGATGATCCCCTCGGGCAAGGCGCACAACGACATGCTCCTCGCCGACCTCTCCGACGATGCGGGGATCGATATCGGCGCGGTTATCGACGAGAAGGGGAAGATGCTGGTGTGATGCGCGGAGTAAGGGTATCTTCGGGGCTTGGTCCGACAGTGGCTTGCCCGAAGGAGATGACCGTGTGCGAACCGGAAAATCTCGTGCTTCAACTCCTTCGGGAGATGCGCGGAGACATTATGCGGCTGGACAAGAAAGTCGACGAACTCGGCGTGCAGCTCCGCACCGAGTGTGGCGCGGAATTGCGTACGGAAATCCACTCGCTGCGCGCCGACGTCGCCTCCGACCTGCTGTCTCTAGAAAAACGTCTTGGAGACGGGGAAAAACGCCTGTCCGAACAGATCACCGGCCTGGGTCGCTCCGTCACCGCCTATCATTCCTCCACCGTCGGCTATGGCGTCCTCATCTCCGAGTTCGAGGATCGGCTTCGCCGCGTCGAACAGCGGCTGGACATGTATCCGCCCGAACCCCACTGAAGGTATTTCCTCCCTCATGAACGCCCCCGTCTCTCCGCCGTCCCCCTATTCCTCCGCCCTCGGCAAATCCAATGTCGAGAAACACACGCTGTCCGCGCTGGTCGACAACGAGCCCGGCGTTCTCGCCCGCGTCGTTGGCCTGTTTTCGGGGCGCGGATACAATATCGAGAGCCTGACCGTCGCCGAAGTGGCGCATGGCGAGCATCTCTCGCGCATCACCATCGTCACTTCCGGCCCGCCGGAGGCGATCGACCAGATCCATCACCAGCTCGAGCGCCTGGTGCCGGTGCGGCAGGTGACGGATCTCACCCTGTCGAGCCGCGTGCTGGAGCGGGAGCTGGCCATGGTCAAGGTGAAGGGGCGGGGCGAGAACCGCACCGACGCCCTGCAACTCGCCGACGCCTTCCGCGCCAAGGTGGTCGATGCCACGACCGAGAGCTTCATCTTCGAGATTTCCGGCAAGCCGGAGAAGATCGACGAATTCGTCGACCTCATGCGCCCGATCGGCCTCGTGGAAGTCTCACGCACCGGCGTCGCGGCGATTTCGAGAGGGCCGGAGCCGATCTGAGGCGACGCCCGCCGATCCCGGCCGGAATTCTTACGGCTTGGTGACCGCTCCCCTGTCAGCTTGTGGCAAAAAAATCACAAGCGCGGCCAAAATATGCGGCCGCGCCCTGCAAGGCCGCATTTCCTTTGACCGCCCGCCGCCGATGGCGCCTATTCCTTAACGACAACGGCAGCATGACTGTCGGCGCGCAGTGATTCTGCGTCCGTAGTGAACGACTCATTGACGAGGCGGAAACATGACCAAATCGCATATCGCCGCTGGCGCGGTCCTTGCCGCCGCGGTTTTCGGCGCCTCCGCGCAGGCCGCCGATCTGCCCTCGCGCAAGGGTCCGCCCGTCGCGCCGCCTCCGGCCTTCACCTGGACAGGCTTCTACATCGGCGAAAACTCCGGCTTCGGCGGCGGCGTGTTCGACGCCAATGTCGGCCTCGCGGGACCCGCCGGGTTCCTCGCCACCGGCACCACCAATCGGGCCAGCGGCTCGTTGTTCGGCGGCCAGATCGGCTACAATTACGAGTTTCCCAACAATGTCGTGATCGGCATCGAGACCGACATGCAGTGGGCCGACATCAAGGCCTCGCATCAGGCGACGACGAACGCCTCGACCGGCCTGGCCGGCTACACCTACGCCGACATCCACCAGGGTCTGAACTGGTTCGGCACGACCCGCGGCCGCCTCGGCTATTCCTTCGGCCGCGTGCTGCCCTACGTCACCGGCGGCGTCGCCTATGGCGAAGTCAACGGCAGCGGCCTGCAGGCGCTGGGCGCCGGCGCCGTCATCGCGGGCTCGAACACTGACACGCGCGTCGGCTGGGCGGTCGGCGGCGGCGCGGAAATCGCGCTCACCAGCCGGCTCTCGGCTCGGGCCGAATATCTCTACCTCGATCTTCCGGGCGTGAATGGTCCGGCCGCGGCCTTCACTGTCGTCGGCCCGCTCGCCGGCAATTTCTCGACCGGCAATTTCGCCTCGCACATCTTCCGCGCCGGGGCCAATCTGCGCTTTGGCAGCGTCGGCGAAGTGGCCAGCTTCGCCACGCCGTCGAACCTGCTCGGCCTGATCTTTGCGCCGGCGAGCCGCAAATGGCAGGGCTTCTACGCGGGCGTGAACGGCGGTCGCGGTGGCGGCGAACTCGATTCGGTCGTCTCTCTGGCGGCTCCGGGCTTCCTGTCCTCGACCAGCACCACCAACAAGCTCGGCGGCTTCCTCGCTGGTGGTCAGATCGGCTACAACCACCATTATTCGAACAATCTGGTTGCCGGTCTCGAAACCGACTTCCAGTGGAGCGACATCGGCGCCTCGCATCAGGCGACGACGATTCCCGGCCCGGTCGCGACCAATATCGGCGCGCATCTCAACTGGCTGGGCACGACCCGCGCCCGCTTCGGCTGGGCTTCCGGCTCGGTGCTGACCTTCATCTCGGGCGGCGTGGCCTATGGCGAGATCGCCGTGAACGGAAGCCAGTTCACAGGCGGCGCCCTCTTCGGCGGCTCTGCCTCGCAGGTCAATGTCGGCTGGACGGCTGGCGGCGGCGCGGAATATGCGATCACCGACCACCTCGCGCTCAAGGTCGAGTATCTCTTTGTCGATCTCGGCAATGTCAAAGGAAACGCCTTCGGCGCGCCGGGCGCGTTCGTCGGCCGCTTCGACAGCGGCGCGTTCCAGACGCATATCACCCGCTTCGGCCTGAACTGGCAGCTCGGCGGCTCGGGCTCGGCGCCGGTGCTGGCGAAATACTGACGTCGCCGTCGCGCGACAGCACGATCCGGGAAAGGGCCGCCGCGCGCGGCCCTTTTCCTTTTTGCCGCGTCCCGAAAACTCGTTTCTTTTTTGACCTTCACCGCCTCGCCGCGTAGAAGGAGCCGCATCGTGAGAATTCGACGGCGGCGGCCCGTCGTCCGGCGAGCGGAAAGCTGGTGCTTCCCCGCGCGGAAACCCAAGGGGAACAACGAGAAATGCGCGTTTATTACGATTCCGACGCCGACATCAATCTCATCAAGGGCAAGAAGGTCGCCATCATCGGCTACGGCAGCCAGGGGTTCGCCCATGCGCTGAACCTGAAAGAGAGCGGCGTTCCGGACGTGACCGTGGCGCTGCGCAAGGGCTCGACCTCCGCCGCCAAGGCGGAAGGCGCCGGACTGCGCGTTCTCGAAGTCGCCGAGGCCGCCAAATGGGCCGATGTCGTCATGATGCTGACGCCCGACGAACTGCAGGGCGAGATCTACGCCAATGATCTCGCGCCCAACCTCAAGCATGGCGCGTCGCTGCTGTTCGCGCACGGCCTCAATGTGCATTTCAACCTGATCGAGCCGCGCAAGGACCTCGACGTGACGATGGTCGCCCCCAAGGGCCCCGGCCACACCGTGCGCGGCGAATATCTCAAGGGCGGCGGCGTGCCCTGCCTCGTGGCCGTGCATCAGGACGCGTCCGGCGCCGCCAAGGACATCGCCCTGTCCTACGCTTCGGCGATCGGCGGCGGCAAGGCCGGCATCATCGAGACCACCTTCCGCGAGGAATGCGAGACCGATCTGTTCGGCGAGCAGGTCGTGCTGTGCGGTGGTCTCGTGGAGCTGATCCGCGCCGGTTTCGAGACGCTGACCGAGGCCGGCTACGCCCCGGAAATGGCCTATTTCGAATGTCTTCACGAAGTGAAGCTGATCGTCGACCTCATTTATGAAGGCGGCATCGCCAACATGAACTATTCCGTGTCCAACACCGCGGAATATGGCGAATATGTCACCGGCCCGCGCATCATCACGCCGGAGACCAAGGCCGAGATGAAGCGCGTTCTGGAGGATATTCAGTCCGGCAAGTTCACCCGCGACTGGATGCTGGAGAACAAGGTCAACCAGACCTCGTTCAAGGCTACCCGCGCCCGCAACAATGCCCACCCGATCGAAGAGGTCGGCGCGCGGCTCCGCGGCATGATGCCCTGGATCGGCAAGAACAAGCTTGTCGACAAGGACCGCAATTGATGGATAATATCGGAGAAAGCGACAGCTTTTGCGGGATTTGACCGCAGCTGTCGGTTTCTTCGGGGCGGGGAAACGCGGACTCCGGGCAATGCCCCGGAGTTCCGAGGGGGGCGGTCATGCATGGAGATGGCGCTCGGGAATCTTGTGACGGCGAATTTCGCCGCCGCGTGCACGACATTGTTCGGTTGCGCATGAGCCGTGGTTACGAACAGCTCGCGCAGTATTTTCACGACGACGTGGTGATCCACTACAACAGCTCCAAGGAAGGGCTGTTCAAGCACGGCACCTGGCACGGCAGAAACGCCTTCATCACCAACATGCAATTGACAGACCATGAATATCAGCCGCTCGACGGCGATGTCATGGAGGTGCTGGTCGAAGGCGACCGCACGGTGGTGCGCTGGCTCAGTTCGTGGCGCCATCGCGCCAGCGGAGCCGTCTATTCGGTCGACATGGCGCATTTTCTTCATTGGGACGACGACAAGGTCGTCACCATGCACGAATTTCTCGATCACGCTGTTTTCGGCGGCGATACGTGCTGCCGTTTCAGGAAGTTCGAAGATTTCCTGACTCCCCGTTCGCCAGGGCTCAGTCGTGACGAGATCATCGAACGGATGACGGCGCTGGTGCGCTACCCGTCCTACCAGCCGGACGTGCCGCTATACGAGCGGCTCTGCGCGCACAACATTGTCACCGAATTCGTCGGCGATCGCACCCGCATTCCCTACCATGGCCGTCACTCCGGCCTCGCGGCGCTTGTTTGTATCGTGCGAGCGGTGGCGGTGGAGTTCGAGCAGCTGCGCCATTCCTTCTCGGAAATCGTCATCGAAGGTCCGCGCGCCGCGGTCCGTCGCCGTGTCGAGTGGCGCCATCGCGGCACCGGCATGCGCGGCTATGTCGATCTCGCCGATTTCGTGCTGTTCGAGGACGGGCTGATCGTCGAAATGATCGAATATCGCGACAGCATCACCATTCTGGAAATGGCTGGAGAGCTGGTCCGCACGTGAAGCTGCGGTTCCAGACTCTGGACGTTTTCGCCGACCGGCCCTTCGCCGGCAATCCGCTCGCCGTGGTCTTCGCCGGCGACGCGTTGCGGCCGGGCGACATGTTGGCGATCGCCCGCGAATTCAATCTCAGCGAAACGGTATTCCTGCTCGAGCCGCGCGACCCCGTGAACACCGCCCGCGCCCGCATCTTCACGCCGACGGAAGAACTGCCCTTTGCCGGACATCCCACCATCGGCGCCGCCGCCGCTCTGGCAAAGGCGCGGGCAGGGGACATTCTCGGGCGCAGCGATGTCGTCGTGGCGCTGGAAGAGGGGATCGGGACGCTGCGCTGCGAGATTTTGCGCTCCCGGCAGGGTGTGATCTACGCGCAATTCGATGCGCCGCTTCTACCCGAACGGGCTGCCGACGCAGCCTCCCCGGACGATTGGGCTCGAGCCCTGTCTCTGGCGCCGGGCGAGGTCGGTTTCGGCGCGCACCGGCCGGGCGTCTGGTCGGCGGGATTGCCGATCGCCTTTGTCCCGGTCGCCTCGCGCGCCGCCGTCGACCGGGCGCGGCGCGGTCCGGCCTTTTCGACCGCCGCGGGCGACGCCAAAGGCGTTTTCATCTATTGCGCCGAAACGGTCGATCCCGATGCCGCCATTCACGCGCGCATGCTGGCCAATGGACTCGGCTTCGACGAAGATCCGGCGACCGGCTCGGCTGCCGCGGCCTTCGCCGGCGTCGCATTGGCAATGGAGCGGCCGGAGGACGGCGAGCATGAATTGTTCATCGAACAGGGCTTCGCGATGGGGCGCCCGTCGCGGATCACCCTGCGCATGAGCGTCACGAATGGCGCGTTGACCCATGTCGCCATCGGCGGCTGCGTCGCCTTCGTCGGCGAGGGGACGCTGACCCTGTGAAGAGGCCCGCGCGCCGCAGCTTGGCAGGGACGAGACCATGACATCGAAGATCGTCGCCATCGACCGCCTCGTCTGCCGCCACGTCCCTTCGCCCTGGCCCTGGGCGGAGGCGGAAGCTGCGCGGATCGACGCCCATTGGCAAAGGCAGGTCACGCAGAACCCGTCGCTGTACGACGGCATCGTGCTGCTCGCCCGCAATGTCGAAATCACCGGCAAAACCCTCTCCATGGATTTCTTCGACGCGCGCTTTTCACGCTTCCTCGCATGGCGGGATTTCGGAGCGCCGGACAGGAGCGTCTACAACGCCTTTTCCATGCCGGCGCTGCGCTCGTCGGACGGGGCGTTTCTGCTGGGAGAAATGGCGCAGGACCATTCCTGCGCGGGACAGCTCTATTTTCCTGCCGGAACGCCCGACGCAAAAGACCTCGTCGACGGCAGGGTCGATCTCGAGGGCAGCCTGCTGCGCGAACTCGCCGAGGAAGCCGGTCTCGCGGCGCACAAGGACGCGCTCTCGCCCGGCTGGCGCGTGGTGATCGACGCGCAGAGAATCGCCTGCATGAAAATGATCGACTGGCGCGCGTCGGCCGCGGACATCGCGACGGCGGTCGCGGCGCATATCCTTGCCGATCGTCACCCTGAACTTGCCGCCGCTCACATGATCTTTCGCCGCGCGCAGATCGACGAAGGCCGCATGCCGCAGTTCATGCAGGATTTCCTGCGCCTCGTGCTGGCGGAGTGAACGCAATAATTTCCGCTTGTTAACCAAGATTGTCGACGTCGCATTAAGCGTTCGGGCGCCATGGTCGCGGCATGGCACGTCGCGTATCGCCACTTCTGCTTCTGCTCCCGCCGGTCGCTCTCGCGGCCGCGCTGGCCGGCTGTTCCGGCCCCGTGCAGAAGCCGCAACGGCCGGCGTGGCGCACGCAGGCTGAAAACGCCTGCATCGCCCGCCGGCTGGTGCAGCCTTCCGCCTATGTGCAGATCGCCCATGAACTCGAGGGCCCCGGCATTTGCGGGCTCACGCGGCCGTTCAAGGTCACGGCCCTGCAAGGCGGCGCCGTGAGTTTCAACGCCACGGCGACGCTCGATTGCAACATGGTCGCCGAACTCGATCAGTGGGTGACGGATGTCGTGCAACCGGCCGCGCGCGCCCGCTTCGGCGTGGACGTGGCGCAGATCAACTCCATGGGCTCCTATTCCTGCCGCGGCATGAACAACCAGCGCGGCGCGCCGCTGTCGGAACATTCCTTCGGCAATGCGCTGGATATCGGCGGCTTTGTGCTCGCCGACGGACGCCAGATCAGCATCGTCAAAGACTGGTGGCGCGGCGACGAGCAGACCAAGGCCTTCCTGATGGATGTCCACGGCGGCTCGTGCAAGCATTTTTCCACAGTGCTGTCGCCCGGTTCAAACGCCTTCCACTACAATCACATCCACGTCGATCTCGCCATGCACGGGCGCAGTGGCAAGCATATCTGCAAACCCTATCCGTCGGAGACCGTGGCGCCGCCGTCGGTGATTTCGAAAGATGGCCCGTCGGTCGAGGATGACGACAGCGACACCGGCGAGCGCCCGCCGCTGGCAGCGTTCCAGGGCGCGGGCGCCGGCCCTCGCGACGCCATCGGCCCGATCGCCGCACCGGAGACGCCCCTGCCGCCGCGTCGCGATGTCGAGGTCGACGAGGAGCCGACCGGAAGCATCGGGAAAAAACACCGGCCGTAATCGCTTATCCTCGGGCGCTCACCGCCGCCCGCCGACGCTCATCAGCCGCAGTATGAGCCAAGCCGGCACGACGATGGCGGCGCCGGCGAGGACGTAGTTGATCACCTCCTGCACGGCGCCGAAGCCGAGATCATAGATCCGCACGAAGAAGTTCTGGATGCCGCGCAGAATGTCGTGCGGGCGGATCTCGAGCCACATCAGCAGCGCGCCGACGACCAGCGAAACGAAGAACAGCCGCACGAAAACGGCAGCGGGCGAACCGCCGAGAAAATTGTCGATGCCTCTGTCGGCCATGGGTCTTTCCGTCTGCTGCAAGGGGACCAGCACGCGCGGTTCGCCGTCCGGCGAAGCGTCGAGATAGGGCCAGTTGGCGAATGGGTTGCGGTCGTCTCGTTTCACAATGTGTCGCCCCTCGGCGCCTCCTCGCGAAAGATGCGCAGTATGCGACGCAGGAAGCGCTCGGTAAAGCCGAGCGCGCGCTCCATCTCCACTTCACCCGGCACTGCGGAACGGGGAAGCGTGGATTGCGGCGGGCCGGCGAGGCGGGCTTTCAGATCGGCGTTCTCCTGCCGCAGCCGCTCGACTTCGCCGGTCAGGGCGAGGCGCTCGTCGGCGCCGGCGCGACATACCGCGGCGCCGCCCTGCACAGCGCAGAAGGAGACCGCGCCGGTTTCGCGGTCGAGCCGCAGAAACCCGTTCTCGGCCGGTGTCATGGAAAACCGCCCGCCATCCCCCGCGAGCGGCGGGGGCGTTTCGGCGCGGACCGCACAGGCGGCAAAAGCGAGCGCGACGACAGAGAAAACAGCCAGCCGCATGGCGCAGCGCCTTTCGCGTTGGAACAACCCGGCGCCGCAGAAATGGGGATGCGCGGGCGCCGCGTCAATGTCTCGCCTTGCCCGGCTTGAAGCGCTTGCCGCTTGAACGCAGCCGTCGCCGGGGCCATATAGGCGGCGCAGGTCGCCGGCCGGGGCCTGTGCGAGAGGCGCCAGACGGGCTTTTCCGGACATGACTCGAACGACGTTGAATTCCCCGTTTCTTCTCGGCTTCGACGAGATCGAACGCGCGCTCGACCGGGTGACCCGCGCCGGATCCGACGGTTATCCGCCTTACAATATCGAGCGCCTTGCGCGCAGCGACAACGCGCCGGAGCGGCTGCGCATCACCCTCGCCGTCGCCGGCTTCACGAGAGATCAGCTCGATGTGTCGCTGGAAGAAAACCAGCTGGTCATCCGGGGTCGGCAATTGGAGGAGCGCGAGCGCGTGTTCCTGCACCGCGGCATCGCTGCGCGGCAGTTTCAACGGGCCTTCCTGCTGGTCGAGGGCATGCAGGTGCAGGGAGCGGAACTGGTCAACGGCCTGCTGTCCGTCGATCTCGTCCGTCCCGAACCCGAGCGGGTAATCAAGAAGATCGATATTTCAGTGAGAGACTGACGGGCGTTTCCGCAACGCCGGTCCACGACCGTCATCACGAACGAAGCAAGACGCTCCAGAAACCCATCTCGAAGTTTCGCCTTCGAGATGGAGTCTTCGTTGCCGCGCTCCGCGCAATGACGGCCGGAAGCGGTGTTACTTGGTGATTCTCTTCCGGCCCGCCGGCTCCGGCACATAGGCGAGGGTCAGGCTTTCGACGCCGGCGGTGACGCCGAGGCCGGAGCCCGCCTCAACATTCAGCGGCTGCAGCGAAAAGGTCTTGTCCGAGCCGCCGACCAGCAGAGCTCCGCCACCGCCGATGCCGACCTTCACCGAAGCGCCGGGACCGACATATTCACCTGCGAGGGCGCCGGGGCCGATCTTGCTGGTCGTGGCGATCACGCCCCAGGCGAGTTCGCCGCCGCCGTTGACACTCAGATTGGCTCCGACCTTGGTGAGCTTGCCGACATAATGCGTCGGCAGGGCGCTCACGTCGTCGTCCGTGAACCGGCAGTCGATTGCCTGATTTTCGATAATGACGCTGACGCCGTTGCCTGCGAGCCGGCAGGTGAGAGTGCCGACGCGGTCGCCGGCCAGAGCCGCGGCCGGGGCGAGGATCGCCAGAACCGCAGCGCAACCAATCAGTTTTCCGAGGGCCTTTTTGTGAGCCATGACGTTTCTCCTCTTCGGAATCGTTGTTGTAGCGGCGATCCTGCTGGCGCGCCGCACCGCTATTCCAGAGCGGCTCCGCACAAGTCAGAGATTATGAGCGATCCGGCAAAATGCAACAGCGGCGCGACGAAACGACACGTCGGCCTGTGCGCTGCAGCACATTGGCAGGCGCGGGGCTCTTGCAAATGCCGGCCGGCAAGCCGATTTTCCGTGATGCGTAGAGAAAGAGCGCGCAACGGAGATGCGCCTTGCAAAGCCGAGGGAATTTGCCGGTCGTCGCCGAGCGGAGGCTGACCGCCGCAGACGCGGTCGCGCTCGAAGCGGCGGTGGACGCGTTGGAGCGCGTGAGCTTTGCCGGACGCCTCACCGCGCTGGTCGGGCGTCAGGTCGATTTCGCCGGGCGCGCCATGCCGCCCGGATTGCGGCAAACGGCGTCCACGGCTGCGCATCTGGCCCTGCAGGCGGCACTACGCTTCGCTCTGGGCAGTCTGCGTGGCGGGCCGCCGCGGCAGGGGCTCAAGCTGCATCGTCAGATGGCTTTTGTCTCCGGAGCGTTGGGCGGCGCGGTCGGGCTCGCCGCCCTGCCTTGGGAGTTGCCGCTGTCCACGACAATCATGCTGCGCGCCATCGCCGACATCGCCCGCGACGAAGGCGAAGATCTGTCGCATCCGGAAGCGGCGGCGGCATGTCTCGAAGTCTTCGCCTTCGGGGGCCATGCCGAAGACGGCAACATTCTCGAGGGCGGCTATCTGGCGCTGCGCGGCCTGTTCGCCAAATCTGTTTCTGACGCCGCCCATTTCGCGGTCGCGTCGGGCGCTGCCGCGGAAGGCGCTCCGGCCATGGCGCGCCTCGTGTCGATGATCGCGTCGCGCTTCGGCTTCGCCGTGTCGCAGAAGGCGGCGGCGCAAGCGGCGCCGGTGATCGGCGCTGTGAGCGGCGCCGCCATCAACCTCGCCTTCACCGAACATTTCCAGACTCTCGCCCGCGGCCACTTCACGGTGCGCCGGCTGGAGCGCGCCTATGGCGTACCTCTGGTGCGCTGCGAATACGCCCGCATCGCGCAGGACGCAGGATACTGGCGCCCGCGGGAGAGCTGAATTCGCATCGACGCGAAAACCCCGAGGCGGCTGGCCGTCTCGGGGGCTGTTTCGCTCGGTGCGCCTGGGAGGACGCGCTCGAAACATTTCGGGCAGATTGGAAGGCGCCTTGCTGCTTGCGCCCGGCGAGTTTTCGCCCCTGCCCAGCCTCTTCTTCGATGTCGCCGACCAGCGGCGTTACACGAACAGTCTCGCATCGCCGGAGCGGGCGACAGACGGTTTCTCGCCAATCAAATGCAAATTTATGCCGGACGCCGCCGTTCAAATCCCCGCCGGGCTTTGTTACAGACGACTTGCCGCCCGGTCGGGGGCTCGGGGATCGCGCGCGATGCTATTCTATGAACCGCTGTTTCTGTTTCTGTTCGCGCCGGCGGTCCATCTCGCCTATCTGCTTTTCGGCGCGGGACGGCGCGCGCGCGTCCTGTTGCTGCTGGCCGCCAGCGTCGTCTTCTACGGATGGAGCGAACCGGTCTTCGCGGTGCTCGTCGTCGCCTCCATCGCGCTGGATTTCTTCGTCGCCCGCCGCATTCATGACCGGCAGGCTCCGGAGCGCGACAGCGTCGCCGGGCGCTGGCTGGCGGTCGGCGTCGCCGCCAATCTCGCCTTGCTGGTCTATTACAAATATGCGGGCTTTCTCGCGCTCAATGTCGATGCGCTGTTGCGGGCGCTGACCCTGCCGGGCGTCAATATCCCGCAGATCGCGCTGCCGATCGGCGTATCCTTCATCGTCTTCGAGAAGATCACCTATCTCGTCGACGTGCGCCGCGGCGTGACGGCGCCGGCGCGCTCGCCGCTGCTTTATGCGCTCTATGTGTTCTTTTTTCCCAAGCTGCTTGCCGGGCCGATCATCAAATACCACGACATCGCCGGACAGATCGAAACCTGCCGGCATGCCGACGCGAACGATTTCTACGCCGGCTTCTCCCGCTTCATGCTCGGCGTCGTCAAGAAGCTGCTGCTCGCCGATGCGCTCGCCAGCGGCGCCGACATGATCTTCGCGCAAGACCCGACGACGCTCGGCGCCCTTTCGGCCTGGGTTGGCGTCGGATTCTTCACGCTGCAGATCTATTTCGATTTCTCCGGCTACAGCGACATGGCGATCGGGCTGGCGCGCATCTTCGGTTTCCGGCTGCTCGAGAATTTCGACAGCCCCTATGCGGCGCGCAGCATTTCCGAATTCTGGCGGCGCTGGCACATGTCACTGACCAGCTGGATCCGCGAATATCTCTACATTCCGCTCGGTGGAAACCGCGGCGGCGAACTGCGCACCCATGTGAATTTGTGGCTGTGCTTTCTCGCCTCGGGTCTGTGGCACGGCGCCGCCTGGACCTATGTCGCCTGGGGCGCCTACAACGGCGTGTTCCTCGTGCTCGACCGGCTGTTCCTGCTGCGCTGGCTGGAGCGCGCGCCGACATGGATTGCCAATGCCGTGACTCTGCTGATCGTGATGATCGGATGGACGCTGTTTCGCGCTGCGTCTCTCGATCAGGCCGGGCGCATGCTCGTCGCGATGGCCAATCCCTTCGCCGGCGGGGCGCCTGCCGACATCCCAGTTTACTACGGCGTCGTCGCGATGATCGGCGCGGCGATCATCGTCGCCCAGCGCGTCGGTCTCTCCTTAGCGATCGACTGGGCGGAGCTGGCGCGGCGTCATGCGCTGGCGGCCAATAGCGCGCTGGCGCTGCTGTTCGTCGCGGCGCTGGCCAAGGGCCTCGCCGATCCGTTCAAGCCCTTCATCTATTTCCGGTTCTGAAAACATGCGGCGACTTCTGCGTCCTCCCCATCTCGCGCGGCTCCCGCTTCTGGCCTGCGCCGGCCTGATCGGATTCCTGTTCGCGACCATTCTGTGGAACGCCGCAGTGGAGCGGCAATGGCCGAAGCTGCGCATCCGCAGCGCCGAACCGCTGGCCGGCGTCACGGCGCCTGCGCCCGCGCCCCTTTCGGTCGAGGCGTTTCTGTCGGGAGACATGCAGCGCGCCGTGTCGACAGGACTCGGCCAGACGCTGCCGGTGTTTCCGATCTCGGTGCGCGCGAAAAGCCAGCTGCTGTTTTCGCTGTTCGGCGTCTCCGGCGCGCCCTCTGTCGTCGTCGGGCGCGATGGGCAGTTGTTCGAGCGTCCCTATATCGAGGAACTGTGCGGACGGGGCGCGCCGCCTTCGTCCGAACATCTCGCCGGCTGGGCCGACAGCATCGCCGCATCGCAGCAGGAGCTGCGAGCGCGCGGCAAGGGCTTTGCCTATCTGATCTCGCCCTCCAAGGCCGCGCGTCTGTCACCGTTCCTGCCGCCGGGGCTCGCTTGTCCCGGGCTCGCGGCGCCCGACAAGCTTGCGCCGTTCCGGGCGGCGCTGGAGACGCACGGCGTGGCCCATGTCGACGGCGCCAGCCTTATGACCGCCACCATGGAGGCCGGCGGACCGGCGCTTTTTCCGCGCGGCGGCACGCACTGGAACGCGCTGGGCGCGGCGATCGCCTTCACGCAGATCGCGCCGAAGCTCGACACCGGCAGCGCCGCGCCGCTCGGGCCGTTCGACTTCGAGGCCCGCCCGCTCCCGCGCGCGCAGGGGGCCGATCGCGATCTGCTCGATCTGATGAACCTGCTGCGGCCCGACGACGCCTATCCGTCGATGGCGATCGATCGAAAGGGTCGCGGCGGCGATTGCCCGCGCGCCCCGAGGCTGGTGTTGCTGGGCGGCAGTTTCCTGCGGGAAATCGTCATCGCTGCGGCGGCGGCCGCCTGCCCGCCGCAGATCGATCATTGGTTCTCGATGCGCGCCGACGGCGTCTTTCGCTCCGTGCGGTACCGGACGGGGCCCGGCGACATCGGCAATGGCGAGAAACTGCCGGTCGATCCGGCGCTGCTGCGCGCCGCCATCGCAGCGGCAGACGCCGTGCTGCTGGAGGAGAACGAGTCGAACATCGCCGCCATGCCGCAGGTCGGGGCTCTGGCGACGGCGCTGGCCGGCCCCTGACCGTCCTGTCGGCAAACGACTGATCTTCCAGAAACCGGGAGCGTGGCCCGTCCCCGCGTACGGCGGGGCGCTGCCATAAATTTTTTGCTGTATTGTGACAAGCTCGTGTGCGAGCCATATCGGTTCAATGACACTTGCCTCTACGGAGACGAGCCCGTGAAACCGATTCCGATGGTCGATGTGCGTGACGGCGGCCCCGTCGCCTATGCGCGCGCCCGCACGGCGGCGGCAACCGAACTGCGCGACGCCTGCGTGCCGCTGCCCATGTGGTCGCACGGCGTGCTGAAGCCGATCGACAAGATCGCCGCCGATTATCTGCGGCGCTCGGGCTCGCCCTATCGCAAGGAACTCGAGCGGGTCGTCGACATTCTCGGCTTTCCCGGCGCCATGACGCTGAACATGTCCTATCTCTTCGCCTGCACGGCCGCGACGGAGCCCGACGTCTCGGGTGCGCCGTCGATCCGCCGTTCGCTCGACTGGCCGTTCCACGGCCTCGGCAAATGCGTGGAGATCGCCCGGCAGGCTGGGCCCGCGGGCGAGTTCTACAACGTCACCTGGCCGGGCGCGGTGGGCGTTCTCACCGCCATGGCGCCGGGGCGCTTCTGCGCTTCGATCAATCAGGCGCCGATGCAGCGCCGCACCGCCTCGACGCTGGGCTTCGCCTATGATTTCGCCGTCAATCTGAAGAATGCGCTGGCCCGCGAGGGCGACTGGCCGCCCGATCATCTGCTGCGCTACGTCTTCGAACACGCGCCGGATTTCGCCTCGGCGGTCGAGATTCTGTCGCGAGAGCCGCTGGCCCGACCGGCGCTTTTCGCCATCGCCGGCGCAGAGCCAGGAGAGACGGCGCTGATCGAGCGCACCGAGCGTGACGCGCGCATCTACCGCGGCGCCGTCGTCGTGGCCAACGACTGGCAGGAGCCGCACGCCGGCTGGCAAGCGCGCATGAACCGGGAGAACAACGTCGCGCGCATCGCCAAAATGCGCGAGTGCGGTCCGTCCGACCAATTGTTCGACTGGGTGCAGTTTCCGGTCCTCAACCGGCTGACGCGGCTGGTGGTGGAAATGTCGGCGATCGGCGAGGGCCGACTGGCGGCGCGCGGCTACGAATGTGCGCTGTTCTCGGGCGAGCCGCAGCGCGCGACGCTGGATTTCCATCTGCACGAAGCGGCCTGACGGGCGCTGGCGGATCCCGGGCGAAACGGCGTGAGGCGGGGCGCGACGCCGCCCATTTTCTTTCACCCGGCGCTCCGCTATACCGACGCAAATCGAAACGGGGACATTCGCGGGACAGGACGATGGCGGGACATAGTCAGTTCAAGAACATCATGCACAAGAAGGGCAAGCAGGACGCGATCCGCTCCAAGATCTTCGGCAAGCTCGCCCGTGAAATCACCGTCGCCGCCAAGGCCGGTCTGCCCGACCCGAACATGAACGCCCGCCTGCGCGCCGCGGTTCTCGCCGCCAAGGCCGAGAACATGCCCAAGGACAACATCGATCGGGCGATCAAGAAAGCCTCGGGCGCCGATTCCGAGAATTACGACGAGGTGCGTTACGAGGGCTATGCGCCGGGCGGCGTCGCCGTCATCATCGAGGCGCTGACCGACAACCGCAACCGCACGGCAGGCGAAGTGCGCAGCTATTTCACCAAGGCCGGCGGGGCGCTCGCCGAAACCGGCGCGGTGTCCTTCATGTTCGACCGTGTCGGCCTCGTGGAGTTCGACAAGAAGGTCGCTTCGGAAGACGCGATGATGGAAGCGGCGATCGAAGCCGGCGCCGATGACGTTTCGACCGGGGACGAGATCCACGAAGTGGTGACAACGGTCGAAGGGCTGCGCGACGTCGCGAAGGCGCTGGAAGAAAAATTCGGCGATTCCCGCAAGGCCGCGCTCACATGGCGACCGCAGAACACCATCAAGGTCGATGACGAGCAGGGCGAGAAGATTCTCAAGCTGATCGGCGCTCTCGAAGACAACGACGATGTTCAGAACGTCTACGCCAATTTCGAGGTGTCCGACGCGCTGCTGGCCAAGCTGTCCGGCTGATGCCTGACCGGAGCGGCGGGAGCCGCTCCGTTTTTCGCCTGTTCATGTGTTCGGGCGTTGCGATATTGCCCGGCGCCCGGAAATTACCAGGCGCCCATGACGACGGCGCCGGTGACGACAAAGGCGGCGCACACTGCGAAGAGATCGAGCAGTCGGGTTCTGGCCATGGCGGAACTCCCAGTTTCTGCGCGGGAAAACCCGCACTGCGACGTTGTGACGATAATATGAACGCAAGGTTAATGCCGCAATCCGCTCCTGCGGCGGCTCCAGTCTCGGGCGCCGTCCAGGCGCGGGCTCCAGCACATTAAATCCCGGCAATGTGTCTTGTAACGGGCGCGCCGCCGCATACATCCGGCGTCGGCTGCGGCTCCCGCATCGCGGGGCGCCGTTCGAGCCGAACGGAGCTGCATATGAGCTGCTGCAATCATTCCTGGCGGTCCGCCGACGGTGAATCGCATGTCTTCGGCGGCGCCCGCCCGCCGTGGAAACCGCTGGAACTGGCGGCAATGGTGTTCGGGTTCGTGGTGTTCTGGCCGATCGGTCTCGCCATTCTCGGACTCAAGATGGCGAGCCGCCGCCACGGCGCCGAGGATCTGTTCGGCTTCGCCAGGGAGCAGGCCGAGCGCTTCCGCGAAGGCTGGAGCTTCACCTCCACCTTCACCGAAGAACCGCGCCGCCGCGGCTTCGCTTCCGCGACCGGCAACACCGCCTTCGACGACTGGCGGCGCGCCGAACTGGAGCGCCTGGAAGAGGAGCGCCGCAAGCTGGCGCAGGCCGAGCGCGACTTCGCCGATCACATCGACCAGCTGCGCCGCGCGCGCGACCGCGAGGAGTTCGACTCCTTCATGAAGTCGCGCAACGTCTGACCCGCCGCCAACGAATGCGCGCCGGCCGATCGCGGCCGGCGCGTCGCCTTGTGCAATATCTCCCATTTTCATACAATTGTCGTCACCGGCCGCAGATAAGCGGAGATTGACGTGACCAACGCGCTTTCGCCCGAAAAAATCCTCTCCATCGGCATGGGGTTCTTCCAGGCCAGGACGCTGATGTCCGCCGTGGAGCTCGGCGTGTTCGATGCGCTCGCCGACGCTCCGGCTGATCTTCGGACGCTGACGGAAAGACTGGGCCTGCACCCGCGCGCAGCGCAGGATTTTCTCGATGCGCTGGTGGCGCTCGGCATGCTCGACCGCAGCGAGGGCGTCTACGCCAATGCGCCGCAAGCCGACGCCTTTCTGGTGCGCGCGAGACCCGCCTATGTCGGCGGTCTGCTGGAGATGGCCAGCGCCCGCCTGTATCCGAGCTGGGGCCGGCTCACCGATGCGCTCAAGACCGGCCGGCGCCAGAGCGAGAACAGTGGCGACGACGACATGTTTGCCGCGCTCTACGCCGATCCGGCGCGGCTGCGCGGCTTTCTCGCGGCGATGAGCGGCGTCAGCGCCGGAGCGGCGCGCGCCATCGCCGAGAAATTTCCCTTTGGCGATCATGCAAGCTTCATCGATATCGGCGCTGCGCAGGGCATGGTTCCGGTCACACTGGCGCTCGCCCATCCGCATCTTCGCGGCGCCGGTTTCGATCTGCCGCAGGTCGCGCCGATCTTCGAAGACTTCGTGGCGAAGCACGGCCTCGCCGACCGCATCCGTTTTCATGCCGGCGATTTCTTCGCCGACGATCTGCCGCGCGCCGACGTGATCGTCATGGGGCACATCCTGCACGACTGGGATCTGGGCCAGAAGAGCCAGCTCCTCGCAAAGGCCCATGCCGCGTTGCCCGAGGGCGGCGCTTTGATCGTCTACGATTCGATCATCGACGACGCCCGGCGAGAAAATGCCGCCGGCCTGATGATGAGCCTCAACATGCTGATCGAGACGCCCGGCGGCTTCGATTACACTGGAGCCGACTGCCGGCAATGGATGCGCGACGCCGGTTTCCGCGACACGCGCGTCGAGCATCTGGTCGGACCGGATTCGATGGTCATCGGGGTGAAGTGACGCGCTTGCTCTGCAAGATTGTATCTCCGTAAAGATACTAAGCGCTCGTGCGGCTTTAGGAAAATCAGACTGGCTTTTCAGAGGGTTGTCCAATTGTATCCGAATCACAGCGGCGATTGCGTTAGCCTTTCGTTAACTGGCGAAGATAATGTTTGCAGCAGAAGGGTTTGAGACTCAGCGCGCACGCGCAGAGGGTAGCCGCATGATGCGCGCTTTGCCGAGGATGGCCCCCTTCGATTCTTTCCGTCACGTTCGAACTATTGCGGAGGCGCGCCCCAAGATCCAGCGCGCCCCCAATTCAAGAAAGTCGCTTCCATGCAGTTGTCTATCGCGCGCGCATTTTCGGCCTTTCGCATTGCCGTCCTGACCGGCATGGCGATCTCTGTGCTGACCAGTTCCTATGCGCTGAACATTTTGAAGATCAATGGCTATTCATACGACCGCATCGTTGCAAGCAAGGATCTCGTCGCAGATATCCTGCCGCCGCCCGAATATGTGATCGAAGCCTTTCTCGAAGCGCAGCTCGTCCTGCGTCATCCCGAACAAACCAAGGAACATGTCGCCCGGCTCGGAAAGCTGCAGGCCGACTATCTCGAGCGCCACGCCTTCTGGGAAAAATCGACGCTACTGCCGGTTGCGCTGCGTGACGAACTGACCGTTTCCTCGCACAAGGAGGTCGACGCGTTCTGGCGGGCGATCGACCGCGAATTCATTCCGGCGGCCCTCGCCAAAGACACCGTCCGCGCCGAAAAAAGCCTCGCCGCGATCACCGAACTCTACGAGGCGCATCGCGCCGTCATCGATCGCGTGGTGCTGGGCGCCGACGCCTTTTCGAAAAAGGTCGAGGCGGACGCCGCGAACGACGCCACAGTCTTCCAGTCTTTGATGTACGGCGTCGCCGCGCTCATCTTCCTGCTCATGATCGCCGGCACTTCGCTGCTCCGCCGCAAGGCCTGCGAGCCGCTGCACGTTCTTGCGGCCTTCATGGAAAAACTGGGGCGCGGCGAATATGAAACGCCGACGCCTTACGAAGATCGTGTCGACGAGATCGGCGGCATGGCGCGCTCGGTCGAAGGCTTCCGCCTGGCGTTGATCGAGCGCGAAGAGGCGCGCGCCCGGGAAGCCGAGCGCGAGCGCGAGAACCGCGCGCGCGTCGAACAGGCCGAACGCGACGCCATCGCGCAAGAGCGTCAGATCGTCTCCCGTTCGATCGGCGCGGCGCTGGCGCAGCTTTCGGCCAAGAAACTGAATTGCCGCATCGACGACGCGCTGCCGGACGCCTATGACACTCTGGCCCGTGATTTCAATGTCGCGGCCGGCAATCTCGAAGAGACGACCCGCGGCGTCGCTGAAGCGGCGCGCGCGATCGGCGAGGGCGCGCATCAGATCGCCGTCGCCACGGACGATCTGTCGCGCCGCACAGAGCAGCAGGCGGCGACGCTGGAGGAAACCTCGGCGACGTTGCGAGAGGTCACCCAGACCGTGCAGCGGGCGGCGAAAGGCGCGGCCCGTGCGAGCGAAGTGATCGGCGCCACCAAGACCGAGGCGGCGCAAAGCGGCGCCATCGCGCAGAAGGCTGTCGAAGCCATCGGTCGCATCGAAAAGACTTCGCGCGGCATCGAGATGATCACCGGCGTGGTCGATGAAATCGCCTTCCAGACCAATCTCCTCGCCCTCAACGCCGGGGTCGAGGCGGCGCGGGCCGGCGACGCTGGCAAGGGCTTCGCCGTGGTGGCGACCGAAGTGCGGGCCCTGGCCCAGCGCTCCGCCGACGCCGCCAAGGAAATCAAGGCGCTGATTTTCACCTCGGCGAGCGAAGTGGATCAGGGCGTGGCGCTGGTGCGCGGCACGGTCGGCGCGTTGGAAAAGATCGTCGAGCAGGTGGCGGAGATCGACGTTTCGGTCGCGGAGATCGCCGGAGCCGCACGGGAGCAGGCGATCAGCCTTCAGGAGATCGACGCGGCCATCGGTCAGATGGGCGCCATGACCCAGCACAACGCCGCCATGGTGGAGGAAACCACCGCCGCGACACGCGGTCTCGATCAGCAGACCGAGGAGCTGGTGCAGGCCATGCAGGCCTTCGAAATCGGCGACGCTTCGCCGCGGCAGAAGGGCCGCCCGAAGCTCGCTCTGGTGAGCTGAGGGGTCCGGTTGCGTCGCTTCGCCATAGAAGCTAATGCCTTTCGCCCATGAGCGACGCATTCACCCCGAAGTCCGACTTTCTCGCTGCGCTGTTGGCGCGCGGCTATGTGCATCAATGCTCGGATTTTTCCGGGCTCGACGAGAAGGCCTCGGCCGGGGGGCTTGCCGCTTATATAGGCTTCGACTGCACCGCGTCGTCGCTGCATGTGGGATCGCTGCTCCCGATCATGCTGCTGGCGTGGCTGCAACGGACCGGCGGCAAGCCCCTGCCGCTGATGGGCGGCGGCACGACGCGCGTCGGCGACCCGTCCGGCAAGGACGAAAGCCGCAAGCTGCTCACCATCGACCAGATCGACGCCAACAAGGCCTCGATCCGCACGGTGTTCGAGCGTTTCCTCACCTTCGGCGAGGGCGCGACCGACGCGCGCCTGCTCGACAACGCCGAATGGCTGGCGGGGCTCAATTACATCGAATTCCTGCGCGATGTCGGCCGGCATTTCTCGGTCAACCGCATGCTGACCATGGATTCCGTGAAGATGCGGCTGGAGCGCGAGCACGAGCTGTCCTTCATCGAATTCAACTACATGTGCCTGCAGGCCTATGATTTCGTCGAGGTCAACCGCCGCCATGGCGCGCTGCTGCAGATGGGCGGCTCGGACCAGTGGGGCAACATCGTCACCGGCCTCGATCTGGGGCGGCGCATGGGCTGCCCGCAGCTCTACGCGCTCACCTCGCCGCTGCTGACCACATCGTCCGGCGCCAAGATGGGCAAGACGGCGGCCGGCGCCGTGTGGCTCAACGCCGACATGCTGAGTCCCTATGATTACTGGCAATACTGGCGCAACACCGAGGACGCCGACGTGGAGCGCTTCCTCAAACTCTTCACCTTCCTGCCGCTCGACGAGATCGCCCGCCTTGCCGCCTTGCAGGGCGCCGAGATCAACGAGGCGAAAAAGATTCTGGCCACCGAGGCCACGACCTTGATCCATGGGCGCGACGCCGCCGAGCGGGCGGCGGCCACGGCGAAGACCACCTTCGAGGAGGGCGCGCTGGCGCTGTCCCTGCCGCGCGTCGCGCTGGGCGCCGGCGAGGCCGAAGGGCTCGGGGTGCTGACCGCCTTCGTGAAGGCCGGACTTGTCGCCTCGACAGGAGAAGCCCGCCGGCAGATCAAGGGCGGCGGGTTGCGGCTCAACGATGTGGCGGTGACCGACGAAAAGGCCGCGCTCGGCGACGGGGATTTCGTGGACGGGGTGGCCAAGCTGTCGCTCGGCAAGAAGAAGCACGTGCTGCTCGAGCGGGGGTGAGTCCACGGACTGCGAGCCCGGAGGCTCGCGGTCCATTGCGTCTCAGTCCCTGCGGCGCAGATAGCTTTCCAGCATGGCTACGGCGTTCTTGCGGTCGGCGTCGCTGGCGGCGTTCAGGGCCTTGGCGTGGAGATCGACAATCCACTGATCGGCGGCCCCGCCGCTGACGGATTCGCGCGCGAGAGTCAGATACATCAGTCCGCGCGAGCGCTGCGCCGGGGCGCCGGCTTCGCCGTCGAACCACAATTTGCCGAGCAGCGCCTGCGCCTGCACATGGCCCTTGCGGGCGGCGAGCTCCAGCCAGGCGACGCTCTGGCGCAGGTCTTTCTTGACCTTCTCGCCGTCGAGACACATGCGGCCGAGCTGATATTGCGCGTCGGCGTCGCCGAAATAGGTGGCGGCGTAACGGAACAGTTCGAAGGCGCGGCCGGAATCCGGTGCAATCCGCGCGCTGGACACGCCGTCTCGCAGATAGAGACCCACGGCGACGAAGGCGCTGCCGGCCATCGAACGCTCGGTCGGGTCCGGCTCCTCGTCGGAGAAATGGTCGACGAGGCGGGAGAAATATTCATAGGCCTTGGCGTCGTCGCGGGTGACGCCGTCGCCGTCGGCATACATGCGCGCCAGTTTCCATTGCGCCAGATGTTCGCCGCCGTCGGCGGCATAGCGCAGGGCGTCGACGCTGCGGGCCGGGTCGCCGGCGTGATAGCTCTCGATCCCGGCGCGCAGGGCGGCGCGCGGATCCTTGAACATGGGCAGGGGCGCGGAAGCAGCCGCCTTGCGGGTCTCGACGTCGAGCGCCGGAGCGGGCGCGACGGCGCCCGTCAGCGCGAGGAAGCTCGCGGCGAACAATAGTGCGGCGGCGCTCCCGCCGCGGGGAAGGACCCGTCGACCGTTCGAAAGAAAATGCGCGGTCATGCCTGTTTCAACCTCGAACACAACGTCCCAATGACGCTCGCCACCGACGCGCCCAGGCAAAACATCTGCCGCGCCCGTCGACAAACGGTGGACGCCGGCATTGCTGCGATGACCTGTGACAATCTGACCTTAGCGCGGGGTTTATGGCTGAAAAGGGGCTTCGGCGCCGCGGGAGGGCGGCGGCGTGTTTATCTTTCCGACTGTTGCAGGAAGAGCACAAAATTTTCCGTTTATTCTGGCTCGAACGCAGCCGTTGGGCGCCTGTCACGCTGCGCGCGGTTGCGGCGCTGCTGCGAATTCCTTTCCCCGGCGCTTTGTGCTTCGATGCGGGCTCGCCCGGCTTCGGCGCGAATCGTCAGAACGGAGAATCGTCCATGCGCCTGCGCGCCATCCCAGCCCGAGTCCCCGCTCTTGCCGCCGCTGTTCTTGCCGCCGCCGTCCTGTTCGCCGGAGCCGCCGCCGCCGCGGGAGACGCGGAACACGGCGGCGTCGTCGCCGGACGCTGGTGCGCCGCCTGTCATGTGGTGACGAAGAACCAGAAAAGCGCCAATGCCGACGCGCCGTCGTTTTTCGACGTGGCGCAGCGCCTCGACAACAAGCATATCGCCAACTTCCTCGTGGCGCCGCATCCGCCGATGCCGAACATGTCGCTGACACGCAAGGAAATCGACGACATCGTCGCCTATATCCGCAGCCTCGACCCGCGTCCGCAGCCGAAGGACGAACTGGAGAAGGATTCGGAGTTGCCGAAGAAGGGGTGAGCGCCGGCGCGTCGGCAAGTATATGATCCGCCCATGACCTACGCCGTCAAGGAAGCCTTCAAGACCCTCCAGGGCGAGGGACGCCATCTCGGCCGCGCCGCCCTGTTCTGCCGCTTCGCCGGCTGCAATCTGTGGAGCGGGCGGGAGGCCGACCGCGAAGGCGCCGTCTGCCGCTTCTGCGACACGGATTTTGTCGGGACGGATGGCGACGGCGGCGGGAAGTTCACGACCGCCGCAGACCTCGCGGCGCATCTTGCCGCCCTCTGGGGCCCGGAACGCGCGGGGCGCTTCGCCGTGCTCACCGGCGGCGAGCCGATGCTTCAAATCGATACAGCCCTGATCGACGCGCTGCACGCGCAGGGCTTCGAGATCGCCGTCGAGAGCAACGGGACGCTGCCCGTCCCCCGCGAAATCGACTGGATCTGCGTCTCGCCCAAGGCCGGCGCGCCTCTTGTCCAGACCCGCGGCGACGAGCTCAAGCTGGTGTATCCGCAGGAGGGCGCCGATCCCGCCCTTTACGAAGGGCTGGCTTTCGACCATTTCCTGCTTCAGCCCATGGACGGACCGGCGATTTTGCGCAATACGAAGGCCGCGGTCGACTACTGTCTCGCGCATCCGCGCTGGCGCTTCTCGCCGCAGACGCACAAGATGATCGGGGTGAAGTGACCGTGGCCAGTTTCGAAGTCTTCCGCGAGTTCTATTTCGAGGCGGCGCACGCCTTGTACGACCCGGAACACCCCACGGGCGGCAAATACCGCAATCTGCACGGCCATTCCTTCCGCGTGCGCGTCACCCTGCGCGGCGAGCGGGACGCCGACGAATGGGTGATGGACCTCGGCAAGCTCGGCCGCCGCCTCGCCGAACTTCGCGAAAAGCTCGACCACTCCTTCCTCAACGACCTCGAGGGGCTCGGCAAGCCGACGCTGGAAAACCTCTGTGTCTATATCTGGAACGACCTCGCCCCCTTCGCGCCGAACATCCGCGAGGTCGGGATTTTCCGGGATTCGTGCTTCGAGGGGTGCGTTTACCGCGGCGATTGAACGCAGGCGCTTCCGGCTGCGATGCCGAGGGAGTAGTCTCTTCGGTCATGGGCGAGGACATAGCGACCAGCGGATTCACCCCCGCGGATTTCGAGCGCTTTTCGCAGGCGCTGGCGACCGAGACGCAGATTCTGCGCGACCTGTTCGCCCTTGGCGGCCTGTCCGAAAGCCCGCCGACGATCGGCTTCGAGGTCGAATGCTGGATCCTCGATCACAATTATTTCCCCGCCCCGATCAATCAGGGCGTCCTGTCTGCGCTCAATCATCCGCTGGTGGTGCCGGAACTGTCGCGCTTCAATCTGGAGCTCAATTGCGAGCCGCTGCGGCTCTCGGTAGGCGCGCTCGACGCTGCGGAGAAGGCGCTGGGCGATCTGTGGGCCTATTGCAATGAAACGGCGCATCGGCTCGACGCCAACATGGTGATGATCGGCACGTTGCCGACCATCCGCGACGCCGACATGTCGCTCGCCAACATCTCGCCGCTCAACCGCTATCATGCGCTCAACCGCGAAGTGTTGCGCCAGCGCGGCGGCGCGGCGCTCAACGTCGATATCCTCGGTCGCGACCACCTCGTGTCCAGCCATCGCGACGTGATGCTCGAGGCCGCGACCACGAGTTTTCAGATTCATCTGAAGCCCCCGGCCAGCAAGGCGCATCTCTATTACAACGCCTCCATCGCCGCCTCCGGGCCGATCCTCGCCGCCTGCGGCAATGCGCCGCTCCTGTTCGGCAAGAGCCTGTGGGACGAGACCCGCATTCCGCTGTTCGAACAGGCGGTCGTGACCCCCGGCCGGGCGCGCGTCACCATGGGCGCCGGCTATGCCGCCTCCTGCCTCGATCTGTTCGAGGAGAATATCCGCGATTACCCGCCGCTGCTGCCGATCCATTACGACGAACCGCCCGAACGGCTGCGGCATCTGCGGCTGCACAATGGCGTGATCTGGCGCTGGAACCGGCCGCTGGTCGGTTTCGACGCCGACGGGACGCCGCATCTGCGCATCGAGCACCGGATTTTGCCCTCCGGTCCGACGATCGCCGACATGATCGCCAATACGGCGCTGTATCTCGGCCTCGCGCGAGACCTCGCGGAAGGCGGCGATGCGGGGCATGGCGGCCTCGCCTTCGCCGACGCGCTGACGAATTTCTACGCCGCCGCCCGCCACGGTCTTGCGGCAGAGTTGGTCTGGCCGGGGCTCGGCGCGCTTCCCGCCGGGCGGCTGCTGTGCGATCATCTCCTGCCGCGCGCCCGCGCCGGGCTCGCGGCCTTCGGCGTCGATGGCGACGCGTGGCTCGATCTCGTCGAGGCGCGCATCGCAAGCGGGCAGACCGGCGCCGTCTGGCAGCGCCATGCCCATGCGGCCTGCGGCGGCGATCTTTTCCAGCTCATGGCCGCCTATTGCGAACGTCAGCGCAGCGGCGCGCCGGTGCATCAATGGGAGGCCATGATCTAAGTGACGCCTTGCCCCGTTCACGACCATCTGCCCGACGGCTTTCTGGATGCCCCGGCGCAGCGAATTCTCGATGTCCTGCATGGTCCGGCGCTGATCGAACTGCCCGGCCGCGCCGGAGCGCCCTTGTTCGTCTCCACCTTGCTGCACGGCAACGAGGACAGCGGGCTCGTCGCCCTGCAGGAGGTGCTGCGCCGTCACGCCGGCAAGCCCTTGCCCCGGCCGCTGATTCTGTTCATCGGCAATGTGCGGGCGGCGGCGCAGAACCTGCGCACTCTGCCGGATCAGCTCGATTTCAACCGCATCTGGCCGGGCGCGCTGCTCGCCGACTGCGACCAGACGCGACTTGCCCGCTTCGTCTACGATCATGTTGCGGCCCGCGCGCCCTTCGCCGCCATCGACATCCACAACAACACCGGCCTCAATCCGCATTACAGCTGCGTGGCCAATCTGAACCCGCGCGACATCGCGCTGTCGCAATTGTTCTCGCGCATCGTCGTGCATTCGCAGCGGCCGCTCGGCACTGCGGCTCAGGCCTTCGCGGAACTGTGTCCGTCTATCACTGCGGAGTGCGGCAAGTCCGGCGACGCCCTGGGCGCCGAGCATGCGGCGCGCCTCGTCGAGGCGGCGCTCGCCATCGCGCATCTTCCCGATCATCCGCCCGCTCCGCAGGACGTGGATCTCCTGCGCACCTACGCCATCGTCCGCCCGCCGAAAGGCGCGAGCTTTTCCTTCGACGGGACGCCGGCGGATTTCATGTTCCGCCCCGATATCGACCATCTCAATTTCAGCGAGCTCGCGGCCGGTGCGTCTTTCGGCAAGGCGCAGGGCGGGGCGCGGCTGGAAATCGCGCCGGGCGAAGGCGACGAGCCGCCGGAAAATTACTTCGATTACGCCAACGGCGATATCCGCCTGACGCGAAACGCCATGCCGGCCATGCTGACTCTCGATCCGCGCGCCGTGAGGCTCGACTGCCTGTGCTACCTGATGCACCGGATCGGGCTGGACGGGCGACGAGTCTAGATCTGGGTCAGGCTGGCGGCTGGAAGGACAGCAGCCGGCCGGTCGGATGATCCCACAGTTTGCCGGTCTCCTCCCACTCGGGCGCGACAAGGCGGGCGACATCGCGCGCAAACGCTTCCGGCGTCGCCAGCGTGTCCGGGTCTTCTCCGGGCATGGCCTTGGCGCGCATGGCTGTGCGCAGCGGGCCGGGATTGGCCAGCATCACTTTTACATTCGTGGTGTTGCGCGTCTCGGCGGCATAGGTGCGCGCCAGCGCCTCCAGCGCCGCTTTCGAGACGGCGTACGGACCCCAATACGGCTTCATCTCGGCGCGATGCGCAGCGGCCGAGGTGACGAATGCGACGCGGCCGGCCGGCGACGATCGCAGCGGCAGATCGAGCGAGCGCAATAACCGCCAATTGGCGGTCACATTCACGTCGAAGACCTTGGCCCAGTCCTTCTGGTCGACATGGGCGAGCGGCGACAACGGCCCCAGAATCCCGGCATTGCCGATGAAGACATCGAGCCGCCCGAAGCGCTCGAACACGGCGGCGCCGAGCCGGTCGAGCGCCTGGAAATCGTCGAGAGAGCAGGGGACCAGAGTCGTGCGGGCGCCGAGGCGGCGGATCTCGTCGTCGAGTTCCTCCAGTGCGCCCTGGGTGCGGGCGAGCGCGATGACATGCGCGCCGGCGCGGGCGAGTTCCAGCGCGATGCAGCGGCCGATGCCGCGCGATGCGCCGGTGACGAGTGCGATGCGGGGTGTGGTCATGACGCCTTACAGGTTGGATCCACGCGCGGCGCCGAGCGCTTTGCGCTGGCTCACCCCCCGAGCCCCAGCTCCCGCCGCACCCGCGCGGAATAGCCGTAAAGGTCCGGGCGGCTGCGCAGTTCGCCGAATTCATCGACATAGGTCGTGAAATATTCGACGTGGATCGGCAGCGGTTGGTCGAGGTTGATGTAGCGCTCTTTCTCGCCGATCAGCTTCTTCACCCGCGCTTGCGACCAACCGCTGTGCGGACCGAGAACCGCCTCGGCCAGCGCAAAGGGTTCCTCTACACGCATGCAGCCGTGGCTGAAGGCGCGACGGGCGGCCGAGAACAGGCCGCGCGACGGCGTATCGTGCATGTAGACGGCGAAATCATTGGGGAAGATGAACTTGATCCGCCCGAGCGCATTGCTCTCGCCCGGCGGCTGCGCCACCTGCGCCTGGCCATTGTGATAGCTGACTTTCCAGCCCTTGGCGGCGGCGCGCGAAACGTCGCCGCCCCATTCCTTGGCGATGATGCTCGGCGGAACGTGCCAGTAGGGATTGACGATGATGAACTTCACAGCGTTGGAGAAGATCGGCGTCGGCGTCTCCTCCTTGCCGACGATCACTCGCGTGCGATGCGCGACCTGACCATCGCGCACCACGGTCAGTTCGAAATCGGGAATGTTGACCTCGACCCGGCTGGCGCCCAGATCGCGCGGCAGCCAGCGCCAGCGCTCCATGTTGGCGACGACTTCGGCCTCCATCTGGCCGCGGGCCGGCTTCGCCCGCCGCGCAGCCTTCGCGCCGACCGGTTCGGCGTCGTCCGCGGCGTTCGGCGCCACGGCGGCGAGGCGCGGGCTGTCGACGCCATCGCGGCGGGCGGCGCGCAGTTCGACCAGCTTGGCGCGCAGGGCGCGATATCCGTAATGCCCCGGATTGAAGTCCTGAAGGGTCTCGCCGGCGCGCGCGCCGGCCGCTGCGACTCGCGCCGCCGCGCCGCCGGCATCGGGGAGATCCGGCCGCGCGCCGATCAGGCCGGAAATCCGCGCCGGATCGATGCGGCCGCCGGAGGCCTGCAATGCATAGGCGGCGACGCTCTCCGAAAGGGCGAGTTCGTCGTCCAGCGACGCCGCGCCGTCGAGGCGAGGGAGCGGGTAGGCTCCGAGATTCAGTCCGTCGTCGGCGGCGTCGCGGAGCCGCTCGCCCGCGGACAGGGCTGCCGCGCTCCATCGGCCGTCGGCGCTCCAGAACCGCGCAAAATCACGCCCGGCATAGGCGGCGGCGATCGATCGGCGGATGCGACGACGCTCGGCGCCGAGGCGCGGCGCGCGCACGAAGGCGTCGAGGGCGGACGCGAGCGCCCGGGCATCGTCGGTCATCAGTTCCGAGGCTACGTCGAAAGACGATGGCTCGCGCAGCGATGGCTGGCTCCTCGCGGCCGACAGCCACTGTGTCAGCGGTCGGCTCGCGGCCGGAAACAGCGGACCGGCGTCGGTGGGCTGGCGGGCCGCGGAAAGGTCGAGCTGTTCGACGGTCGGGAAGGATGCCGCCGGGTTGCGCCATGGCGCCGGCGCCGCGGCTGCCGTCAGCGGCAAGAGCGCAGCAACCATCGCGAGCGGAGCCCGCCAGGTGGAGGCGATCGCGTTGCCGATACGCATTGTCCTGACCTCGGAATGAAGGATGTGGGCGGCCGAACCGCCCTTCGGGACATGAAATACCGCCGCAGCGGTCTTTCGGGAATTGCGCGAACGCACATACGCGAAAAACATTGCTGAAACTTCCACACTGTGGCCCGGACGCCACAATGCCACCCACGCAATCGAGCGCGTCAGTACTGAGTATAGAACTGGTCGAATTCGTCGCGATAGGGGTCTTCGGTCCGGCGGCGCTTGGGCTTTCTGCGGGGTGCGGCGTCCTCGATCAGCGCATTGCCGATGACGCTGGACCCGGCATAGCCATCGACCTCTATCCGCGCACCGTATTTTTCCACCCAGCCAAACAATTGCCTGGCATTGCCGACAGCGAGACGCACGCAGCCATGGGAGCGCGGACTGCCGAGGCCACGCTCGTAGGTGCCGTGAATGGCGACCCCATTGGTGAAGAAGATCGAGAACGGCATGGGCGCGTTGTCGTATTCGTCGGAATGGTGATCGGCATCCATGCGCTGCACGGAAAACACGCCGGTGGGCGTCTCGTAGCCGTCGCGGCCGCTGGAAATCTTCCACACCGCCATTTTCGCGCCGTCGCGGGTGACGGTCATTCTCTGGGCGGAGAGATCGATGCGGATGTCCAGTCGCGCGAACGCCGGGCTCGCCGTCGTGACGCCGAAGAACAGGAGCAGGAGAAGGAGCAGCCGCATGGCGAAGAATTAACCATGTCCCGCCGGCCGCGTCCAGCCTTGGCCCGCCGTTTGAACGGAAGCCGGCGTAGCGGAAATGATTTCCGCAAAATGACGACGAGACTGGCTTTTTGGCCGGAAACGGGACAAAGACTCGGAGGAGCCTGTTCGATGTCGGCGCCATTCTGGATCAACGCCACCTTCGGAGCGATGCCGATCGGGCCTGTTCTGCGCGGTTTGTCCGGCGCCCGGACGGCGCGGGCGCTGGCCGCTGAAAGGTTTGGATTGCAGGTGGACGCGCTCGCCGTCGACGAACTGGATGACGATTATTCCCCCTGGGTCGAGCTTTCGGCGCGGGCGATCGAGCCCAACGCCTTTTTCGAATGCGGCTTCGCTCTCTCGGCGTCCCGGCATTTCCTGCATCATGGCCGCCCGCAATTCGTCGGGGTCTGGCGCAACGACGAGACCGGACGCCGGCTGGTGGGGCTGTTTCCGACCGTGACGCCCGGCGGCGGGGACAATTTTACGCAGATATGGCTGCACAAACAGGCTGCTCTGGCGACGCCGCTGGTCGACCGCGCAGCTTCGCCGGATGTGTTTGGCGCCTATCTCGACTGGCTGGAGGCCGAGACCGGCGCCGCCGGCGCATTGTTCCCGCGCATTCCGGCGGGCGGACCGGCGCTTGCCGCCTTGATGGAGGCGGCGCGGCGGCATGGGCGCGCCGTGCAGATTCTGGAGCAGCACGCCCGAGCCGCGCTCTATCCCGGCGAAACGGCCGACGATCTGTGGCAGCGCGCGGCGCATCGCAAGGGACTGAAAGAACTGCAACGCCGGCAGCGCCGACTGCAGGAGATGGGCGCGATCGGCTTCCGGCAGTTCCGCCGCCGCGACGAAATCCGCGACGCGACGGAACAGTTCCTGTCGCTGGAGGCCTCGGGCTGGAAGGCCGAACGCGGCGCCTTCCTCTCCGATCCGACCCTCGCCACCTTTGTGCGCAGCGCCACGCGGCTGCTCGCGGCGGAGGGCAAATGCCAGATCTACAGCCTCACCCTGGACGAGCAGCCGATCGCCATGACGATCCTGATCGAAAGCCAGGGCCGCTCCTGCCTGTGGAAAATCGCCTATGACGAGCGCTACCGCTCGCAGGCGCCCGGCGTGCAACTCGTCTATCACGTCACCAGTGCGCAGCTGGCGCGGCCGGAGGTCGATCTCACCGACAGTTGCGCCATCGCCAATCATCCGATGATCGATCATGTCTGGCCGGACCGGGTGGAGGTGGCCGATGTCGCTGTGCAGTTGCGCAGCGACGCGCCGCGCGCCTTCGAGGACGCCTGCGCCGGCGAACGCCGCCGGCGGCAGTTGCGGGCGCTGGCGAAGCGGGCGGTCGGGTTTTTGGGCCGGAAGATGAGCTGACGCTTTGCAAGCCGGCGTTCGGCCCATAAAAGAGCGTTCATGACCGACGATGTTCAACTCTGCCTCGCCACCCCGCCGCTGCGCGACGCCGCCGGCTTTCTCCCCGGGCTCGACGCTGCGCTGTCCGCGCACGGGGTCACCAGCCTGCTGGTGCGCCTCGAGCCCATGGACGAAGCCGCGGCCGTAAAGCTCCTGCGCAAGCTGGCCGCGCCCGCGCAGGCGGCCGGGGTCGCCGTGCTGGTCGAGGGCGCGCCAGAACTCGCCCTCGCCGCAGGCCTCGACGGGGCGCATGGCCCGCCCTCGGAGCGGCTGGCGAAAGAGGCGGTCCGCAAGCTTTCGCCCGATTACATCGTCGGCGCCAGTGTGGGCGACAGCCGCGATGTGGCGATGCGAATCGGCGAAACGGGCGTGGATTACCTGCTGTTCGAGACTCCCGACAGCGCCCGCCGGCTGGAAGAAGTCGGCTGGTGGGCGGAGCTGTTCAACACGCCCTGCGTCGCCTTCGCCGAGGACCTCGATTTTCTGACGGAGATCGCCGCCGCAGGCGCGGATTTCGTCATGCTCAGCGACTGTGTCTGGAACGATCCGCGCGGGCCGGCGGCGGCGGTCGCCGACGCGCGGGCGCGGCTCGACGCCATCGAGCGAGCGCCCAGATGAGACTGCCCCTGGCCCTCCTTCTCGCGCTGGCGGGTCCCGCGGCGGGCGCCGAAGCCCCGAAGCCGGCGGCGGCGCCCGCCGCGCCGGCCGATCTTGCCTTCGGCGCCTGGCAGCGTGGCGATTACAAGACCGCCATGGCCGAGGCTGAAAAGCGCGTCGCCGCCAATCCGAAGGACGCGGCGGCGCTGACGCTGATCGGCCAGATGCATCTCGACGGGCATGGCGTCGCCAGGAATCGAAGGACGGCGCTCGGCTGGTTCCTGCGCGCGGCGCAGGCGGGTGGCGCGGAGGCCGCCTACATCTACGGCGCGGCGCTGCTCGGCGGCGTCGATGTGGCGGCGGACAAGGCGAAGGCCCGCGGGTTTCTGGAGCAGGCGGGCGCGAAAAATCACCCCGCGGCTCTGCATCTGCTCGGCGAACTGGCGCTCGACAACGACGGGGTGACCCCGGACTTCGTCAAGGCTGCCGGCTATTTCGAAAGCGCGGCGAAACTCGGCGACGCCGATGCGCAATACGCGCTGGCCGAACTGCTGCACGGCGGCAAGGGCGTCGACAAGGACGACGTCCGGGCCGCGGAGCTGTTCTCGCAGGCCGCCGAAGCCGGCCTCGCGCCGGCCATGGTGCAACTTGCCATTTTCCGCTTCAACGGCATCGGCGGCCCGCCCGATCAGGCGCGCGCCGTCGCTCTGTTCCGCAAGGCGGCGGGAATGGGCAATCCGGTGGCGCAGAATCGTCTCGCCCATCTGCTCGCCGAAGGGATCGGCGTCGAGAAGAATGTGGCGGACGCCCTGCGCTGGCGCGACCGGGCGCGCGAAGCCGGCCTCATCGACCATTCGCTGGACGCGCTGACGCCGGAGCCCGCGCCGCCAAAGCCCGCGGCCGGCAAGTGAGGCCTTCATTCGCCGCCCGCTGGGCGGCGGCGCGGCTGCAAACGCGCGTCGCGCCGGAACTGGCGGCTGCGCCAAATCAGGCAGTCGCTCGACAGATACTCGAATCCGCCGCGCCCTTGCCGCGCCGCCCCGCGCCGGCGCCCGCCGCGCGCGCCTTCGGCGGCATCTGCGGCGACTGGTTCGAGACGTCCGGCGCAGACCGTATCCTGCTGTATCTACACGGCGGGGCGTTCTTCGCCGGGTCGCCGGAGCTGTATCGCCCACTCGCCGGGGCGCTCGCCGCCAGTGGCTTTCACGTGTTCGTGCCCGATTATCGGCTGGCGCCCCACCCGGGTCCGCTCGACGACGCCCGCGCCGTTTGCGCCGCGCTGATGCAAACCTTCGGCGACATCGTCATCGCCGGAGATTCGGCTGGCGGCGGCCTCGCTGTGTCGCTGATGGCGGCGCTCCACGCCGATGGCGAGCGGTTTCCCTGTCGCGCTGCGCTGTTCTCGCCCTGGACGGATTATGCCGTCACCGGCGCCTCGGCGCGTGAGAATGCCTCGCGCGACGCGCTGTTTTCGCGTCAGATGCTGAAGATCGCCGGCCGCGCCTATCTCGGCGGCGCCGGTCTTGCCGCCGCCTCGCCGTTGCACGCGGACCTCTCCGGCCTGCCGCCGATGCTCGTCCACGCCGGTCGGGACGAACTGCTGCGTGACGACGCGACGCGCCTCGTCGATCGGGCCCGCGCCGCTGGCGTCGCCGCGGAACTGACCCTTTGGCCGGGCGTCCCGCATGGCTGGCAGTTCGCCGCCGAGTTCATGCCGGAGGCGCAGGAGTCGATCGCGCAGGCGGCGGCGTTTCTGGCGGGCGCTTGACGCGCGCGCTCATCATTTCACCTCATTGTCCCGCACGGTCACCTTCGCGTCCGTGCTCCCCGTCGTCGCGAGATCGCCCGGCAGAAATGTCGGGCCGGCCGTGGCCGCGATGGCGGCCTTGCGCGCGCCCGTGATCCGGTTGCGGGCGATCACCGCCCGGCCGGCGTCCGCGCCTGTCGCCATGACGATTCCGTAATCGAGATTTTCGAGCCTGTTGTCTTCGGCGCGGACATTGTCGCGCCAGCCGCCGAGCGCCACGCCGATCCAGCCGGGGCCGACCACCGTATTGCCGGAAATCTCGCAGTTCTTCTCGCCCTCCAGCCCGATGAGCCAGCCCATCTCCGGGCCGAACATGTGGTCCGGGCGACGCGGGCTCATCCCGGTCACGACATTGCCGGTGACGACGCCGCCGTCGGTCCCGGAATCGGCGTTGGTGACGACAATGCCAGCGCCGCAGTCGTCGATGCGATTGTCGGCGAAGGTCGAGCGCTTCGCGCCGAATTCCGCATACATGGCCTTTTCGCCGAAGGTCTTGCAGTCGTTGCCGCGCACGATCATGTCGTGACCGGAATTGTTGCGCACGGCGGTATAGGCGCAGCGGCGGATGGTGTTGTTCTCGACGCGCAGCCCGCCCGAACCCCACACCGACACGCCGTTGCCATAGGCGCCGACGCCGCCCGAGACATTGCGGATGTCCTCGATGCGGTTGTTGCGCAGGCGCGAGCCTTCATGGCGCCCGGCGCTGGTCGTCCAGATCATGACGCCATTGTCGCCGCAGTCGCGCACATGATTGCCGTCGAAATCGACGCCGAGCCCGTCGAGCGAATGGAAGCCGGCGTTGGCGATCCGCTCCACGACGCTTTGCGTGAAGCGCCCGCCCGAGCGCAGCATCTTCACGCCATGGCCCGGAGAGTTGCGAAACACGCAGCCGTGAATGGCATAGTCGAACACGTCGGTGAATTCGATCAGCGCCTCGTCCCGGCCAAGATGGCCGCCGCCGCCGTCGAGAATCAGCGATTCCAGCGTAATCTTGCGGGCGAGGCCGGCGCGAAACAGCGGGCCCTGGCCGATCGACCGCAGCGTCGTGCCGCCGGGGGCGCCGATCAACGTCGCGCCATCGGGCAGGTCGAGTCCGCGGAGAGCGACAACGCCCGGCGGAAGCCGCACCGCGGCGCCCGTGCGGGCCGCCTCGCGCAGACGGTGGTCGAGATCGACGCTCTGCCGCAGCGCCGCGCGGGCGGCGACCGGCGAGATCAGCGCCGCGGCGCAGCCGGCCAGCAGGGCCCGCCGGGAGAGGCGCTGCGGGCGTGCGGCTGGCGGCTCGCAAGGATCGAAAGGCGTCATGGCCGGCAGGGTCCTTTCAAACGCCATGAATCATTTACGCTAAACGATAAAACTTTGTTCCTTCGCGCCGCTTTCGTCTTTGCCGGCGGGTCCCGATGCTGTTTCATGACAAGAATTACCTTGAAGGGCGGGATGCACATGCGTTCGACATCGGAACCGCTGGACGATGGACTGCGGTATCGCGCGCTCGACGGTTATCGCTTCGTCGCCGCTTTGTGCGTGGTGATCTTCCATTACAATATCGATTTTCATCTTCAGCTCGAACATGTCTTCCCCGCCATCGAGGGCTTCGGGGTCATGGTCGACATGTTCTTTCTGCTCAGCGGCTTCGTGATCGCCAAGGCGTATTTGCGGCGCATGGGCGGCCTCGCGGACTACCGGCGCTTCCTGCATGCGCGGCTCGCCCGAATCTATCCGCTGCACCTTTTGAGCCTGCTGGCGTCACTCTGCCTGCTGGCGGTGATCCTTGCAGCGCATGTGCCCGTCAATCACATGGAGATGTATGCGCTGAGCGCGCTGCCTGCCAATCTGCTGCTGCTGCACGCTTGGGGTTTCACCGATCATCTGTCTTTCAACGCGGCGTCCTGGTCGATCAGCGCCGAATGGTTCGTCTATCTGCTGACGCCGTTGTTCTTCGCGCTGGCGCGGCGGTTCGATTTCAGGACCAATCTTCTCGTCGCCGCCGGATCGCTGGCCGCCATCGAGGCGCTGCGTCACTTCGCCGGTCTTGGCCCGATCTGGGGCGCGAACTGCGATTACGGCATGCTGCGCGCCGTCCCGACGTTTTTCCTCGGCGTGAGCCTGTCCGTGAAAATCGAGCAGTTGCCAAAGCGCATCGCGCCGCCGTGGTGGAGCGTGCACGGGCTGTTCGCGCTGGCGATCGCCGGCCTGTGGCTCGGCGTCCCCTATGAGGCCGTCATCGTGATTTTCGCCCTGCTGATCGCCGGCGCGGCAATGGCGGAGCGGCGCGGCGACGCGACCTTCATGTCCGGCCGCGTGATGGCCAGGCTCGGCGACGCCTCCTATTCGCTATACATGCTGCACGGCCTCGTCGCTGCGCCTGTGCTGTTTGTCGCGCGGCGTTTCGGCGTCACCGAGGGGCCGCTTTCTTATGTTGCGGCGATTTTCGCGATTGCCGCAGTGGTCGGGATTTCGGTGGCGGTCTATTCGGCGGTCGAATTGCCGCTCCGGCGCCATTTCGGGCCGCGGCCTGCGACGAAAGGCAGCGCCGACCAGCCGGGTCTGGCGCGCCTTTCGGCGCTGGGCGAAGGCGCAAGGTGACCCGGACGGGCGCGGCGGCGAACGCCTATCCATGAATATCGACATTGTTTATCAGCGTGTTGGCCGATCCTCCCGGCGCGGTGCGCATCGGCCGGCGCGTCGCCTTCGACAGGAATGACGCGCCGTCCGCCGCCCGCGACTTGCTCGCCGCGCCGCAACGCCGTAAATTCGCCCCCGGAAAAGCAGGTTGCAGGGGGTTCCGTGGGCATCGTCGTTCCTCTCGAAGACAAAAAGGAAGCTGGTCTCGAAAGTCTTCTGGAGTTGATCCGGCCCGACCTCGACCGCACCAATCAGTTGATCATCCAGCGCACCGGCTCGGATGTGACCACCATTCCCGAGGTCGCCAACCATCTCATCTCGGCGGGCGGCAAGCGCCTGCGGCCGATGCTGGCGCTCGCCACCGCCGGCATGTGCGGCTACAAGGGCGACGGTCATCTCAAATTCGCCGCCGGCATCGAGTTCATGCACACGGCGACGCTGCTGCATGACGATGTCGTCGACGAGAGCGACATGCGCCGCGGCAAGATCGCCGCCCGCATGCTGTGGGGCAACCAGACCTGCGTGCTGGTCGGCGACTTTCTCCTCGGCCACGCCTTCAAGATGATGGTGGAGCCGGGCTGCATCGCGCCGCTCACCGTGGTCTCGCAGGCCGCGGCGGTGATCGCCGAGGGCGAGATTCTACAGCTCAACGCCGCCAAGGACACGACCACGACGGAAGACGCCTATATGGCCGTCATCCGCCGCAAGACCGCCGAACTCTTCGCCGCCGCCGCGGAAGTCGGCGTGATGCTGGCCGGCAAGCCCAAGGCCGACGAGGCCGCCGCCCGCAGCTACGGCATGAATCTCGGCATCGCCTTCCAGCTCATCGACGATGCGCTGGATTACGGCGGCCAGTCGGCCAAGCTCGGCAAGAATGTCGGCGACGATTTCCGCGAGGGCAAGATCACGCTCCCGGTCGTGCTGGCGTTCCGCCGCGGCGCCGAGAAAGAACGCGAGTTCTGGCGGCGCACGCTGGAAAAGGGCGAGATCAAGGACGGCGACGTCGAGACCGCCTGCGGCTACATGAAGAAGCACAAAGCGCTCGACGACACCATCGAGCGCGCCGCCCATTACGGCGCCATCGCCCGCGACGCCATGGAGATTTTCCCGGCCTCGCCGTGGAAAAGCGCCCTGCTCGAAGTGGTCGATTTCTGCATCGAACGGGTGTATTGACCGGTTGGCGGCGCAAAGGCGCCGTCGCCATATTCTCGCCAGAAGACCGTCGTTTGGTGCGCGCCGAGCCGGGATCGCGCCCTTGCCCCTCGGCGGCGCGTCCGTCCCGCTGTCCGGGGGACGATTCCCCGGCGCTCCCGGCATTCGCCGCGAAAGGCTGTTCAGATGTCGACCCGGTTGCGCAGTTTCTTCCTTGTCCTCCCGCTCGCGGCGTCTCTGGCCGCTGCGCCGGCGCGCGCCGACATTATGGACACGATCACCAACGGCTTTGGCCTGTTGGGCGGCGGCGAGAAATACAAGACCGAGCTGCTGCCCGACATTCCCGCCGACGACATCTACAATGAAGGCCTCGCCAAGCTGAAGTCCAATGACTACGAGGGCGCGTCCAAGAAATTCGCCGACCTCGAGAAGCAGTATCCGTTTTCGCAGTGGGCGCGAAAAGGTCTGCTGATGACCATCTTCTCGCAATACAAGAAGAACGCGTTCGACGACGCGGTGTCCAATGCGCAGCGCTATATCGGCCTGTATCCGACCTCGCCGGACACGCCCTATGTCTATTATCTCGCCGGCATGTCCTATTACAATCAGGTGCCCGACGTGATGCGCGATCAGGTGCCGGCGGAGAAGGCGCTGTCGGTGTTCTCGCAGTTGCTGGAGAAATACCCCAACTCCGAATATGCCGCCGACGCGCGCGAGAAGTCGCGCATCGCTCGCGACCAGCTCGCCGCCAAGGAAATGACCGTCGGCCGCTTCTATCTCACCCGCAAGAACTATCCGGCGGCGATCAACCGCTTCCACGACGTGCTCGGCAAATATCAGACGACCCGCCATACGGAAGAGGCGCTGTATCGCCTCACCGAGGCCTATCTCGCCATGGGCGTCTCCGCCGAGGCGCAGACGGCCGGCGCCATCCTCCAGCACAATTTCCCCGGCTCGCAATGGACGAAGGACGCCGAGGCGCTGCTGAAGGGCGGCGGGCTGGTTCCGGTGGAACACAGCGACTCGTGGATGTCGAAGATCAGCAAGACGCTGCGGCCGAGTTGAGGGTGGGGCGGGTTTTCCAGAGTTTTCGATTTGGAGAATGGATTGGAGATTGCCAGATTTGTGGAGGCTTTTCTTGGCGGAATTGCCGATAATTGGCGGTCGTGACGCATTAGTTGTGTATAAAATAATTTTACGCTTTTCGCGCTGGCGGCAATTATGCACTTGACTTAGCAGACCGGCTCCGGCATAGTCTTCTCACTGGAGGACAGAACTGTGACCAGCCTTTCCGAAACCCGCTTTCATGACGAAGACGCCGCCCGCGCTCATATCGAAGCGTCGCGCTGGCCGAACGGCGACGTGACTTGCCCGCTCTGCGGCTCGGTCAAAGTCCGCCGCATGGGCGGGAAGACGCAGGCCGGCATGTTCCTCTGCAACGATTGCCGCGGGAAGTTCACGTGCCGCACTGGCACTGTGATGGAGCGCTCGCACGTCCCGCTGCATAAGTGGTTGCTCGCCATCCATCTCATGGCGTCCAGCAAGAAGGGCATTTCCGCCCATCAACTCATGCGCAACCTTGGCCTCGGCTCCTATCGCACCGCTTGGTTTCTGGCGCATCGCATTCGCGAAGCCATGGGCCTTGAGCCAGATACCGACGAAGGCGGGTCGCTTGGCGGCAAGGGCAAGGTCGTTGAAGCCGATGAAACCTACATCGGCGGCAAGGCCAAGAACCGCGCTTATAAGGAACCGGCCCCGAAGAAAGCTGTCGTCACCTTGGTTGAGCGCGAAGGCCGCGTGCGTTCGTTTCACGTCGCCAACGTGACCGGCGCAAACGTCCGCAAGATCATCAACGAGAACGTCGACAAGGCCAGCGCGCTCCATACCGACGAAGCGACGATCTACCCCAAGATCGGCGAGGAATTTTCAAGCCACAACACCGTGAACCACAGCGCCAATGAGTATGTTCGTCTCGGCCATTTCGTGCATACGAATACGGCTGAGAACTTCCATTCAATCGTCAAGCGCGGGATCGTCGGTATCTACCACAGCGTCAGCGAGGCGCACCTGCATCGCTATCTAGCCGAGTTCGATTTCCGCTACAGCAACCGCTCTGCGCTCGGCGTGGAAGACGCTGAACGCGCCTCCAAAGCACTCAAGGGCGCGGAAGGCAAGCGGCTCATGTATAACCAGCCTCGTTAAGCGGAAGAAGGAGGGCGCTTAACCCGCGCCCCTTTCCTTCGCCGGCCTCCCGCGCTTTTTCGGACTCGCGCCAGCCGACGATTCAGGTTTAGGCTTATGCGGTGTCGGCGGGCTCGAGAGAATGCGCTTCAGCGCATCGGCCTCGCGTGACGCGGTATCCCCACCATCATTTGCAGGTGTTTTCATGGCTGACCCCAAAGACGATAGACAGCCTAACACCATACTAATGCCCACGGAAGCGGTTGTCCGGGAACGTGCTGACCAATATGTCGCCGCCCTCGGTCGTGTCGCCCACTCTTGGAACTATCTTCAGGAACGATTAGGTCAGCTTTTTACCAAGGTTGCACCCACAGCCCCACATAATATTATGCTTGCCGTGTGGTATTCTCAGCAAAACGATAGGAATCAGCGGCGCATGCTCCGGGCAGCCATAAATGCTGGGGCCATGTCCATCTACAAGGATACAATACCAACAACTGCTGCCGATGATATTCTTTGGCTACTAAAAGAAGCCGACGAACTATCTGGACGAAGGGACCAGGCTATACATGCCCCTGCATGCTTGACTACGGATGTTAATGGAACGCAAATGTCCGCAGCCTATTATTTCGGCAACCATATTGCTTATAATTTGAAAGATAAAAATCTAATCGATGAATTTGATGTATCAGAGTGGCGGGCAGATCAACTCAGCAAATACATAATTCAAATTGTTAACACTCTTGATCGCGGCACACAGTCATGGCCACAAAAACGGCCCTCGCTATCTCGGGAGCTTCGCCGCCAACAACTGGAATCAAGTCCCCAACAACCGAAAAAATAGCCTCGCACCCGGCCTCGATCATTTTGGGCGTGATCTCGATTCTTACGCTCTCATCCGCCGGCCTGTCGCACATTTACCTACACTCCTGCGATTGCTAAGTCAAGTGCATAATTGCCGCGCTGGCGTTGGCCGGCATGACCATGGCCCTGTCGCAAGCGGCGGAGGCGACGCAGGCGACATATCGGTGGCATATCGTCAACTACGCGCCGTTCCAGGTGTCTCAGTACGACCCACCGCAGGCATCCGGCCCTGATTTCTATCCGGGCACGACGACGCCGATGGCTCCGTGGCTCACAAATGTAACTCTTCCGGCAAACGGTGGTATGTCGGATGCCTTTGTGACAACACATAGTTCGTATAGTTCGGCGACAGCCCATATCGGCACGACAGACAAAGGGCCCGGGATGCTGTATTATTCACGGATGGAGTGCTCATTTACAATTCTGGGAGGCATAGTCGATTCAAGTGGATTGTGCACCCAGCCAACCGTGTCGACCCCTCCCGATTACTCTTACAATGGTACAAAGCCATATTGCACATACGATACAGTCCAAGCAACTCCGGGCAAGGGGCCCTGCGACTGGACTGTTACGTTCCAATATAAATATCAGTGACCGGTCGCGCACTCCGTTATCTAACGGAGTGCGCTCTCAAATGTGAGATTTACCACGTCATAATAACTTGGACGCCACCGAAGTTGCTTTCGATAAAATTCGTGCCATTTTTTCTGAGATTGTCATAATATGCTTGATTTTCCGAGACGGAGCCCGTGCCTCCCCATTTTCCGGCCGCATTCAGGCCAAACGTCCGAGTCTCCTTGTAATCAAGTTCCGAGATATCTGTTGATTTCACTATGGTAACGCTGTGGTTTGCAATCGCCTGTTCAAAGCTTGCCTTGATATCTTTGCTCCTCTGCACGGAAACCCGTAAATCCGCGATATCTCTTGTATATTCTGTCGCCCACGTTGCTCGCTCCTCTGCAGTGGCGGCGTCGGCGCCAGCCTTCTCCTCGGGTCTGAGCAAATTGCCGCTCTTTCCCGTCTCAAGGTAGGTGACGAATGCAGACAAATGATCCGCTCTACCGGTATCTATGCTGGCAGTCCATGCGAAGGACGCCAGCGTATCGTTGAGTGTATCCATTTTTTCCGGAGTATTGAAGTTGGCAATGCCGCTCCCGTTCAGCACCGCATCCGATACTTCCTTCGACGTCATGTTGTTATGTTCGACATATCTCTGCGCCGCCTGGGCGAATACGTCTCTCGGCAACTGATCGGCATTGGCTCCGATGATCGAATCGATCTTCGCCCCGGCAGCCGATGCCGAAAAGCTCAGCGAAAGGAAATTGTGATCGTTGTTTGGCGGCTCCATAATATATCCGCCCGCAGTCTGCTGCGGCGCCTGTGCGGCTTTTTGTTGCGCCGCCGGCGCAACGGCGGGCGTCTTCGCTGCCGACAGCAATGCAAGAGCCGATTGGCCCGAGAGCGACGAAACGCTGGTCATGATCTTCTCCCCGAAAGCCTTGCAAGGCTCGCGGAGCCTCATGCTCCCGTCGACGGCCCGGATCGGCCGGCGAACACGGTGCTGGAAATTCGTTAATACAATCTGTGCGCGTATCGGCGTGAATTCTCTCCAAAGCTCGCGCGGTTTCGGCCCTGATGGACCGCGAGCCTTCGGCTCGCAAATTCTGCTGCGCGCCAATGGCGCGCAGTCCGGCGTCCGCCGCCAGTCTTGCCGCACTGCGGCAAACCGGACTATGACAACGCCGACATTCCGGACACAGCGGCTCCGGGCGGTCCGCCACTGCGGCGTTCTGCGCCGCGAAGGGGCGACACGTGGCGCGCAAGGGCAACGATCATCTTCTGGCGGCAGGGCTGTTTCTCCTGTGCGGGGTCGTGCTCGCCTTCCCCTGGCTCTCCGGCAAATACACCGTCCCATGGGACGCCAAGGCGCATTTCCAGCCGCAGTTCTCCTTTCTGGCCCATGCGCTGCACAGCGGCGACTCGCCGTTCTGGAACCCGCATGTCTTCGCCGGAATGCCGCAGATCGCCGATCCGCAGTCGCTGATCTTCGCGCCCTTCTTCCTGCTCGCCGCCGCCCTCGTTCCGCAGCCCTCCTTCCAGCTCGAGGACGGTGTTGTCTTCGCCATGCTGGCGATGGGCGGCCTCGCGCTGATCGGCTATTTCCGTGATCGCGGCCTCGGCGCGGCGGGCGCGCTCGTCGCGGCGCTGGCCTTTGCGTTTGGTGGCTCGGCCGCCTGGCGTATCCAGCACACGGGGCAGGTGATGAGCCTCGCCTGGCTGCCGATGACGCTGTGGCTGCTCGCCCGCGGCCTCGACCGCCGCGACTGGCGCTACGGCGCGGCGGCCGGCGCGACCGCGGCCTTCATGGCGCTGGGGCGCGACCAGATCGCCTATCTGAGCCTGCTGCTGCTGGCCGGCTATGCGCTCAACCACATCCTCACCGACGCGCGGCCGAAGCTTCCGGCGTTCATTCCCCTCGTCGCCGGCGGCGTCGTCGGCGCGCTCATTCTCGTCCTGCCCATCGCCATGACGCTCGAGCTGGCGATGAACTCCAACCGCCCGGCGATCGATCTCGACGGCGCCTTCAAGGGCTCGCTGCCGCCGGGCTCGTTGCTCACGCTGATCAGCGCCAACATGTTCGGCACGGACGGGCCGCTGGCGGATTTCTGGGGTCCGCCCTCGGCGGCTTTCGGCACCAGCGACATCTATCTCGCTCGCAACATGACCGCGCTGTATCTGGGCGAACTGCCGATCTTTGCGATCATCGCGGCGTTCGGCGCGCGGTTCTTTTCCGAGCGCGACATGCGTTTCTTCGCGGGCGCCGCCGTGTTCTTCCTGCTCTACGCGCTGGGGCGCTATGCGCCGGCCTTCGAGCTTTTCTATCACATCCCCGGTGTCGATTTGTGGCGGCGCCCCGCCGACGCCACCTTCCTGCTCTGCGCGGTGCTGGCGATCCTCGGCGGCTATGGCTTCGATCTCGTCCTGCGCGGCGACGCCCGCGTTCGGCCGGGTGTTCTGATCGGAGCCGGCGCGGTGCTGCTGGCGCTCGCCGTCGGCGTCGCCTATGCGAAGGGCCATCTCGCGCAGGCGGCGGCGCCGCTGGTGACGAGCGCGGCTTTCGTGCTGCTGGCCATCGGCGTGCTGATCTTTGCCGGGCGCGCGAACGGGCGCGGCCTCGCGGTGATGCTGGTCGCCGCCGCAACGCTGACCGCCGATCTCGCCATCGGCAACGAGCCCAATGAATCCACCGCCCTGCCGCCCGATCAGTTCGACGTTCTGCGCGAAAACACCGGCAACGAGACCATCGCGCTGCTGAAGGCGCGGCTCGCGGCGAAGGCCGCGCCCGACCGGCGCGATCGTGTCGAACTGGCGGCGATCGATTTCCACTGGCCGAACGCCTCGCTCACCCACGGCTTCGATCACGACCTCGGCTACAATCCGATCCGCATAAAGCTGTTCGAGGATGTCACGGGCGCCGGCGATCATGTCGCACTTCCGGATCAGCGCAATTTCTCGAAGCTCTATCCGCGCTACCGCTCGCCGCTCTCGGATCTCCTCGGCCTGCGTTACGTCGCCGCCGGCGTGCCGCTGGAGCAGATCGACAAGACATACAAGTCCGGCGACTTCGAGCAGATCGCCCGCACGAAGGACGCCTACGTCTATGAGAACAAGCACGCTCTGCCGCGCGTGCTGCTGCCCACCTGCGCCCTGCGCGTCGGCTTCGACCGCATGATCGAGGACGGCGGCTGGCCGGAGGTGGATTTCCGCGAGACGGTGTTGCTCGAGGAATCCCCCATCTGCCATACGCATGCTGGCGTCGCCGCGCAGGCGAAGATCGCCTCCTATCGCAACACCGAAGTCGTGGTGCAGGCCGATGTTCCGCCCGGCGGCGGCTGGGTCGTGCTCAACGACGTATGGCACCCCTGGTGGTTCGCGACGCTCGATGGCGAAGAGACCCGCCTGCTGCGCGCCAATGTGCTGTTCCGCGCCGTGGCTGTGCCCGAGGGGAAACACGAGGTGCGCTTCGCGTTCCATCCGCTGCGCGGGTTGCTGCGGGAGATGCGCGGGGGGAAGTGATCGCCCCTCGTCGCAAGCAAGCCCCTGCCGCTCCAGACCCCTCGTCCTGAGGCGCGCCCGCAGGGCGCGTCTCGACGGACGCGCGCCCCGGCCCATGCTTCGAGACAGCTCCTCCGGGGCTTCCTCAGCATGAGGGGCGTGGAACTGGCGCGGCGTCACGCCCCGCGACGATGCCGCCCTGCAAGCGCGTCTTCCGCATCCGCCAGCTCCTCGCGCCGGCGTCCGTAGCCGTCGGCATAGACGGACGCGCTGCGGCGGGCGAGGCCGTGTTGGGTTTTTTCCCAGTGGAACGGCCGCAGCCACAGTTCGAAGGCGCCGCGCCAGGCGGCGAGCGACAGCATGGCCAGCCAGACAGGGAGCCACAGCAGCCTCGGCAGGAGCGCGTGAAGCCCACGCCGCCTTGCGCCGATCACCAACGGTCCCAGCAAGGCCGCGACGCCGTACAGCGCCGTGCAGCAGTAGAGCGTCGTGGTGGCGACTTCGAGCAGTCCCTGCGGCGACAGCAGGCGGCCGAACAGACAGTCGTAGAGGAACACGCCGGCGAACCATGGGCCCAGCAACGGCCCCATCAGCGCGCTGGCGAACAGCGCGACGACCGCGAGCGCGCGGCGCGGGCCGAGATCGTGGCAGAAGGCGCGCGGCGTCGACAGATGGGCGATGGCGGTCTGCATCCAGCCCTTCATCCAGCGGCTGCGCTGGCGCAGCAGGGTTTCGAAAGTGAGCGGCGCCTCTTCCAGAGTCTGTGCGGGGAAGGTGTCGACATCGAAGCCGGCGCGGGCGAGACGCAGGCCGAGATCGGCGTCCTCGGTCACGTTCCACGGATCCCAGAACCCCACGGCGCGCAACGCCTCGAGCCGGAAGTGATTGCTCGTTCCGCCAAGGAACAGCGGCAACCGCATCTGCGCGAGACCGGGATTGAAGACATCGAACAGCGCGGCGTAGTCCAGCGCGAACAGCCCCGTCAGCGGCGTGTCGGCGCCGTTGTCGATGACGAGGCTCGCCTGCAATGCACCGAGCGTTGGCGGCGACTGCGCGAATATGGCGGCCGCCGAACGCAGCTGACCGGCGCGCGGCAGGTCTTCGGCGTCGAGCACGGTGGCGAGCGTGCCGCGCGCCAGCGGCATCGCCGCGTCGAGCGCGTTGGGCTTGGTGCGCGGCCCGCCCGGCGGCACGACGACGATCTCGTGCGGCGCGTGCGGCGGCCAGCGCCGCAGCGCATCGGCGGTGGCGACGTCGTCGGCTTCCACCATGAACTTGATGTCCAGCTTGGCGCGGGGGTAGTCGAGATTGTCGAGCGCGCGCGTGAGCTGACGCGCGACGGCCTCTTCCCGATAGAGCGCGACGACGACGGTGTAGACCGGCAGATCGGCGTCGGCGATCGTCGGTGCGAGCGCGGATGTTTTTTCGCGCGAGCAGGCGCAGGCGATCAGCCGCAGCAGGACGCCGGCGAGGAACAGCGTCGCCACCGCCGGCGCGACGACGGGCGCGAGCGGCGACAGCAGTGCGAGCGGCGGCAACATCGTCACGGCGGCGGCTATGGCCACGTGGCGGCGCCGGATCGTTCTGGCGCGCGCCGAGGGGAACAGACTCGCGGGGCGGGTTTCCTGCGCCCGCCGCGCCTGCGTCAGACAGGACGGCGTCGTCAGCGCACAGCGCCCGCGCGCGGCGCGCGTTGCGCCGATCAGCGGCGCGAGGGCTGCGCCTCTGGGCGCCAGCAGCCAGTCGACGCCGTCGCTTCGCGTCTCGAGACGCGCCCAATGGGCGCCGCCGCTGTCGAAGGCCGGGTCGGAAAGCCGGAAGTCGTCGAGAAACGCGACCCGCAAATGCGCCGCGAGCGCGCGGTAGAAGGCGACCTCCGTCACATAGCCTTCGGCGATCAGCGTCTCGTCCGCAAAGACGCCCTGACGGCGGGCGAGTTTTGCGGCGTGGCGCAGCAGTTCGGGCGGAACGCCGTCCTCGACGAGAAAGCCGATCTCGGTCGGCAGCGCCCGGGCCGCGGCGCCGGATTCGGTCGGGCGCCGCCGGGTCTTGCGGTCGGGCGCGGGGCGGGGCGGCGGCGCGCCCAAGGGAAGTCGTTCGAAGGACCAGACGCTCATGATAAGACTCGCGACACGACGAACACCACAAACGAACGCCGGGCAGTCTGCCGAGGGAGGAGCGAGTTGGCAAGGTTTTTCAGAAACTTGACAAAATCTCTCATTGTCACCGCCGCGCTGGCTGCATTGGCGGCCGCGCCGGCGCGATCAGCGGCGCCGCTGTTTTTCGACACGGCGCGGCCTCTGGAGAAGCCCGACCTTTCCGGTCTGACTGCCCTGCGATTTCTGACCGAGGACGATTATCCGCCGTTCAATTTCCTCGCCGCCGACGGGCGTCTTGCCGGGTTCAACATCGATCTTGCCCGCGCCTTGTGCGCCGAACTCGCGCTCACCTGCACCATCCAGCGCCGGCGCTTCGATCTGTTGCTGCCGGCGCTCGCCGCTCATGAGGGCGACGCCGTCGTCGCCGCGTTGGCGATGAATGCGCAGACGCGCGCGAAGGCGGATTTCACCGCGCCCTATCTGACGTTGCCGGGGCGCTTCGTGCTGCGCCGGGACTCGGTGCTCAAGGGCGTGACGCCTGTCGATCTCGACGATCGCTCGATCGCCGTCGTCGCCGGCTCCAGCCACGAGGCGTTCTTGAAGAAATTCTATCCGCGCGCACGAGCGATGCCCTATGACGACGCCGCGCAGGCGCGCAAGGCGCTGGAGACCGGCCGCGTGCATGCGCTGTTCGGCGACGCGGTGTCGCTGTCATATTGGTTGGCGGGCGCCGACTCGAAAGGCTGCTGCGCCTTTCGCGGCGGACCGTTCACCGATCCGCAGTATTTCGGGGACGGGGTCGCCATTGCGGTGGGAAAGGGCGCCGATCCGCTGCGCAGGGCGCTGGATTACGCCCTCGCGCGCCTTGCAAGAAAGGGCCGGCTGTCGGAAATATACTTGAAGTATTTTCCGGTCGGCCCTTTCTGATCACCTTGGCCGCGTCGCGGTGAGCAGCGTGTCGACGCCCTCGCGCCAGCGCACGGTCACATCTGCGAAGCCAAGGGTTTCCAGCGCTTTCAGCGACGGCGTGAACCACATGATGTGCTCGTCGGATTCGTCCGAGAAGAAATGCACCACCCATTCCTGCAGAAGATCGGGGCGGGCCAGATCGGTGAAAACCTTGAACCAGTGACGCACGAGATTCTGCGTGAGCACGAGATGGGCCGCGCGGTCGTCGAGCGCATAGCGGTCGCCGTTGAGAAACAGGCCACCCGGTTTCAGCACGCGCAGGATTTCGGCGAGAACCTCGCGCCGATAGCCTTCGAGGAAATTGTGGATGGCGTAATTCGAGACGACGAGATCGAAGGCGCCGTCCGGCTGCGCGCGCAGATAGGCCAGCGCATCCGTCTCGACGAAATCGACGCGGCCGACGGCGGTCTGCGCGGCGAGATTGCGTTTCGCCTGCGCGAGCATGGCCGGCGACGCGTCGATGCCGACCAGCGACAGATCGGAGCGGGCCGAAAGATAGGGCAGCGTGCTGATGCCCGACCCGCAGCCGATTTCGAGGCCGCGCAGCGCTTCGCCCTTCCGCCAGCCGGCGAGAAAGTCGCTTGCCATGCGGGGCAATTGCACCGAAGTCGGGCACAACTTTTCGAGCAGGTGATATTCTTCGCCGATCGGGCCGGTGAAGAGATTGTCGTCGATCATGCAGTTGGACTCCGGTCGAGACGCCGCCGGCGCAGGGCGGCGCGCAGATGCATTTACAGCCTGTGAGGCCCGCGGCGCCACGTTCCCGTCAATGCCGCGCGAAGCGCCAGTCCGGGCGCACGCTCCTGATCATCATGACTTCGGCAATGGACTGGCGGGTGATCAGTCCCTCGAGCCGACCGTCGTCGTCGACCACGCCGAGCGCGCTCGCAGCTTCGAGTTGCTTCAGCGCCTTGTCGAGCGTGGACCGAGCCGCAATGACGGGAGTGTCCTTTTGCACGAATTGTGCGATTGGCGCAGCCGGAGGTGTTTCCTTTAGCGCATCGATGATGTCGGACCGGCGCAGCAGGCCGGTCAGCCGGCCTTGTGGATCGAGCACCGGAAACTCTTCCTGCGAGGTGGCGAGCATGGCGTCGACCGCCTCCTGCACCGTCGCGGCGCGGTCGAGAGTCATGAAACGGGTTTCCATGACATCCTCCGCCGCCACGTCGCGGGTGGCGGCGCTTGCGAAGGTCATCTGCGCCTCGCCGGCGGCGGCCATGTAGACGAAAATGGCGATGAACAACAGCAGCGGATTGCCGAACAGGCCGGCAAAGCCGAGCAGAAAGGCGAAGCCTTGCCCGATGGTCGCGGCGATGGCGGTGGCTTTCTCTTGCCCGAGCCACATGGCCAGCGTCGCGCGCAGCACGCGCCCGCCGTCCATGGGAAAGGCCGGCACGAGATTGAACACGGCGATGAACAGATTGGCGGCGGCGAGGCGCTGCAGGAGGCCGAGTTGCGGATCGTCGATGCGCAGCGCGCCCTCGAGATCCGCGACGCCGAGGCCGAGCACGATCACGCCGGCGATGGCGACATTCACGGCCGGGCCGGCGAGGGCGACGAGCAACTCCTGCCAGGGCTTGTCCGGCATTTTCTCCATGTCGGCGACGCCGCCGATCGGCAGCAGCGTCACGACTTTTGAGACGATCCCGAAGCGCCGGGCCGTGAGAATATGCCCGAATTCATGCAGGACGACGCAGGTGAAGATGGCGAGGATGAACAGGAGACTGTCGCGCGCTGCATCGAGCCCGCCGCGGCTATAGGCGGAAGCGCCGATCCAGACGAGAAACAGCAGAAAGGTGACATGAATCCTGACCGCGGTGCCCTTGAAGGACCCGATGGTGACCGACCAGCGCATGACGCCTCCCCTGTTGAAATAGTCTCCGCCTAGATAAGGCGTGGACACGGCATTTGCGACTCCGAAACCAAAAACGCCGGAAAACGCTCCCGCATGACGGGAACATCTTCCGGCGAAGGCCGCGAAACGGGGAGAGGCAGTCGGATATCAGAGGCGATAGCGGATCTGGTCGGTCCAGAAGCGCTCGAGGCGGGTGAGCGAGGTGTTGAGGGTGCGGAACTCTTCGCAGGTCACGCCGCCGATGTTTTCCACGGTGGTGGCGTGCTTGTCGTAAAGCTGCGCCACGATCTCGTGCACTTCCTTGCCCTTGGGGGTGAGGCTGATGCGCACCGAGCGACGGTCGAGGCGCGAGCGGGCGTGGTGCAGATAGCCCATCTCGACCAGCTTCTTGACGTTGTAGGACACGTTCGAGCCGAGATAGTAACCGCGGGTGCGCAGTTCGCTGGCGGTGAGTTCCTTGTCGCCGATGTTGTAGAGCAGCAGCGCCTGCACGGAATTCACGTCGCCGCGATCTCTACGGTCGAATTCGTCCTTGATCACGTCGAGCAGGCGGCGATGCAGACGCTCGACCAGCGTCAGGGCCTCGAGATAGATCGGGCGGATTTCGCCGATGCGTTCGGCGCGGGCCTGGGTCGGGGCGGTTTTGGTCATGGCGTTCATCGTCGTCTCCAAGGCTTCGCGTCGGTTGCTGCGACATTGCTTGCCGCTGTTCATGTCACGAAGGTAGTCGGGCCGGATGAAAACCAGTTTAAACAAGACGCTGAATCCGGCGTTTACCGCGATGGCGCGAGTTGAAGTGAATCGGACGTGAAAGACAAGGAATGTTTTACTGTGAATTCTCCTTAAGTTTTACGCTGAGGCCCGAGAAATTCGAGGGCTTGCCGCAGCAAGGTGGAGCGCGGCGGCGCCGCGAGCGACGCATCATATTTGCGCCGACGCAGCCGCGGCGCATCGAGGTCGCGGCTGGCTTCATAGGTGAGCACGAAATAAAGCCCGACCAGCAGCAGATCGACCCCGACCAGCCAGAAGCCGCCGGCGAAGATGCCGGGGATGCTGAAGGTGACGAAAATCTGCGCGCTGGCGATGAGCAGCCACAGCACGCCGCCCCAGGGCGTCGCCAACCACAGGCCGACGCCGGCAACGATGTCGAGCACCGCGAAGAAGACGATGGCGAAGGCCGCTGCCTGCGGCAGGCCATCGAAAATCGATACTTCCGCGCCGAGGATGAAGCGCCACTGCATCAGCCCCTGCGCCAGCCAGAAGACGGCGACGATGCGCATGAAGCGGGTGAGCAGATGCCCCCAGCGGGTGGCGCCGCCATGGGTGGGGGATTCGCCCAGACGTATGGCGCGGTAGGGATCGTCGGCGTCTTCGAGGATTTGCTGGTCGGGCATGGGCTCTGGGATGTGATGGAGGTCGGGACCGATATCGGGCGCCGGCAAGGCTATTTTGCGGCGGGCGCGAAGGCGAGAAAATAGTCGACCCTCATCCCGGGAGCCGCAGCGGGCGGTGTCTCGAAGGCGGCTACTCAGAGGCTTCAGAGTTGGGTGTCATTTTTCAACGCCATTGCAAATCTGGAATGAATAGCAGCCGGCTCCAACGGAAACTTCGGCGGAGCATCGCGCGACGGCGCGACGACCGCTCTGATCAGGCCCAGACCTCGATCCGAGGTGAAATGCAAATTGGCGCCAAACCCGAGTTCCTCAAACCAGCAAAACGCCGGGAACATCATTCCGATCTTTTCCCAGGCGATAGCTCTGGCGGAGGCGGGGATTTTGCCGGTGAAATCATAAACACCGTTGTCCATCACCGCCACCGTCAGGTTAGCTGGTGCGCAATCGGCAATAGTTGCAAGTGAATTCAGCGACATGGCCAGCGCGCCGTCTCCACAAATGGCCAATACCGGTCGTGTCGGGACGCCCAGCGCAACACCGAGCGCGACAGCTGCGGCCATGCCCATAGGACCTGTCAGGTAGAGATATTCTGGTCGATCTCCAGTGGCGTGAAGCCAAACGGTTTGAGATCCAATATCGCTCACGACGAGCGCGTTCGCGGTGTTGGCTGCTCGCGCCAGCAATCCAATTGCCTCTACCTGTTCCATTGCGAGATGTCCTTGTGTCGTCAAATCCTATCCGGGGGCATGTCAAGCAACAGAAAAACCGGCTCAGATCCGCTGGCGGCGCGAGCATAACACAACTTCAATATATCTTTTTCATCACGAAAATTTCTCCACGAAATCGAAAAAACGCATAGCGCATCAACAATTTTCTGAAAATATCTGTATTTCTGTACGTCGTAGCGCGTCGTATCGTAGATATTTCCTCTATTTGCGATAATTACAACAAATGGCGTTCTGTAGGTCAGGCACAGTGTCGAGAAGCAGCCGACTGCATTCATAAAGCCTACATTTTGTATCAAAAGCAAAGGGCGTTTATTGCACATCACCAGACCTGTGGCGATCCCAAAGCATTCCTCTTCTCTTGTCGCCGCAATGTAGCGGATCGTCGGAGACAGCGATATCTGCGAAATCATTGGCGCAAGATAGCTGTCAGGAACCCCGATAACGTGATCGACACCAGCCTCGGTGCAGGCGGTTGCAAAGCCACTCAAAATCGACACGGTCGCCTCCTCTCAGCTTTGAAAGTGACTCCATCAAGAAATGACTCTTTTACCGATTAAAACAGCAATAGGCAAAAGGCAAATAGTTACGCAAACAAAAAATCGAAAATGCCGTGATGTGCTAATATCCTCATATATGTTTGGAAACCAATGATAATACCCAACAGAAATCAGCAAGCCCACGGCCGCAGATGCAATTTCCGGGAGCGACGAGGCGATGTAAAAAACAAACGACAAGATCACGCTAACTAGTCCAAAATATTTCGGATAGACGGCATGTCTATAGTAATAAGAAACGATCTTATCCGTATTGCCATTGAATTGATTGAACGTCGTGTCAAGCGCGTCCACTGCAACAACTAGAAGAATAAATGAAGAGCAAGAAAAAATTATAGATGCATACAGCATTGCTATCTGCCAATTACTATCTGAATTGATGAGCTTTCCCGATCCAATATTTAGTTGATTCAAAGCTTCATATGCGCGGGTTGATAAAAGTGTTGAGGCGGCAATTATTATGGCGAGTGCTGTAATGGTTGTCTTTGCTTTTTCACGAAAGAAAGGCACTCTGTCCGTATTGGAGCTTTCTCTATCCCACAGTAGAGATTCGTCGTGAAGCAGACGTCGCAGCGATTGCACATCAATGTCGCATTCTATCGAGATAAAGTAAAAAAATATTATTAATATATATGAGGTTATGTATGTAGTAAAAATCATTTTTCCGGTGCTGGCTCCGTCTATGCGTGGTGTGCTCTCAAATATTCCCGGCACAGAGATGATGAAAAATAGTGCGATCATCAAGGATGCCATAAATACATGGCCGATATATTCATGGGGGCGGCGGCGCGCCCTGAAATCTTTCTTGATCACGGGGCTCTCCCTAAATGCTGTTGGTGGAGTCCGGCAAGAGTTGCGAGTGATCGCTTTTTGGAGTGCCCGCCAATGAGGCCTTCGGGCGCCCGGCAGATTTCCTTTCGCGTGTCGAAACAGGTTCTGGGACCCGCGATTCAATCGACCGGCACGGAGGCTAACTCATGTGCGTCGGTTGCGCCAGAGGATCGATCCTCGACGAGTTGTCGATATGGCGCGACTCCGAATCGGAAAAATGGTGCGCGCCTGTGTGCTCCCGCGGCTTGCTGCGCACTGGGACTTCCCATTTGACGCCGCTCCGCCCCGCGCGTAAAAGATTCGTGACGGTCCTTCACATGAGGGTGAAAAGGGAACGCGGTGAGGGTTTTCCCGATCCCGCGGCTGCCCCCGCAACTGTGACCGGCGAGGCTGCGCCATCGGCCACTGGGTGAAAGCCCGGGAAGGCGGCGCGGAGCTCACGACCCGGGAGTCAGGAGACCTGCCGTCACGAACCGCAACTGACGCCGCCGGCGGGGCGGCCGGGAGATGACGATGACCACGAACACTTTTTCCAAGGCTACTCTGTCCGCCGCGCGCCTCGAGACGATCAAGGCCGTGTTCGCTGCCTGCATCGTCGGCTTCGGCCTGTTGTGGGTCACGGGCTTTTCCGCGGTCGAAGCGGCGCATGACGCCGCGCACGACACGCGCCACGCCCAATCCTTCCCCTGTCACTGACCCCGCCTTGATCCAGCGTGTGCTGGGGGTCGGCCTGCTGGCCGGCCTCGCCGCGGGGCTTGCGATCGCGGCCTTGCAGCATGTCACCACGACGCCGCTGATCCTCGCCGCCGAGGTGTTCGAGACGGCGCAGCACGCCGCCCATGGCGAGACCGAGGCCGCCCCCTGGAGCGGCCTCGCCCGCACCGGCGTGACCAGCGTTGCCGCGGTTTCGGTGTGTGCGGGCTATGCGCTGCTGCTGCTCGCCGGCATGCTCGCCGCCGGTGAAAAGATCGACGCGCGCTCGGCGGTCCTGTGGGGCGCCTGCGCCTTCGCCGCCGCCGGCCTCGCCACCGGCCTCGGCCTCGCCCCGCAGCTGCCGGGCGCGGCCGAAAGCGATCTCCACGGCCGGCAAATCTGGTGGTTCGCCACCGCCGCGGCGACCGCTGCCGGCCTGTTCGCGTTGTTGCGGCTCGATGGGCTCGCGCCGCGCCTGTTCGGCCTCGCGGCGATCGTCCTGCCGCATCTGTTCACACCGCTGCCCGCGGCGCCGGAGAGCACCGCGCCGGCCGAACTCGCGGCGCGTTTTGCCGCCGCTTCGCTCGGCGTGCAGGCGGTGAGTTGGGTGCTGGCGGGCGCCTTCGCAGGGGGGCTGTGGGCGCTGTTCGAGCAGCGCGAGAAGAAAGACGCTGCATGAGCGCGAAGATTCCCGTCACCATCGTCACCGGCTTTCTCGGCGTCGGCAAGACCACGCTCATCCGCCATGTGCTGGAGACGGCGAAGGATCGCCGCCTCGCGCTGGTGATCAACGAATTCGGCGATGTCGGCGTCGATGGCGACATTCTTCGCGCCTGCGGCGTCGAGAACTGCCCCGAGGAAAATATCGTCGAACTCGCCAATGGCTGCCTGTGCTGCACGGTGGCGGATGATTTCATCCCGGCGATCGAGGCGCTGCTGGCCCACGAGAAGCGTCCCGATCACATCATCATCGAAACCAGCGGTCTCGCTCTGCCCAAGCCTTTGGTGAAGGCCTTCGACTGGCCGGCGATCCGCTCGAAGCTCACGGTCGACGGCGTCATCGCCGTCATCGATGGCAAGGCGGTGGCGGAAGGGCGCTTCGCCGACAACGCCGAAGCCGTCGCAAACGAGCGCGCGCAGGACGGCGCCATCGATCACGACAATCCGCTCGAGGAAGTGTTCGAGGATCAGCTGGCCTGCGCCGATCTCGTCATCCTCAACAAGACCGACCTGCTTGGCGACGCTGAAGACGCGCTGGCGATGACGCGCATTCGCGCGGGGGCCGGCGCCCGCTCCGGCGCGCTGAAAGTGGTGCGCGCGCGCGCGGGCAAGGTCGACGCCCGCGTGCTGCTCGGCCTCGCCGCCGCGGCCGAGGACGACCTCGCCAATCGCCCGACGCATCACGACACGGAAGAGGATCATGACCACGAGGATTTCGAATCCTTCGTCGTCGACATTCCTGCCGCCAGCGATGCGGCGGCGCTGGTGGCGCGGCTGGCCGACACGGCCGGCGCGCACGATATCCTGCGCATCAAGGGCTTCGTCGACATTGCCGGCAAGCCCATGCGCCTGCTGGTACAGGGCGTCGGTTCGCGCTTTCAGCATCATTTCGACCGGCCGTGGCGCTCTGGCGAAGAGCGGCGTGGGCGGCTGGTGGTGATCGGTGAAAAAGGCCTCGATCGCGCGGCGATCATCGCTGCACTCGCGCCGGGGTGAGGCGCCATGCATCTGCTGCCGCGCGACATACATGGTCTCGACGACGCGGCGGCGGCGGTCGATCTGGCGCAGACGCCGGCCGACATCGTGTTCCTGTCTTTTTCGGATTCGGAACTTTGTCTGCTGGCGCGGCTGCATGAACAGGGTGATTTCGTGTCGCTGCGCTGCGCGCAGCTGGCGCAGCTCAAGCATCCCTATTCCGTCGATCTCTACATCGAAACCGTCGCGCGCCATGCGAAGCTGGTGGTCGTGCGGCTGCTCGGCGGCAAGGACTACTGGCCCTATGGCGTCGAACAACTGGAAAGCGCCGCGCGCACGCATGGCTTCGCGCTGGCCATCGTGCCCGGCGACGTTGTCGAAGATGCACGCCTCGCCCGCGCCTCGACGCTGGACGACGAGGCGCTGCGCCGCATCCGGTCCTTCTTCGATCATGGCGGGCCGGACAATCTGCGCCACCTCCTCGCCTGTCTGAGCACACTCGCGGGCGCGCCGCGGCCCTTTGCCGAGAGTGTTGCACTGCCGGGCGCCGGCGTCGTCGCGGACTTGCGCCGTTCTGCGGGGTTGGAAGCGCCGCGCGCGGCGATCGTCTTTTACCGCTCGATGTTTCTCTCCAGCGATATCGACCCGCTGGCCGCGCTCGCCGATGCGCTGTCGTCGCGTGGCGTCGCGGTCGGGGCGGCATATGTCGTCAGTCTGAAGGACCCGGAGAGCGCCGCTTTCGTGGCGGACTGGCTGCAAGCGTTTCGGCCCGATGTGGTCGTCAACGCCACGGCCTTTTCGGCGCGGGGAGACGCTGGCGGCGCGCTCGATGTCGCGGATGCGCCGGTCCTGCAGGTCGCTCTGGCGACGTCGTCCCGCGCGGCCTGGACGCAATCGGCGCGCGGCGCCAATGGCGCCGATCTCGCCATGAATGTCGTGCTGCCCGAGGTGGACGGGCGCATCTTCACCCGCGCGATTTCCTTCAAGGAGCCGGCGCCGGCGCCGCTGGCCTGCGAATTCGCGCCGGTGCGCCATGCGCCGGACGCCTCGCGCATCGATTTCGTCGCCGATCTCGCTGTGAACTGGGCGAAGCTACGCCGAAAGGCGAACGCCGAGAAGCGCCTCGCGCTGGTGCTGTCCGATTATCCGACGCGCCGTGGCCGCGGCGGCTACGCCATCGGGCTCGATACGGAAAAGAGCGTCTTCGCCATCGTCGCGGCGCTGGGCTCAGCGGGGTACGATGTCGACGCCGATGCGCTCGGCGCCGCGCCGATGCGCGCGCTGGAAGATGGCGCCGGCTCTTGCGCGTTGTCGCTGGGCGATTACGACGCGTGCTTTTCCGCGCTGCCCGAAGCTTTTCGCGCCAGCGTCATGGAGGCCTGGGGCGCGCCGCAGGACGATCCGGCTTTTGTCGACGGCGCCTTCCGCTTCTCCTGCATCGAGAGCGGAAGGTTGGCCATCGCGCTGCAGCCCGATCGCGGCGCGCGAAGCGAACGGCGTGAGAGCTATCACGATATGCAGCGGGCGCCGCGTCACGCCTATGTCGCCTTTTATCTCTGGCTGCGCGGCGACAAGGCCATCGACGCGCTGATCCATCTGGGCGCCCATGGCACGCTGGAATGGCTGCCCGGCAAGGCGGTGATGCTGTCGCAAGACTGCGCGCCGGAAGCGCTGCTCGGGCCGACGCCGCTCATTTATCCGTTCATCGTCAACGATCCGGGCGAGGCGGCGCAGGCCAAGCGGCGCACGGCGGCGGTGACGCTCGGCCACATGACGCCGCCGCTGGTGGAAGCGGGCCTCTACGACGCCGCCGCCGAAATCGAGACGCTGCTCGACGAATACGCCAATGCCGCGACGCTCGATCCGCGGCGCGCGAAGCACATCGCCGGCGCCATTCTCGACGCCGCGACGCGTAACGGCCTCGTGGCGGAATGCGGCGCCGACGGCCTCGATGTCGATGCGTCGCTGACGCGCCTCGACGCCTGGCTGTGCGACGTGAAACAACTGCGCGTCGGCGACGGGCTGCATGTCTATGGCGAGGCGGGCGAGGAAATGCCGGCGCTGCGACGCGCGCTCGCCGGGCGCTTCATCGAACCCGGTCCGGCCGGCGCGCCCTCGCGCGGACGCGCCGATGTCGTGCCCACCGGCCGCAATCTGTTCTGCATCGATCCGCGCCATGTGCCGACGCGCACGGCCTTCGACATCGGCCTGCGCGCGGCGCAGGAGGTAATGACTCGCCATGCGCAGCAGCACGGCGACTGGCCGCGGTCGGTGATGCTCGATCTATGGGGGAGCGCCAGCATCCGCACCGGCGGCGAGGAGATCGCGCAGGCGCTGGCGCTGATCGGCGCGGCGCCGCTGTGGGACAACGCCTCGGCGCGCGTCGTCGGTTTCGAGATCGAGCCGGCGGCCAAGCGCGCCTTTCCGCGCGTGGATGTGACGCTGCATGTCTCGGGCCTGTTTCGCGACATGTTCCCGAACCTCATCGCCCTGTTCGACGACGCCGCGCGCGCCGTGGCGGCGCTGGACGAAGACGAAGATTTCAATCCGCTGGTCGCTACCCGCGATGCGCAGCGGATTTTCGGCGCCGCGCAGGGCGCATATGGTCTCGGCGTCGTCGAGAAAGTGTCGCGCGGGGAATGGACGAACCGCGCCGATCTCGGCGCCGCCTTTCTCGATGCGGCGGGCCATGCCTATGGACGCGACGGCGACAGCGCCCCGGCGCGCGCGGCTTTCGCACAGCGCGTTGCCGGCGCCGATGCGCTGGTGCATGTGCAGGACATGGCCGATGTCGATGTGCTCACCGGCGCGGCCTTCGCCGATTACGAAGGCGGCTTTGCCGCTGCGAACCAGTTGCTCGGTGGCGCCGCCGACATTCTGCATGTCGATGCGACGGCGCCGGAGCGTCTGCGGGCGCGGTCTCTGAAAGAGGAAGTGGCGCGCGTGGTGCGCGGGCGCGTCGCCAATCCGCGCTGGCTGGCCGGACAGATGCGGCACGGCCATCGCGGCGGGGCAGAAATCGCCGAAGCGATCGACAATCTCTTTGCCTTTGCGGCGACCAGCGGCGTCGTCGACGATGCGCAATTCGATCTCGTGTTCGACGCGACACTGGGTGATGAAACCTTGCGTTCATTCCTGCTCGACAAGAACCCGCGCGCAGCGCAGGCGATGGCGCAGACGTTCCGGCAGGCGATGGCGCGGGATTTGTGGCAGACGCGCCGCAACAGCGTCGGCGTGGCTCTTGCTCTGGTTGAGGAGCGTCATGACTTCACCGCCTGACATCAAGGGCTGGTGCCCCGGCGCGCTGCGGCCGATGGCCAGCGTCGATGGCCTGCTGTTTCGCGCCAAGGCGATCGGCTCGCGCCTCACAGCGGCGCAGGCGGCCGAGATCGCCGCGATTTCTCGTCGCTGCGGCAATGGCGCCATCGATCTGTCGCAGCGCGCGCAACTGCAATTGCGCGGACTGACCGAAGCGACGCTGCCGCAGGCGCTGTCGCACCTTGCCGCCATCGGCATGCTGGCGCCGGACGCGGTCGCCGAAAGCGTGATGAATGTGCTGGCCTCGCCGCTTGCCGGGCAAGGCGCCGCGCATTTCGACGCCAACGATGTTGCGATCCGGCTCGTGGCCGCGATCGAAGCCGACTCCGAGTTGCGCAAATTGCCGGGTAAATTCCTGTTCCTCGTCGATGACGCAAGTCCGCTGTCGCTGGCGGGTGTCGAGGCCGACATCCGCATCGAGGCGCAGGGCGAGGGCGCGCGGGTCTCCATCGCCGGCACCGCCGAAAGCGTTTCTGTCGCCGCCGAGGGCATCGTCGAGACCGCGACGGCGCTGGCGCGGGCTTTCGTTGCGCTGCGTGCCGGTAACGCCTTCGACTGGCGCCGCATGGCGCGGCTCGTCGAAGCGCGCGGCGCCGATGTGGTTTTCGACACGGCCGGCCTCGCCGAACGCACGCCGCGCGCAATTGCGCCGGGAACGACGCCTGGCGATGTGTTCGGCGCGCAAGCCCACAATGGGGTTTTCTTCGCGGGTGTCGGCGCGCCGTTCGGGCGCTGGCGCGCGGAGGATCTGGCGCTGCTCGCGAGTCTTGCGCAGCGCGAGGGGTGCGGTGAACTGCGCCTCACGCCCTGGCGCGCACTGCTGGTTCCCGCCGTGACGCAGGGCGCAGCACAGAGGATCGCGCAGGCGGCGGCGGAGCGGGGGCTCCTGGTGGAGGGCGATGACGCGCGTCTCGCCATCGCCGCATGCCCGGGCGCGCCGGAATGTCCGCAAGCGCTGGGCGACACGCGGTCCTTTCTCGAAGGTCTCGGCGCCGCCGCGCGGGCGCTGGCCGGCGAGGACGGCGTCGGCCTGCATGTGTCGGGCTGCGCCAAGGGCTGCGCGCATCCCGCCGCCGCGCCGGCGACGCTTGTGACGCGCGGCGATGTGTATGATCTGATCGACAAGGGTCGCGCCGGCGATGCGCCGAGCGCGACCGGCTTGACGCGGCCGGCGCTGATTGCAGCGCTTGCAGCCCGCGCGGCCGAAGGAGCAGCATGACCGAAGACTACATCCGTGACGGCGCCGCGATCTACGAGCGCTCCTTTTCCATCATCCGCAGCGAGGCGGAACTCTCCCGCTTTTCGCGCTCGGAAGAGAAGGTCGCCGTGCGCATTATCCATGCCTGCGGCATGGTGGAGGTCGCGCGCGACATCGTGTTTTCGCCCGGCGCCGCCGACGCCGCCCGCGCGGCATTGCGGGGTGGGGCGCCGATCCTTTGTGACGCCAATATGGTGGCGCATGGCGTGACCCGCGCGCGCCTGCCTGCAAGCAACGAGGTGATCTGCACGCTCGCCGACCCGGCCGTCGCGCCGCTCGCGAAGAAAATCGGCAACACCCGCAGCGCGGCGGCGCTGGAGCTGTGGCGCCCGCGTCTCGCCGGCGCCGTCGTCGCCATCGGCAATGCGCCGACAGCGCTGTTCCGTCTGCTGGAAATGCTCGAGCAGGGAGCGCCGCTGCCAGCGGCGGTGATCGGCATGCCGGTTGGCTTCGTCGGTGCGGCGGAATCGAAGGAGGCGCTGCGCGTCTTCGGCCGCGTTCCCTTCATCGTCGTCACCGGCCGCAAGGGTGGTAGCGCCATGGCGGCGGCGGCGGTGAACGCTTTGGCGAGCGACAAGGAATGACGATGCTTCGGCAAGGCGTTCTCATCGGCGTCGGGCTCGGCCCCGGCGATCCGGACCTCGTCACCGTCAAGGCGGCGCGGCTGATCGGCGCATCGACAGTCGTCGCGTTTTTCGCCAAGCGTGGGCGTGTCTCCAACGCCCGCACCATCGCCGCCGGATATTTTCCGGCCGGCTGCGAAGAAATTGCGCTGGAATATCCGGTGACGACGGAAATTCCCTTCGAAGACGACGCCTATGTCGACGCGCTGGCGCGCTTTTACGAAGAGAGCGCGGCGCGCCTTGCCGCCGTGCTGCACGACGGGCGCGACGTGACGCTTCTGTGTGAAGGCGATCCGATGCTCTACGGGTCCTTCATGCATCTCTTCACGCGGCTGAAGGACAGTTTCGAGGTGGAAATCTGCGCCGGGGTTTCCGGTATGTCCGGCTGTTTCGCAGCGGCGCGCCAGCCGATGACTTGGGGCGACGACATTCTCACGGTGATGCCGGCGACGTTGCCGGAGGACGAACTGGTGCGGCGCCTGCGCGCCACCGACGCCGCCGTGGTGATGAAGATCGGCAGCAATTTCGCCAAGCTGCGCCGCGCGCTGCACAAGGCCGGCGTGGCCGAGCGCGCGGTCTATGTCGAACGCGGCGCCATGCCGGGCGAAAAGATCATGCCGCTGACGCAAAAGCCGGACGACGAGGCGCCGTATTTCTCCATGGTGCTGGTTCCCGGCAACGGGCGCAGGCCATGAGCGGCGCGCTCTATATCGTCGGGCTCGGACCTGCGGGCGAAGAATGGCTCACCGCCGATGCGCGCGCGGCGCTGGAGCGGGCGCAGGACATCATCGGCTACGAGCGCTATGTCGCGCGCGTGCCAGTTCGCGCCGGGCAGACGCGCCTCGCCAGCGACAATCGCGTCGAGCTCGATCGCGCGCGCGAAGCGTTGCAGCGCGCTGCGGCGGGACGCATCGTCGCTGTGGTGTCGGGCGGCGATCCGGGGATTTTCGCCATGGCGTCCGCCGTGCTGGAGGCCGTGGATCACGGCGAGCCGGCGTGGCGCAATCTCGACATTCGCGTCATCCCCGGCATATCGGCGATGCAGGCGGCGGCGGCGCGGCTCGGCGCCCCGCTCGGCCATGATTTCTGCGTCATTTCGCTGTCCGACAATCTCAAGAGCTGCGAGACCATCGAAAAGCGTCTGACGCATGCGGCGCGCGGCGACTTCGTCATGGCCTTCTACAATCCGGCCTCGCGCGCGCGCCCGCAGACCATTTTCGAGGCCTTCGCGCTGCTGCGCGAACTGCTTCCGGCAGAGCGCATCGTCGTCTTCGCCAAATCCATCGGCCGCGAGAGGGAAGAGATCATCGTCACGACGCTCGGCGAAGCCGATGCATCCGTTGTCGACATGTCGACGCTGGTTCTCGTCGGCTCCAGCGGCACGACGCTGGTGCCGCGCGGCGATGCGCGGCCCTTTGTTTATACCTCGCGGAGGGCGCCATGACGCCCTGGCTGTCGATTCTGGGCATTGGCGAAGACGGCGTTGCAGGGCTGACGCCGGCGGCGCGCGCCTTGCTCGCGCAGGCGACATTCGTCGTCGGCGGCGCGCGGCATCTGGCGCTGCTCGGCGAAACGCCGAGCGAGACGCTCGTGTGGCCGTCGCCGCTCACGGGCGCGCTTGACGCCATCGCGGCGCGACGCGGTGCGTCGGTGGTCGTGCTTGCGTCGGGAGATCCGTTTTTCTATGGCGTCGGCGATCTGCTCGCACGCCATGTCGCGCGGGATGAAATCATCTGCATTCCTGCGCCATCCGCGTTTTCGCTCGCCGCAGCGCGGATGAAGTGGAGCCAACAGGATTGCGCCTCGCTGTCGTTGCATGGCCGCGCCTTCGAGCGCATCACGCCGCATCTGCAGCCGCGCGCCAGGGTGCTCGCGCTGTCGTGGGACGAGACGACGCCGGCGCGCGTCGCCGCGCATCTTGTCGCGCTGGGCATGGGCGCCTCGCGCCTCACGGTGCTCGAGCATCTCGGCGGCCCGCGAGAGCGCCTTCGCGAGAGCCGCGCCGATGCCTTCGCGCTGGGCGACATTGCCGCGCTCAACATGTTGGCGATCGAGGTCGAGGCGCCGCCGGGCGCACGCACGATCCCGCTCACGCCCGGCCTGCCGGACGACTGGTTCGAAAACGACGGGCAACTCACCAAGCGCGATATTCGCGCGGTGACACTCTGCGCGCTGGCGCCGCGCAAGGGTGAAATGCTGTGGGATGTCGGCGCCGGCTCCGGCTCTATCGGCATAGAATGGATGCTGGCGGATCCCGCCAATCGCACCATCGCCATCGAGCCGCATCCCGAGCGCGCCGCGCGCATCGCCCGTAACGCCGCGGCGCTCGGCGCGCCCGGCCTCGAGATCGTGCAGGCGCGTGCGCCCGCCGCGCTCGACAATCTCGCGCCGCCCGACGCGGTCTTCATCGGCGGCGGCGGCGGCGATGTCGTTGCAGCCGTGTGGGAAAGAATTCCGATTCACACCCGTCTCGTCGCCAATGCGGTCACGCTGGAGACGCAATCGTCCATCACACGATTTTTTGCAGACAGAGGCGGCGAACTTGCCCATCTTCAGGTTGCGCACGCGCGGCCGGTCGGCGGCTATCACGCGCTCGATCCGGCGATGGCGGTGCTGCAATGGCGCGGGGTGAAGAGATGACGCAATACGCATTCGGACTTGGCGCGCGCCGCGGCGTCGCGGCCGGGGAACTGATCGAGGTCGTCACGCGCGTCGCCGCCCAGCACGGGCTGCAAACGCAGGGCGCACAGCTCTATGCGCTGCAAAGCAAATCCGAAGAGGGTGGCTTCCACGAAGCGGCGCAGGCGCTCGGCGCGACGCTGGTGTTTCTGCCGCTGGCGGCGCTCAAGGCGCGCAAGGGTTCGGCGGCGACGCATTCGCCGCGCGTGCAGGCGATGTTCGGCGTGGGCAGCGTGTCGGAGGCGGCCGCACTGGTCGGCGCTGGCGTTGGCAGCAGACTGCTGGCGCCGCGCATCTCGACCCGCTTCGCCGCCTGCGCCGTTGCAAGGAGCGTGGAAGAGGCATGACCGTTCATTTCATCGGCGCGGGCCCCGGCGCCGCCGATCTCATTACCTTGCGCGGGCGCGACATCATCGCCCGCTGCCCGGTGTGTCTCTACGCCGGCTCGCTGGTGCCGCAGGGCGTGCTGGCGCATTGTCCGCCCGGCGCGCGCATCGTCGACACTGCGCCGCTGTCGCTCGACGATATCATCGCGCTGATGCAGGTGGCCCATGCGGCGGGGCAGGATGTGGCGCGGCTGCATTCGGGCGATCTCTCGATCTGGAGCGCGGTCGGTGAACAGGCGCGCCGTCTGGAGGGGCTGGGCATTCCCTACGACATGACGCCGGGCGTGCCGTCCTTTGCCGCCGCCGCCGCCGCGCTGAAGCGCGAACTTACCCTGCCGGAAGTGGCGCAATCGCTGGTGCTGACCCGCACCAGCGGCCGCGCGTCCGCAATGCCGGACACGGAGACGCTGGCGACCTTCGCCGCGGCGCGCGCGACCATGGCGGTGCATCTCTCCATCCATGTGCTGCCGCGCGTCGTCGAAGAGCTGACGCCTTTCTATGGCGCGGACTGTCCGGTTGCGATCGTTTGGCGGGCCTCCTGGCCGGACGAGACTGTGCTGCGCGGCACGCTGGCGACGATCGAGGCGCAGGCGCAGGCGGCGCCGATGGAGCGCACGGCGCTGATCCTCGTCGGCCCGGCGCTGGCTGCGGGGGATTTCCGCGAAAGCGCGCTGTACGACGCGGGCTACGACCGGCGGTTCCGGCCGCGCGGCGGGGTGTGAGAGCAAACGTTCCATATTGGTCAATGCGCCCTGCGTCCGTTACTCCTCGCAGGCACGAGCAGGTGAGCCATGACCGAATTTCGAAATTACACCGTCGTGCTGCCGATCGACATTGCCGATGTCGTCGAAGCCGAAGTGGCGTGTGGCGCCTATGGGTCGGTGGACGAAGCCTGTCGGACCGCCCTCGAGGCCTTGCTCGACAAAAATGCAGCCATAGCGCTTGGCTGTGTGACGATGTTGTCGCGGGGCATCAGGAATATCTGCGTGACCCGACCAAAGGCGTTTCCGCAGACGCGCTGGCGCTCCGGATCAAGGCGCGATCATCGCGCGGCCGCGACGTCTGATCGCGGCCGGACCATTTCGTTCCCGCCGTGTTCGTGATGCACGATCGTTCATGCGGGTCATTTTTACGCCGCTCGCTCAACGGCATATCGAATGGCTGCACGATCTGATCTCGCGGCGCGGCGGCGTTCGGACCGCCGACGCTAAATCGAGCGCATCATCGATTATTGTCGCTGTTTGGCTGATTTTCCCGAGCGTGGACGCAAGCGCGACGATATTCTTCCCGGTCTGGAACCATCGGTTTCGAACGCCGGATCGCGATCGCCTTCGTCCGTTCCGAAGGTGCGGTCCTGATCGAAGGTGTGCTCTATGCAGGACAGGATCCGGACAGCTTGAAAAAGGCGCACAAGACATGACTCCCGCTCTGCTCATCGGCGCAGCGCGCTCGTCCTCCGGCAAGACCACCGTCGCCCTGGGCCTCATGCGGGCGCTGGCGCGGCGGGGGCTTCGCGTTGCGGCGGTGAAATGCGGGCCCGATTACATCGATCCCGCCTTCCACGCCGCCGCAACCGGCCGCGCCAGCCTCAATCTCGACAGCTGGACGATGGCGCCAGACCTCGTCGGCACGCTCGCCGCGCAGGCGGGGGCGGATGCCGACATCCTCATCGCCGAGGGCGCGATGGGCCTGTTCGACGGCGTTCCCGGCGCGCCGGGGCGCACTGGCGCCTCCGCCGACATCGCCGCAGCGCTGGGCTGGCCGGTTCTGCTCGTGCACGACGTCACCGGGCAGGGGCGCACGGCGGCGGCGCTGATCCACGGCCTTGCGAGCTACGATCCGCGCGTAAAAATCGCCGGCGTGGTTCTCAACCGCGTCGCTTCGCCCCGTCATGAAAAGCTCACCGGCGAAGCGATCGCGGCGCTGGGCCTGCCGCTGCTGGGCGCGCTGCCGCGCGAGGCCGGCGTCGAACTGCCCGAGCGTCACCTCGGCCTCGTGCAGGCGCAGGAGACACAGCGGCTCGACGAGCTTCTCGACGCTCTGGCGCAGCGTGTCGAGGCGCATCTAGACATCGACGCAGCGCTGGCCGCGGCGCGCGCTTCGACCTCGCCGCTTGCGCCCGGCGGTGTGCTGCTCGCGCCGCCGGCGCAGCGCATTGCCGTGGCGCGAGACGCGGCTTTCTCGTTCTTTTATCCGCATCACGCGCAGAGCTGGCGGCGGGCGGGGACGGAGCTGGCGTTTTTTTCGCCGCTCGCCGACGAGCCGCCGCCGATGGACTGCGATCTCGTCTGGCTGCCGGGCGGCTATCCCGAGTTGCACGCCGGGCGTCTCGCAGCGAACCATGTCTTTCTGAACGGGCTGCGGGCATTTGCCGCGTCGCGTCCGGTTCACGGCGAATGCGGCGGCTACATGGTTCTCGGCGACGCGCTCGTCGACGCCGATGGCCAGGCTCATGCCATGGCTGGATTGTTGCGGCTCGAGACGAGTTTTGCGCGCCGCAAAATGACGCTCGGCTATCGCTGCGCCTCAACCTGCGCCGAAGGCGTCTTCGGACCTGCCGGCGCCGTGCTGCACGGACACGAATTCCATTATGCGACGATCGTCCGGGAGGAGGGCGCGCCCTTCGCCATGGTCACCGACGCCTACAGCGATGTCGAGATGCGGGCCGGGCTGCGGCTGGGCGTTGTTTCAGGCTCGTTTTTTCATTACGTCGCCTGAAAAAAAGGGGCCGCCGGAAACCAGCGGCCCAAGTCAAGGGAGGAAACGCCCAAGGAGGGCTACGAAACGAGAGCAACTCTCGCTGCGATGCACCAGTTATATTGCTGCGCCGCACAAGAGTCAAGCGGATTCTCGATCTGTTACCAATTCGTGAAGCTTTATCAGTGGTGCGTGGGAATTTTCGGGGGATTCCGGGTGGTTGGAGAGCACGGCGCCGCGTGGACCGAGGCGTAGCGACATATCCCTGTCGCGCTCGAGCTGCGTTCCGACCTCCGCCGACCGAATCGCTTGATCCGCCCCGGTCCCGCGTGCTATCGACGCAGCCGACCACAAGGCGCGCCGCTGGCGCGTGCGACCCGGAGAGGTGGCAGAGTGGTTGAATGCACCGCACTCGAAATGCGGCATACGGGCAACCGTATCGGGGGTTCAAATCCCTCCCTCTCCGCCAGTCTCGCAAGGCAACTACCAGAAAAGCAATTGCTTTCAAATTTTATTCCCCTCCCGGTCCGCGGAGGTCCCGGGCATGGCGAGTGTCGGGACAATACTTCCCCTTCAGCGCACATTGCTCGCGCTGGCAAGCGAGCCGTAGATCAGCATGCCGTCGGACGTGGCGATCCCGGTTCAAGGGGCGATTGAATCGGTATCACGCGTCGCTTCGTCCTGGCTCGTCCCGGAATCGGAGGACGTGGTGGGCTTGGCGCTTTTGAAAGCACTTGATCTGCCCCTGAAAAACACCCCCGTCCTGGATTAGAGTCCGGCCCATTGAGGACGGACGCGATGAAGAAGAGGCGGTTCACGGAAGAGCAGATCGTCGGGATTCTGCGGGAACAGGAGGCCGGGGCGAAGGCGGCGGATCTGGCGCGCAAATACGCGGTGTCGGAAGCGACGATTTACAACTGTAAGGCCAAATACGGCGGCATGGACGTGTCCGAAGCCAGGCGTCTGAAAGGCGTTGGAGGACGAGAATGCGCGCCTGAAGAAGCTCCTCGCCGATCAAATGCTGGGGGCGGCGGCGCTGCGGGAGCTTCCGGGAAAAAATGGTAGGGCCCGCCGCAAAACGCGACGCTGTCGCGCACCTTCGGGCCGACGTGGCTCTGTCGGAGCGTCGGGCCTGCCAGATCGTCGCCGTCGACCGCAAGACCGTGCGCTACGTATCGAAGCGACCGGCAGATGCGGAGTTGCACGAAAAGCTGCGCGATCTCGCCAACGCCCACCGGCCAGACACACATGCCCTTTTGCTTCTCCAGCATTCGTACGAGCCGACACCGCTTCGCGCGCCGCAACGACCGGCCGACCTTTGGCGTCTTCCTCCCGCGCCCAGCTCTTGCTGCCGTCGAAAGTGGTGAACAGGCCAAGATGGCTACCGATCGTACAGGCATCCGGCTGCCCGGGATAGGACGCCACGGCGTCGATCCGACCTTTGCAGCTCGCCATGCCGAGCATCGGCGTGAGGAAAGCTGCGGGATGCGCGCCGTTTGCAGCCAGAAGAAACGTTCACGGCCATGGCCGAGAAACACGCCGGTGAGGGAGAGATAGATCAGCATCAGCACGCTGGCGACGCCGAGCGTGACGCTATGGATGCGGAGCAGCCAGAGGGTCGTCGCCTTCTTGGTCGCCTTGGCGGTCTTGCTGTCCTTGGCCGCCTTGTTCCTGGCCTGCGATTTCCGCCATTTTGGCAGCGTCCGGTAGAGCAGTCCGGTGATCGACGGGACGAACATGCCGACGCCGCCGACGTCGTTCATGATCATCGACGACAGCGGATCGAAGATGCCCTTGCCAAAATGCAGATCAAAGACGAACCACAGCAGCGAGGCGCTGCCGGGACGCGATTCCGCCTTGGGCGGAGCGACCTTGACGCGTGCAGTCTTTTCAGGCGCGTCGGTCTTGAGACGGACGATCTCGGATTTGTCGATAACGGCGAGCATTTCGTCATTCGTCGCGCCGGCCGTCAGGGACGTTATGTATTCGCCGCGCAGCGTCGCAGGCCGGGCGTTGGCGTCGTGATCGTCGGAGAGATACACGCCGTCGTCGGTGGCTAACCATATGCTCGCCGGCCTCCGAGAATTCCCTGGCGGCACAAACACAGGTAACGCCAAAGGAGGCGGAAGCGGTCGAAGATCGTTTCCGCCTCGACCGCAAGACTTCGAGAATTGAAATCCACGACGCGCCGGAGCCGGCGATCTGCTTCCATTCCTTCAAAACCGGCGCACTGACGCTTTTGGCAGACGCAGTGCAAAGGTTGCGCCGCCGCCTGGCGTCGGTTCGAAGCGGACGTCGCCGTTCAGAACCTGCGCGAGTTCCGCCGAAATGACGAGGCCGAGACCGGCGCCCGAAGTCCGCGATTCCTTCCTCCAGAACGGCTCGAAGATCCGATCTCTGTCGGCCTCCGAAACTCCGGGACCGTGGTCGACGACGCGAACGCAGGCGGTCTCGTCCACCGACACGAGGATGACGCCGCCGGGCGGCTCGAACCTCAGCGCATTGTCGATGAAGTTGGAGACGATGCACTCGATCGCCCAGCGATCCCCCTGCACCACAAGCTGTTCGGGCGGCCCCGAGAACTCGATGCGCCGGCCGTTCTCGACGACGAGCGGCAAGTAGTCGGCGACAAGCGCGAGCACGAGGTCCGTCAGAGCCACGCTTTCGAGGGTCAGACGCTCTCCGGACGAAATTCTCGCCCGGGTGAGAAGTTGCTCGACGATCGTCTGGAAGCGACGGACGTCGCGCTTCACGTCGCGCCGCAGGGCATCGGCGTCGGGATTGTCGGTGTGTGCGCGCAGGATTGCGATCGGCGTGCGCAATTCGTGCGCGGCGTTTGCGATGAAACGCCGCTGTGCTGCGACCCCTGCATCGAGTCGAGCGAGCGCTGCGTTCATCGCTTCGACGAAAGGCGCGACTTCGGTCGGGGCGTCGCCGTCGGGGATACGCTGATCGAGCGAATCCATGTCGATGCGCGCCGCCTGAGCCGCCGCGTCGCGCAGCGGCTGCAAGCCTTGGCGAACGACGAGCCAGCTGATGCCTGCGATGGCGAGAAACATCGGGGCGAGATCGATCAGGCTGTGAAGCGGAAAGAATGCAAGGATCACCGATCCGAGATCGCCCGAGTGAAAATGGTAGCCATACGGCACGACTGCATAGGCGCCCACGGGCGTAGCAGTGCGACGCAAGAGCCCCCGCGCCGTCGGATCAGTGTCGCCAACCAGGTGGAACTTCAGGGATTTTGCGACGATCCGGTCTAAATTTCCGAGAGCCTCGACAATATCTGTCGACGACCCCGGCAAGGCCTTTCCGGTCGCGTAATCGAAGACAGCGTAGCGAAAGCCCGGACTTGCGTCGGCGTAATCCCGCAATTGCGGCGTCGGATCGACCCACGGCGCGCCGTCCCGCCCTTGCCTCACGGAAGCCGCGACCATAGCCCGCGCGCGATATTCACCCCAGTCATCGATCGTGATGTCCCACTGCGGCGCAAGTCCTGTCAATGTGACGACGACATCGCCGACCGGAATCAACGCCAGCGTGACGATCTGGGCAAACAGAAGATAGGCGACGAGCCGCCCGGACAGGGAGCGTCGCTGTCTGATCATGCGCGATCTCTCGAGTCGGCGCTGCCTTTGCACAACATGTATCCGACGCCGCGCGCCACATGGATGTCGACGCCCGCGCCGAGTTCCTCGAGGCGCCTGCGCAATCGGGAAACGATGATGTTGAGCGCATTGGACTGAACGTCGTCGTCGAAACCATACACCTCCTCGACCAGAGCCGCCCGGAGAACGACACGCCCGGCGTTGCGCGCCAATGCATCGATCAGCGCCAACTCGCGCTTGTGGAGCAGGACCGGCGCGCCGGCGACGGACAGCTCCCGGCGACCGGGATCGAAGCGCAGCGCTCCGACCTCGATTGCCGGAGGCGGCTCACCGCCGGGACGACGCAGCGAGGCGCGAATGCGGGCCATCAGTTCGTCGACATCGAACGGCTTGGTCATGTAGTCGTCGGCGCCAGCGTCGAGGCCAGTGATGCGTTCGTCGACTCTGTCGCAGGCGGTGAGCACGAGCACCCGCAGACCGGGCTGCAGTCGTCGCAGTTCGGCGATAATGTCGACCCCGTCGCCGTCCGGGAGACGTCGGTCGAGCACGGTGAGAGCATAGGTCTGTGTCCGTGCCGCGACGAGCGCGTCCTCGATGCGGCCGACACGATCGGCGGCGAAGCCCGACCGTCCGAGCCGGGCGACGATGACGCGGGCGATTTCAGGTTCGTCTTCGATGAGGAGGACTCGCATCATATGTCCTGAAAACGGGAGTGGCGCCGCGGAGCGTAAAGCCGCGTGGCGGATTTGCAACAGGCGCGCAAAAATTTCGTCGGTGCATGCCATGAAATACTCACGAAAGATTTCGCGCTCAGATCACCCGTCATTCCCACTCGCCTGATCGATGGCGGTGAGTCGATTCGGCAGTGGGGACAGCAGATGATCGCGCGGCGGCGGCGGCGCGCAGGGAGGCCACATGTCCATTTTCCGGCTGACGCTCGGCGTCGGTGTTTCGACTCTCGCACTCGGCGCAGGCGACTCGGGCGCTCTCGCGCAGAACACGCTCCCGCCCATTTCGATTCAGGGCGCCACGGCGCGGTCTGCGGGGCGTCCCGCGGCGCACTCGCAACGCGTCGTTCCGCCCGTGGTCGCGGCGCCCGCGCTCCCCGCCGGCGTCCAGACGACCACCGCCGGACCGGTGCGCGGCTATCAGGCGCTGACGACGCGCGCAACGCGTTTCGAAACGCCGTTGAAGCAGTTGCCTCTGTCGATTCAGGTGATTCCGCGCAAGGTCATCGACGATCAATCCGCGGTTTCACAGTCGGAAGTGTTCCGCAACATTTCCGGCGTGCAGCCGCTCAGCCCATATTTCCCGGGCGGTGTCGGGGTCAACATGCGCGGGATGCGGTCCGAGCGCTATATTGACGGACTGCCGAATTACTATGATTACGGCGTGCGTGATCTTCTCGCCAATGTCGAGCGAGTCGAGGCGCTGAAAGGTCCCGCCAGCATCCTGTTCCAGGGAGGGGCGAGCCCGGTCGGCGGCGTGATCAATGTCGTTTCCAAAATGCCGACCCCGGACCGCTTCGCGGAGGCCGGCGTGCGCGCCGGCGGCTATCGGTTCGGTAGTCCGTGGATCGACGTGAACCAGCCGCTCAACGCCAGCAAGACCGCGCTGTTCCGCGTCACGGCGCAATACGAGACGACCCACTCCAACATCGAACTGCTGCATCGCAACAGCTATTCGATCAATCCGACGCTGAAGCTGGCCAACAACGACAATGCCTCACTCGTCGTGCAGGGCTATCTGACGCGACGCGAGCAGATGGACTATCCGGGCCTGCCGGCGATCGGCTCGATCGACAAGACCTTCTATTCCGTCAAGCCGACGGCTTTCCTGTCGCCGTCGAGCCTGCCGAAGAGCGCCACCGAATCGTCCGGCGTCACCGCCCGCTTCGATTACAAATTCAACGAAACATTCTCGACCTTCACCAGCATGCGGTTTTCCAGGTCGAAACTTTACGAACCCTCACAAGTTCCCTTCGGCAACACGCCGACATTCTATCGGGACGCTACTCTTCCCTTGCTCGGCGGTCCTGCCGTCATTGGCGGTCCCAGCCAATTCTACTTGGCCAACACGCTTATGAGCGAGCAGACGGACGAAGTCTCCGTCACTTCGAACGTCATGGCCAAATTCGACTATGGGCCGACGAAAAACCAGCTCCTGCTCGGCGGAGACTTCAATCGCGTATGGGACCGCGGTTTCATGTCCGGAGCCAACGCCACGCCGCCAGACCCGAACATCAAGTCTATTCTCAATTTCTGGGGCTTCGGATCCTTCGCGCCCCTGTATCCGATTCTCACGAATTTCCAGAACCCCGTCTTCTTCCCGTGGGTCTATCCGACGCCGGGTCAGGATTTCTATTCGGTGTTCAGCCGCATCGACAACACCTATCAGAACGCCGGCGCGACGGCGCAATTGCAGTCGACCCTGTTTGGCCGGCTTCACTTGCTGACCGCATTGCGCGTCGCCTGGATCGATATTCATTCGCAGGAAGGCGCCGCAACGCCGCCGCAAAAGTTCGATTCGAGCACAACGCGGTTTCTGCCGCGCGTTGGTCTCAGCTATGATGTGAGCGACTGGCTGTCGATCTACGGCAGCTATGCGGAGGGTCTGCGGCCCGTGACCTTCTTCAATGGCCCGGGCGGCGCGCCGCCCAAGCCCGAAGGGTCGGAACAATGGGAAGCCGGCGTCAAGCTCGACGGGCTCTACGGCCTTTCCGGGACACTGGCGTATTTCGATCTTCGGCGCACCAATGTCGTGCTGACGCCACCGGGCAGTATCACCCAACGCCAGTCCGGCGAATGGCGCAGCTCGGGCATCGAGGCTGATCTCGTCTGGCAGCCGCTGGACAACGTCTCTGTTCTGGCGAGCTATGCGCATGTCGACGCCAAAGTCTCGCGCGACGAAAATCCGCTGCTGCAGAATGCGCGGCTCAATCTGTCTCCGCGCGACTCTGGCCGTCTCTGGGCCAATTACGCTTTCGACGGCGTGATCCTGAACGGCGCGCTGAAGGGGTGGTCGGCGGGCGCAGGTCTATACGCCGCCTCGGGACAGGTGATCGAGATCGGCCAACCGGCGCCCTGGGCGCAGATCGGCAAGCCGTGGAGCACCAGCGGCTATATCACCTTCGACGCCAATATCGCCTACAAGCACGACAACTTCACTTTCGCGATCACCGGCAAGAACCTCGGTGACCAGCGTTATTTCGTGCAATATCCCTATCTTCAGGGGCGTGTCGCGCCGGGCGAGGGGCGCACTTTCTTCGCCACGGTGTCGGTGAGGATGTGACCATGACAGATCCGCAGATCGACCGGCGCGCCTTTACGGAAGCCATGCTGGCGTTTGCCGCGACGATCACGGTCAGCGGAGCGGATGCACTGGCTTCGCCGGACGCCGCGCCGGCGAAGCACGACATGTCGAACATGCCGAAACACTGGTTCGGCAAGGAAAGGATCGCCTTCCTGATCTATCCCGGGTTCACGGCGCTGGACATGGTCGGACCGCACTACATGCTCAGCGGGATGATGGGCGCGACGACCCATATCGTCGCCAGAAGCGCCGATCCGGTGAAAAGCGACGCCGGACTGGTGTTCACGCCCTCGGCCACCTTCGACGATGTGGCCCGCGCCGGGGTCGACATCCTCTGCGTGCCGGGCGGATCGTCCGGCACGCTGGCCGCAATGCGCGACGACGCGACGATCGCCTTCGTGCGCGATGTCGGGGCACGTGCGAAATATGTCACCTCCGTCTGCACCGGGTCGATGATTCTCGGAGCGGCCGGGCTGCTCGACGGCTACAAGGCGACCTCCCATTGGGTGACAAAGCCGATTCTGCCCGTTTTCGGTGCGATTCCGGCGTCCGGCCGCGTGGTGCGCGACCGCAACCGCGTCACGGCCGAAGGCGTGACCGCGGGCATCGATTTTGGCCTGTCGCTCGTAGCCGAGTTGCGCGACCGGGATTATGCAGAGAGTCTGCAGTTGCTGGCGCAATACGCCCCGGAGCCGCCCTTTTCGGCCGGTGACCCGGAGACGGCGCCGAAGGCGACAAAAGATCTGGTGCAGGAGATGTTCCAGGATTTCGTCGGCGAAATGCGCAAGGCCGCAATCGCGGCGCACAAGAAGGGCGCGCGCCTCTGACCGTCGAACCCCAATCGGGAGGATTTCTCGCTCGTTGGCCGGAGCAGGACGCCAATCGCGTCGAAAGCGCAAGCCGCTGGCCTTGCGATCCGACGTGCAAACGGCAGCATGCAAGAACGCCTGCCGGGCCGCCGCTCAATCGCCGTCGCCGGGGTCGGGCAAGAAATGCGTTTCGAATTTTCCCGGCTTGCCGTTCCATTCGTCGGCGTCCGGCGGCGGAGCCCGCTTGATCGTGACATTCGGCCAGACGTTTGCATATTCGGCATTCAGCGAAAGCCACTTTTCCATATCCGGTTCATTGTCACGCTTGATGGCGTCGGCCGGGCATTCCGGTACGCAAACGCCGCAATCGATGCATTCCTCAGGGTGGATCACCAGCATGTTCGCCCCTTCGTAGAAACAATCCACGGGGCATACCGCCACGCAATCTATATATTTGCATTTGATGCAGTTTTCCGTGACCACAAACGTCATTGCACAGCTCCGGTGATCGAGTGTCGCGCGGCTTCAAACTGGCGCCTTGGCGAAATTTTCGCTGGCCTTGTCCCAGTTGACGATGTTCCACCAGGCCGCGAGATAATCGGCCCGCTTGTTGTGATACTTGAGGTAATAGGCGTGTTCCCGGACATCGACGCCCGGAACGATGCGCTTCGCGCCCGGTTCGAGCGGCGTCTCCTGATTGAGAGTCGGCACGATGTCGAGCTTGCCGTTCCTGTCGACGAAGAGCCAGGATCAGCCCGAACCGAACCGCGCGACGCCCGCGGCGCCGGCCTTGTCGGACATTGCGGCGACGCTGCTGAAGGCGGCTTCGATCGCCACCTTCAGATCGCCCGAAGGCTGTTTGGCGCCGCCTGGAGTCAGGATGTCCCAATAGCGGGAGTGATTCCAGTGACTGCCGAGATTGTCGCGCACGCCGGCGCGCACAGCTTCGGGAACTTCGTGCAGATTGGAGAGGTGGCCACTGCGGGCTTCTTTCCCAAATCCGGGTATTTTCCTGCGAGACTGTTCGGCGCGGACTGTCTTGGCGATAGTTGGCTTTTCTCCTGCGACGCGGAGCGCTCCGAGAGCGAGCGCTGACTTCAGTCCCTGTCGGCGTGTGATCATTGCAGGCGTCCTCGTATGAAATTCTCGGTTCGGTGTAATTCTCGGATTCGGGCGTGTTCGCCACGCATCGCTTCCTCGGGAATGCGTCGGTCTCCTGGCCGTGCCGGCTGCAGCACGGCGATCGGGGTGAGAGCCGTCAAGGCATCGCCGTCACGAACTGCATGACAGACGCGCCGCTGCAAATTGGCGGCGCGCCGGCCGGTCTCAGGATATCGATCCGCCAGTCCATTTCGAATTCATTCGAATTCATTGTGATGAAGTCGATCGCTTCTCTCCGGATTTCCTCGTCGTTGTCTTCACAGATCAGGGTTCCATGCTTGGTCGGCGCATCGACGCCCTTTGGCGGCGCGATATTGATCCAGAAGTGCCTCGTTCTTGTTTGGACAGATGCGTGGCTCATTGAACTCTCCCGCCCGGACGAGGGCAGTGTGTTGGAATGGCGGACAGCGTGGTCTGGAACGGCCCCGGCGGCTGTGGCCCGCCGCCGGGAGGTCGTAACGGACCGCGATCTTTCGTCAGCAGAACGCTGGAAAGATGCGTGTGCGAAACGACCTGTTCACGAAGCCCCGGAGTTCCGACAGGACACGTGTCACCGTCGGGGACCATGGCGCCGGCGCAGTGGCGGAATGTGCTGCTTCAATTCCTGCAGAACGCAGCGCCGCCATTGCGGGCAAGGGCATCCGAGGGGGCGACGTCGCTCGCCGGAGCGCGCGCGAGCGACGGGATCATCGCACTCGCCTGTCTATGGGCGGCCACCGAATGGCTGCGCGCAGCTTCCCGCAGGCCGACGACGCCACACATTACGATGAGTTCGACACGCTCCACCGACGTCGTCTGATTTTTTGCGTCGCTCGCCGCCGAACAGACGAGCGCGAGCGCGGCGAACATCCCGAGAAGGGACAGGAGCCTGATGTACACGTGACTTTCCTGATTACGGCGCCAGCGGCCGTTGAACCCTGAAAACAGATGAGCGCGGTCCTCACGGAAGGCCGCCGGGATCGATCAGGAAAGAACGGGAGGCGCTCGCGACGACCAGGAACTGGTCCACCCGGGCGGAGACGGCGACGGATCGTCGTGAACAAACCACCGAGGCGCTTCGTCCGACCGGGGGACGAACACAAAAATAACTTTTGCCAGATCGGCGACGGCCACTGCTTCGTCGTAATTGCCGTTCGAACAAAGAGTGCAGTGATGGTGAGGACCGGACTGCGCGGGCGCGTTGTCGTCGCCCGTGTCGATGCGACACAGCTTTCCGGCCATGGTGACGGATGCGTCAACCTTCGCGCCGGACACAGCGGCGACACCCTGCAGCGGGAATACGACTGTCAGGAGTTGCAGAACGACAAGAGCTACAGCCACGCCCGAAAGGCGCGCCCACGGCAGCTCCCGAAATATCTGCAACAATTTCCTCATGGCCAAAGTTTTGACCGTCGCAAGCGCGGCGTCAACAAAAAAAGCGCAAGTCGGCAGGCTGACGGAGCGGGCTGATGATCTGAACGCTTCCGCGAGCGCCTGTCTCGCCGCGAGGAACCGGACGACGCATCCGGTCGCATCGGTCACGGGAAACAGAATCGGCGCGGTCGCGCCGGTCCTCGAGGAGCGAAACGTCGCTCAGGCAGCGACCTTCTTGCATTCTTCGGCGCAAGCCTTGCGGGACGCGCCCATGTCTACGCATTCCTTGTATTGCGGAAACCTGTCGTATTCCTTTTTGCAGGCGAGGCATATTTCCGCGACCGTTTTCGCGAGCCGGGGCGTAAACGACGAATTCACCGACGCGAGCGACGCAAGAGCCCTGCAAGCTGCGATCGTCTGGAAGGTATGCGTCGTGCAATCCGCCATGCTGCTGTCGTTCATCGACAACATGCCGAAACAATGGCGCCGGCCGTTGTCGCCTTCCGCGACGCATTTTCGACGAAGCCGTCCAAGGGTCGCGGAGGCTGCATCAGTGATTGGAGAGCGAGTCGATCTTGTCGCCGTCGCCTGGACGCTTGTCGACGATGTCGCGTTGCTGGCAATACGTGAACACAAGCAGATCGAATTCGTCGGTCCCGGCGGCCCGGTCGACGTTCGCGCCGACCCGATGGCGATCAGCGCTGTGATCGACAACGCGCTTCGAGCGGAGCCGGCGGAGGGGCTGTTATCGTCCGAGTGCATGCCGACGGGATCGTCGCTGTCGTCGATCACGGAGAAGGGATCGCAGAGTCGGAAACGGAGCTGATCTTCGAGCCGTTCTGGCGACGGAAGCACGTGACGCCCGCCGCCGGACCTGGCCTCGCAATAACAAGAGAACTCGTCGAAAAAACATGGCGGCTGCATCTGGGTCGAAACAACCCCGGGTGGCGGCGCGACGATCAATCTGTCACTCGGCAAATCCGAGCATGGGTGCAAGCAATGCCAATAATTTGAGAAGGCCTGTCAATGCTTGAACTTGCCGGCACTGCAAAATCCTGTTCGATGAACGCCTCGAGCGAGCCTCGTCGGCTCGCGGCGTCGTTCGTAAGCGATTCAGAATTTGAATTTCACGCTACCTTGAAACAGCCTCGGCGTGCCGGCATAGATCGAACCAGTCTGGTTCTGGGCCAGAATGGCATAGCCATTCTGCGCAACGGCGTCGTTCTGACGCGACGCCGTATTTTGAATGTGGGTCGCGGCGCCGACATAGGTGTTGTCGAATATGTTGCGGAGCTCGAAGAACAGCGCGCCACGCCCTTGAAATCGCCGCTCGGGTGATTGCAGGCGAGACGCGTCGTCAACTCGTGCGATGCGACGCCCGAAATATGGTAGCCGGCGCGATTGAAGGTTGTCGACTGCCCGTCCGACGCCGAGAACCTCAGTGAAGTCGATGAACATCATGGCCGGCCCAAAAGTGGCTCAGACTGGCTTCGAGCGCCAAAACTCTTCGCCAGATCAGAGACCCTGCGCCACTCCCGCCACTCCGCCAATTTTCGAGGCCAGAGATGCCCTACGAAAATTGGCGGCCGTGGCAACCGCCGTTCAGAACTTCACATTGGTCGCCAGATAGAAGGTGCGTCCCGTGCCTGGCACAGCGATGCCCCACACCGGCGCGCCGGCGCCGTTGCCCGACATGGTCGCGGCTTGGCCGACATAGGCGCCGCCGAGCGGCTGGCGGTAGAACGCGTCGAAGATATTTTGGACGCCGAAGTCGAAGCGGATGTTCTTCCACTCGTAGCTGCTGCGCCAGTTGAACAGGGCGTATGACCCGGTCTTCAACTCGTTGCGCGCCTGCTCGACAAGCACCTTCGAGCCGACCAACTGCATCTCCAACACATTGGTGAGCCCGCCGTATTTCTGCTCGAGCGATAGCTTCGCGTTGATCGGCATCATCTGGTAAAGATTGCCGCCCGTTGTGATGTTCTGGCCATTCACGTAAGCGAGGAGACCGCGGGCGGTGAAGTCGCCGAGTCCGGTGTCGCGCGCCACGACCACGTGACCAGCGAGGTCCGCGCCGAACAGGCGAGCGTCCTGATTGACGAACTGCAGTTCGACGAAGCCGTAGCGCGTCACAAGATTATTGAGCTGCGCTGCGCCCGCCCCGCAGACCCAGAGCGGGCAGCGCTGCACGTCGATATAGTTGGAGATGTAGGTGAAGTAGGGCGAGATGGACACGCCCGCGCGCCCGCCGGCGTCGCGCCATTCGGCCGTGGCTGCGACAGTGCTCGCGACCTCCGGCCTGAGATCGCGGTTGCCGACATAGAAATTGCCGTCGCCGAACCAGCCGATCATCTCCGCAGGCATCGTGGCCGGCGACCACGAATAACGCTCGTAGAGATTGGGCGAGCGGGTCTTGAGCGAATAGCCGAGCGAATAGGTCTGCGTCGCAGTTGGCGTGTATGTCGCCTGCGCGGTCGCGTTCCAGTTCTGGTCGGTTTTGGCGCGGTTGGAGAGGTTGAAAGTCGTCGCGGGGAACAACGGCGCGGAGTCGTACATCGCGAGATTGTAACCATGCACCGGACCCGCATCCATGTGCACAGTGTCGCTGCGCAGGCCGATGAGGGACGTCCATTCGCGGCTCCAGCGCGACTCGATTTCCGCGAAGAGATCGTAGCGATCGCGGTGGCCGCCGTTGATGTTGATGAACGCCGCAGGCGCCATGCCGCCGGAGGTCTTGCCGGCCGGCAGCACCGCAGGCGAAGCGGGCCACCATTCGTCGTAGCGGTATTGTTGATACTCGCCGCCGATGCGCAGCTTGTGGATCGCTGCGACGTCGAAGCTCGCCTTGACCTTCACGCCGGTGTTCTGCGCCTTGGTTTCCATCGGCATGCCGGGCGCGAGAATATTGTTCAGCGCGCCGTAATAATAGGTCTTGTCCGGGCCAAAATCCATACTGTGACGAACCGTTTGGTGATAGAATTGCCCTTCGAGCAGACCCCAGTCGAACTGCCCGGTGTATTTCACATCGCCGGTGATGCTGCGGTTCTCCGTCATGTCCATCCGCTGATTGGGATAGTTCTGATACGGAATGTGCTGGAAGCCGACGTCGACCTGCAACTGGTGATTTTCGTGCCGGAAAGCGAAGGTCGCGGCGTGGTTCTGCGACTGGAATGCGGTTGAGCCGACCTCGTCGCCGGCGAGCCAGGGCGTGAACTGGTTTTGGCGCGTCAGCGGCAGCGGCGCGAAGCCGAAGGCATAGCCAGCTGGCTTGAAGGCGGCGCCGGCGCGGTAGTTTTCGGAACGCGCATAGGAGCCGTTGTAGGTGAGGCTGACATTCTCGGTGGCGGCGGTCGCCGACAGATGCCCGCCATAGCCGTCGCCATTGCTGCGGTAGAAGGCGCCGGCTTCACCCTTCAGCAGCAGCCTGTCGCCGCCGAGCGCGAAGAGCGGCGAAACGAAACCGGATGTGGGTGAGAGCGCCGGCCCGACTCCGCCCGCCGATCGCGGCGCGCCGGCGAAGGCCGGCGGCGGCGCATCGGCGAGAATGGCGCCGCCGACGCTGTCGCCGCCGACGCTGACCGGCACGACCCCGCGATAGACGCGGATCGTCCCGATCTGCGACGGCGCGGTGTAGGACAGCGGCGGGTTCATGTGATTGGCGCAGGCCGATACGAGCGGGATGCCCGACACCAGCACGTTCAACCGGTCGTCGGCGAGACCGTCGACGACGGGCAATCCGGAGACGCCGCCGGCGCCATAGGCATAGGCCCCGGGCACGTCGCGCAGCAGGCTCGCCGAATCGCTGGTCGCGCCGAATTGCGAGGTGATTTCGTCGCGGGCGAGCGTCGTCGCCATGGCGGCTGCCGGTGCAGTGAGGATCGTGGGCGCCGCTGGCGCCGGGGCTTGTGTCGGCGTGACGGCGCGCGACGTCGAGCGGATGTTGCGGCCCGCGGCGACTTCGATCGGCGGGAGATTCTGTTGCGCCGAAGCGACGGTCGTTTGCTGTGAAAGTGCGATGGCGAAGGCGCAAGCGGACGCGCTGCGCCGCAGGGAGATGCGGGACATGAAAGTCTCCTGGCACATGCGGCGGCGCACGCCGATGTGTTCGAGTTGGAAGAAGGGTAAATCTGGATCCGGCCAGTCGGCCGGGTTCGCGCTGCGTCAGGCGTGCGCGGGCGGCGCGCGCGAGGACCAGGCGCCGACAAGACCGGCTGAACCAGGGTCGCCCTCGTAGGATCCGCGCGGGACGGAAACGGCGGTCGTCGGTGTAAAGACTATTGCGATCGCGAAGCTTGCCGCAAGGAACAGAGGAACCTGGCGTTTGGCGTCGTTATGCAGAATGCAGCATCGCGACATGTCGTGATGCTGCCGCGCAGGGAACCGATCATCGTGCGTCGTGCACGGCGCGCTCGGATCGGTCTGCACGAGCGACGCGTCTCCAGCGGTGAGTGTGACGCCGGAGGCGCTGCCGAGCGATGAAAACAGTTGCGGCAACAGGAGCAGACAAACGACCACGCCCGAAATCACGGTGCGCAAAAGTGATCGATATCGGGTCGTCGAGTGCCGCATGTCGCTATTCACAATGGGCGCTCGCTGATCGTCAATGCGACATCTGCGCCCGCACATTAGAAGTTGCTCAACTGTTGCAAAATCGTCACAGCCGGACAAGGAGCGCCCGGCGGAACATTCGCTGGCGACGAGTTGGCGCGGATCGTGCTGTAGCGGTCACGTTCCGCTCGGGGCTCCCTGGAAAGGGAGATGGAAATCGGACCGCCCGAGAATCAGCGACCGCGGCGCGCGCGCTCCATCTGGCGGGCCAGGCGCTTCCCGACGAGCCGCATATTCAGCGCGTCGATGGTCGGGGCATGTGGAACCGGCGTCAGAAAGCGTGGCGTGCCGAAGAAGCAGTGGCGTTGCTCTTCGGTTCGATGGCGCGATCGAGAGACGTCGTCGTCGATCCACTCGAGGCGAGCTGAAGAGACCGATCGCTGCGCAACCCCATCGAAGCGCCATCGGCGTCTCACCGGACGCCTGGACGCAGGCGCTGGATGTTTTGGGCGAACACGACGAGTCGATCGTCGTCGCCGCCATCCTGCAGCGCGGGACGGAAATCAAATCCGCCGGCGGGCTATCTGCGTGTCTTGATCGCGAAGGCGAGGGCGGGGAAGTTCTCGCTCGGGCCCATTCTGATGGCGTTGATACGCGGGAAAGCGGCAAGGGCTGCGAAATTACGCAGAAGGGCGGGGTGATGCGCCACGGAGCCTCGGGTTCCGCGGGCGGCGCGCCGGATTGCCGCCAAAGCGCCCTGAGCGATTTCTTGCACCGGAGTTGGGTTCGAATTGTGCCAGAAGCTCGACGCGAGCCGTCTGAAATGTCAGGAAGGGCTGGTGCGCGAGAGGCGCGGCGAGTGGCAAGGTCCGATGTCCTCATGGACCGCTCGCAACGAACGAAAGGGTCTTGCGTGCTTCCCTGGACTTTGCTCGACACGGCGCAAATACCGGGCAGCAAGGAGACACTCCGTCTCATGCGCCGCGGTTCCGAGTTCTCGATCATGTCGGGCAATATCGAACTGATGAACAGCCGCGTCGGCGGGTCCGAGGAGGCGCTCGCCCGACTGTCCTGCAAGAAAATCAGCGCGCGCCCGCAAGCGCGGATCCTGATCGGCGGACTGGGCATGGGGTTCACCTTGCGGGCCGCCCTCCCGCTCCATGGCCCGGAGGCCCGGCTCGTTGTCGCCGAGCTCGTTCCGCAGGTCATTGCGTGGGCGCGGGGGCCGCTGGCCGACGTATTCGGCGCCAGCCTGACAGATCCTCGCGTCAGGATCGAGCAAGCCGATGTCGGGCAGCTGATCCGTTCCGTTCGCTCGCGTTACGATGCGATCCTGCTCGATGTCGACAATGGCCCGGAGGGACTTGCGCGCGAGGCGAACAACGACCTTTACAGCGCCAGCGGGTTGAGCGCAGCCCGCGAAGCGCTTCGCCCCGGCGGCGTGCTGGCGGTCTGGTCATCGAGCCCGGATCGGGGTTTCACCCGGCGCCTCGCCAGAACCGGTCTACGCGTGGAAGAGCACATGGTGCGCGCCAATGGCTCGCGCGGCGCGCGGCATGTCATCTGGATTGCGACACGCAAAGACGCCTCCTGACGCTCTTGGGAGGACCACTGTTGTGCGCGAAGCGCGCGGTGCCGCTATTCGCGAACACGGATCGCGCCGGAAGTAAGTATCCCCCGGCAAAGCCGGGGGCTTTATGATGTGAGCCGCTCATAGCGGCTGCGGGTTCGCTGACGCGACCCCGGTTTCCGGTGGCCGCCTACAGGCGGCCTTGCAGCGTCACCGCCACAGATTCAACTGCTCCAGCCGGGCGTCTTCGAGTTCCTGGTTGCGGATATATTCCCGGATCACCTGCTCGTCTCGCCCTACGGTCGAGACGAAATATCCGCGAGCCCAGAAGTGCTGCCCCACGAAATTGCGGCGACGTTCTGCGTAAACCCGGGCCAGATGGATTGCACTCTTGCCCTTGATATAGCCCACGACCTGAGACACCGCGTATTTCGGCGGGATCGCGATCATCATGTGCACGTGGTCGGGCATCAAATGCCCCTCCTCGATCCGACTCTCCTTCTGCGCGGCCAGCTTCCTGAAAACCTCCCCAAGATGACGGCGCAACTCGCCATACAGCGCTTTCCTGCGACATTTGGGAATGAACACAACGTGGTATTTGCAGTCCCACCGCGTGTGACTTAAGCTCTCATACTCGTCCATCGTCGATCTTCCTCATCGTGTGCTTGGCGGCTCACGACTGGAAACATCGACGGTGGACTGCTCGAAACGTCAAACGTCTACTGCCACCCCGGCAAAGCCGGGGGAACTCCCTTACGGTTTAGGCCGTTTCGACTGTCGCCCGAATCGACCGCGCGGACAATCTCCAGAAGGAATTTCTCGACCGCCCGGACCAGACAAGAGAGTCCAGGGGGCATTCTCGAAGCGGCGATGCCTTTTTCAACAGCCTGCTCTAAAGTCCGTACAACGGCAAAGCGGAGTTCTGCCAATTCGTTGTCGTGAACAGGCGCGACCTTTACGTGCGTTGCCTCTGGCAGGCAGCGAAAAACCGGCTACCTGCGGCGCCAAATTTGTGATTCCTCTGGCTTTGTCCGGGCGGGGATTTTCATGCGCGTCGAGGAAGCGACGACAAGCGGTGTTCCCGGCGAGATCGGCAAAGCGCCCGGATCGCCGGAATGTGTCGCCTATCTCCATAAGGCGCCGCGATTTTTCGATCTTCGCGGAACCATCCTCGAAGCGACGACGTTACCCTGCGGACGGCGCGGATCTTGGTCCGCCGTCGGGGTAAGGAACGCTTTGCATTCAGCCGTTCCGTTCGGCGACAGATTATTCGTTGCGGATTTCGGGTCGCGCGCCTCCCGCGCCCGCCCGTCGGCCATGCGGAGTTTTCCGGTAGCTTCGGGAGGCGTTTTTGACCATTCATTGCTGGCGGCACAGTTTCGGCGCCATTTCCGGACTCGACGATGCTGCCCTCGATGCGGCCCTGATAAGCAGCGGCGTCGCGCACCGCCCGCTTCGCACCGCCGACGCCGATCCCGGCCTCTGTCTCGGCTTGCAGACATCGCAGGATCTGAGCGGCCTGTTGCAGCAGCACCGGCTCGGGTCCGACGCCCGAGTCATCGCCGTCACGGTTCCAGGCGGAACGAGGGACGGTTGGGATTATCTTGCCGCGGGCGCCTCGGATGTGCTCGCGCCCGCCAGGCCGCACCATCTTGCCGCCCAGATCGCCGCGCGCTTGCAGCGCTGGCGCGATATAGACGCGCTCGTGGAGGAATGCGTGCGCGACCATGGCGTCGTCGCCGCAGCTGGCTGCTGGCGCCGCGCCTTGTCGTGCATCGTCGAAGCCGCCCGCTTCTCGGAGACCTCGGTTCTGTTGCTCGGCGAAACCGGCGCCGGCAAGGAAATCGCCGCCCATATCGTGCATCGACTGGATCCGCGACCGCGCAAAGGCGATCTCGTCATTCTCGACTGTTCCACCCTTCAGCCAGAGTTGTCCGGCAGTGAGTTTTTTGGCCATGAGCGAGGCGCCTTCACCGGCGCCGTCGGCGAGCGGCAGGGCGCCTTCGCCCTCGCCGACGGTGGCACTCTGTTTCTCGACGAGATCGGCGAATTGTCGCTGCCCATGCAGGCGCAATTGCTGCGCGTCATTCAGGAGCGCGCTTACAAACGCGTCGGCGGCAGTGTGTGGCGACGCAGCGCCTTCCGCCTCGTGTGCGCCACCAACCGCAATCTGCTGGAGCTGGTGGAGCGCGGCGCTTTTCGCGCAGATCTGTATTATCGCGTCGCCGGCCATGTTTGCCGGCTGCCGGCGCTGCGCGAGCGTCCCGAGGACATTTTGCCGCTCGCCGAGCATTTCCTGCGGGCGAGCTTTGCCGGAGTCGAGCCGCCGCGACTTGGTCCGGCGGTGCGCGACTGGCTGTTGCGCCGCGCTTATCCCGGCAACATCCGCGAATTGCGTCAGGTTCTGGCGCGGCTGACATTGCGCTATTGCGGCGGTGGCGAGATCACCATCGGTCAGGTGCCGCCGGAGGATCGAGAGACGTTCGCGGGCGAAGACGGACCGTGGGCGGACGAAGGCTTCTCCCGCGCGGTGCGCCGGGCGGTGTTGCTCGGGGCCCGGCTCAAGGACATCGGCCGCATGGCGGAAGACGTCGCCATCGGCATCGCGACAGAGTCGGAAGCCGGCAATTTGCAACGCGCTGCGCGCCGACTGGGAGTCACCGACCGCGCCCTGCAGCTGCGGCGCGCCGGAAAGACCGAGTCGGCGAAGTTGGCGGACATCGGATGAACGCCAGCGCTCACGCCATTGCCGGGCGCCTCGGTGTAATTTGGCGACGCCGGGATGGGGCGGCCAGACGTAAAAAATTGCCGGAAAGAATCGCCGACTCGGCGCGCGCTGGTAAGCCAAGCGCGCGGATTTTCGCCAGTTCGACGCCGGGATGCAGCCACGGCCCATCGCTGCCGAACAGGATCTTGCCCGGCCCGGCCCGCCGAACCGCTTCTTCCAGCAAATCGAAACGGCGCACGCCGGCCGTGTCGGTGAAAATATTGGGATGACGCTCGAGATGGGGGATCAGCGCCGATTGCGCCTTCCAGTCGTCGGCAAAACTGCCCAGATGCGGAATGATGAACGCCACGTCGGGATATTCCTGCGCCAGCAGATCGCAGACTGAGACGTCGCCGGTCACGTCGTAGAGAACCGGCAGCGACCATCGCCGCGCCGCCTCGCAGATTTCGCGGCTGATCGGCGCGTCGTGGCGATGCAGCTTGATCCCGCAGAAGCCATAACTCTCCACGGCTTCGCGGATCATCTCGCCGATGCGGCCCTTGTCGCGCGCGGCGTCGACGAAGGCGAAGCCGAAGAAGCGCGCCGGGTTTCTCGAAACGATGCGCGCAACGGCGCGATTGGCGGCGGCATAGTCGGAATGAAAGGCCGAAAACAGCACGGTCCCGTCGATTCCCGCGGCGTCGGCGCGGGCAAGATAATCGTCGAGCGGCGCGGCGGTGTCCCATGGGCCGGTGAAGCCGTCGCCCTTTCCGGCGTGACAGTGGCAGTCGATGATCATGCATTCCTCCACAATGGCGCCTCGCGGCGCAGCGGACGCCCGTCCGGCGCAGAACTCGCGCCGGGACGGTCGCCGCGTCCATGGGGCGATCTTGCAATCTCTTCGAGAAAGCAGATGCTCGTCGCCACGGCGCGGCGAAACATGTCGGCGGCGATGCTCTCGTTCGGGCCGTGGATATTGTCCTGCGGCGTCCCGAAACCCATCAGCACGACGGGCAGGCCGAGCCGAGACTGAAACAGGCCGGCCGCCGGCACCGTGCCGCCATTGCGCAACAGCCGCGGCTTTCGGCCGAACACCCGGGCATAGGCGCGCGCCGCCGCGCGACCGGGCGGCGAATCGCGTGCGCCCGAGTAAGGCAGCGCCTGCGCGACGACGCGCGCGTGCGCCGAAAGATCGGGCGGGGCGAGGTGCAGAAGATGGTCGCGCACGGCGTCGCCGATGCGCGTGGGGTCCTGGCCCGGAGCGAGTCGGATGTCGAGCTTCAGCGATGCCCGCGGCGGGATGGCGTCCTTCACGCCGGGACCGTCATAGCCGCCGGATATGCCGACGACGGAGAGCGACGGCCGCAGCGTCGAGCGCTCATAGGCGGAAAAGCCCGGCTCACCCCAGGGCGCTGCGTCGCCCGCGTCGTGCAGCAGCGTCGCGTCGGCGGGACCATGGAGCCGCATGGCGGCGCGCTCCGCAGACGACACCGGCGCGACGCCGTCGTAAATTCCGGGCACGGCGATGCGCCCCTGCGCGTCGTGCAGCGCGGCGGCGACATCGCACGCCGCCTCCAGCGGATTCCGCAGGACGCCGCCAAAAACCCCGGCGTGCAGCTCGCGCGAGGGACCCGCCAACTCCATCTCCACATTGAGATAGCCCCGCAGCGAATAGGTCACGGCAGGGATGTGCGCGGCAGGCAGGCCGGTGTCGGAAATGACCGCGCAATCGGCGGCGAGCGAAGGCCGTTCACTCGCGAGAAAGGCCGCGAGATCGGGACTGCCGATTTCTTCCTCGCCCTCGAACAGGCACAAAACGTTCACCGGCGGTCCGTTCGCCGCAGCGAACAGGGCCTCGAGCGCGCAGAGATGGGCGAAGACCTGCCCTTTGTCATCGCTGGCGCCGCGGGCGTAGAGGCGCCCGTTGCGCCAGTGCGGCGCGAAGGGCGGCCTCGTCCACTCTCGCAACGGTTCGGCCGGCTGCACGTCGTAATGGCCGTAGATCAGGACCGTCGGCGCGGCCGGCCGACCGCGCCAGGCGCCGAAGACGACGGGATGACGCGCAGTCTCGATGAGCCGCGCCTGCACGAGCCCTGCGCGGCGCAGGCGCCGGGTCAGCCATCGGGCGCAGGCGGCGACATCGCCGGCGCGGGCGGGCTGCGCGCTCACCGACGGGAAGCGGCAAAACTCCGCCAGCTCCTCGAAGTGGCGCGGCGCGGCCCGCGCGGCATGGGCGAGCGCCGCCGCGGTTGCGGCGCCGAGCGGATCGATTTGCGAACAGGGGGCCATGGTCGCACTCAGGCGAGGAAAGCAGCACGGCGCAGGCGGTCTTCGAAATAGGCGATCGGCACCCAGTTGTGGCGGGTCTCGCGCGAAGGCTGCACCATTACATTGGCTGGCGCGACCTTCTTCAGCGCCTCCGCGAACGTCGCCGTTTTCGAGCCGGCGATGTAATAGATCGCCACCTTGGCTCCCGGCCGCGATTTGCCGAATTTGGACCAGAAGCCCGGGTCGGCGCTGCTGTAGGTGCAGTCGAAGCCCCAGCATTCGCGAACGAGCGCAGCGGCCCTGTCACGCCCGCCGGCGAGTTCGCGCATCACCTTGCCGCCGCCGCTGTGGCAGGCGAGCACGAGGTTTTGCAGGACCGGCGCGGCCGGCGCGTCGCGCCAGGGGCCCTGCGCCCGGAGCCCGGCGAGGACCTGCGCCAGATATGCGTCCAAAGCGCCCGGCGTTATCAGCGCGCCGGGCTGCGATGTCGGACCGAGTGTCGGCGCGATCAGCACGAGATTTCGGCCACTGGCGGCCACCGCTTCTCGCAGCGCGAAATGTGGGAAGCGCGCAGCGTTCCAGTATTGCTCGATCGCCGGCGCGGCCAGCGACGGATCCTTCCAGCCGTGTAGCCACAGCACGACGTCGACGCCGACGCCGGGCTTGAAACCCTTGGGAACGAACACGCCGGTGCGCGCCGGCGCGCCGGGAATTTTCAGATCCACGCTGAAATACAGCGTTTCTCCTTGCGCAACCTGATCGCGCTTGACGAGCTTCGGAGCCGGGCCGGAGGGGGGCGGCGTCGGCGCAGGCGTCGGACGCGGCGCCGGAGCAGGCCGGGCGGGGGGCGGCGCGGCCGGCGCCGTGGGCTGCGCAGCGCCGGCGCGGATCAGGACGAAATATTTGCCCTCGGCCACGCGCCCGTTTACGAGGCGCCAGCGTCGGCGTCCGACCGTGCCGGCGCCGACATTGCCGCCGACGACATCGACATGTGTCGGCCCGACCGCGACGACGATGTCGCTATGCATCGCCATGCCGGAGCGCACATTGTCATAGGTCGCGCCGCTGCTGTCGCGGGCGCGGCCGAGTATGTCGCCGGGGAGAGGCGCGAGCTCGGTGATGCGATACCCCTTGATCGGATTGGCGGAGTTGGATTTGCGGGCGGCGATGGCGGCCCGCACGTATTCGGCGTGGGCGGCGCTGTATCGGAACAGATTGCCGGCGCCCGCCTTGCGCACGGTCCAGGAAATGAACGCCGCGCTCCACGGCGTCGCACGCTGGAAGGACTTGTTGGCGAGCTGGGCGAGGCTGTAGCTGCGGCCGACGCCGGTCTTCCAGTAGTCCTGCAGGGTCGCGCCGGCGCGCGCTTCGGTCTCCAGCATCTTGCCGTTGTCCCAGCGCGCCAGCTCCTGCAGCGCGACTTCGACGAGGCGGGCGCGGAAGGCGACGGGATCGAAGGCCGGCGCAGGAGCGGCCCGGGCGCCGCGGGGCGCTGAGGACGGAGTCGGGGTGCGCCTGCCGGGAGCGCCCTGCGGCGTGAAGATGTCGGGTGCCACGGGCGGCGTGAAGGGTTGGTCGAGGAACCGCGGCGGCGCGTAGGCATCATGCGTGGTGATCGGGCGGGGCGCCGTAACGGGCGAGCGGCGCGGTGCAACGGCGCGCGGCCCGGCGGGGGAGGGGGCGGACGGGGCTGTCGCCGGAGCGGGGGTCGCGAGGCCCGAAGCCAGGGCGCGGCCGCGGGTGAACAGCGCATCGACGTTGCGCACCCCGGACGCCGGATCCCAGCCGGCGCCGGCCTTGGCCACCAGCTGCGTGAGCAGCTCGTCGCGATGCGTGATCATGTAGGCGCGGAACGACGGCCAGTCCCTGGCCGAAAAACCGTTGCGGCGCATGTGCGCGAGCGTCGTTCTCACGCCGCGCGGCAGCCAGTGCAGCAGCTTGACGATGCGCCAGAACAGGTCGGTTCCCGGCGCGAAGCCGAGCTTGCGCGCCCGCGCCGCATAATGGCGAACCAGCGCGACGCCGCCCTGAATGGAATAGTCGGGATCGCTGCTCAGCCTGCGATGATCGAGCCGCAGCGTGCGGGACTCTTCGGGATGGAGTTGAAAAAACCCGCGCTCGTCGAGCCGGGTGAGCGAGGCAATGTCGCCGCCCGACTCGACCGCGATCCAGCCCAGAAGAAAATCGAGCGGAATTTCGGGCGCGGCGCGCCGCAGCATCGGCGCCAGCCGTGCGGCCCACGCCGTTGCAGGGGCTCCACGGCGCCTCTTGCTGCCCGCCAGTTCGTCGTCCGGTCCGCCGTCCGCGGCTGCGTCGTCGGCGGGGGCGTCGTCGAGCGGTTCGAAAGGCTCCTCGACCGGCGGAGCGGGCGCGAAGGCGACCGGAAATGGCGCAAAGGACCGCCCGCCGTCGGACAGGCGCGCGCGCTTCGGCGGCCGGGGGCGGGGCGCGAATTTGCGAGGCGCCCGGCGCGGGGCGCGACCGCGGCGCGATTCGTTCTCTTCCTCGGCTTCAAAAGCCTCGGTTTCGCCCGTCTCCGCCTCGAGCAGGCCGGCCAGAAATTCAGCCTCGAAAGGCTCGGGATTGAAGCTCATCAATGCGCTCATGGGTCGATCTCCTCGAAAACGCGGACATGCCGGAGTTTCAAAGCGTCCGCGATGGCGGCCGCGGCCGCGGCGATGTCGCCGGGCCGATGCGCGGCGGTGACGAGAAAGCTTGCCGCGCCTACGCCGCCGCGGCCTTCATGGGCCACACAGGCGACGCCGCGCCGCGCCAGCGCCGCGGCGAAGGCGACCGGATCGACCAGCCTTTCCAGCGTCTGCGCGGGAAACAGTCCGCCCGCGGGAAAGAGACCCAGTCCGCCGAGCGCCGTTCGGAACTGCGCCACACGCGCCCCGAGGTGGCGGCGCAGCCGATCGCCGCAGCGGCCCTCGATCTCCAGCGCGCGCGCCGCTGCGGCGATCTCTGCGATCGATGGCGGACTGCAATGTGTCCGGGTCGGGCTGGCGCGCTCGAGAAATTCGATGAATTTCCGCGACCCGCCGCCGACGGCCAGCGGCGCGCCGTAGCCTTTGGCGAGCGAGGCGCCGATCGCCAGCTCCGGCGCGGCGACGCCGAGATGCGCGGCTGTTCCGCCGCCGCCGCGTCCATAGGGCCGTTCCGGCGCGGGATCGGCGCCGAGCACGCCGAGCGCCTGCGTGTCGTCGAGGACGACGAGGCCGCATCGGCGACGCACGAGGGCGACGTAATCGGCGAGCGGCGCCAGGCGTCCCCATGGCGGACGCAGCCCTTCGCAAACCACGATCGGCTGCTTGCGCGGGGCGGCGCTGATCCGCCGCGCCAGGGCGTCGGCGTCGCCGGCGGGAAAGGAGACGACCGGAGCGCCCTTCGCCGCCGCGCGTTCGACGCCCCAGCGCAGGATGGGATAGAGCCCGCTTTCTGCAAAGATCACGATGTCCTCCCGGCCAAGCGCGTCGAACAGATCGAAGAAGAGATGAAGGGTGGAAGGGGCGAGCAACGCCCGCTCGCAGCCCATGTGCGTGGCGAGCAACGTCGCCATTTCTTCTGCCAGAGGCGGCGCGCCCAGCGCCGCGGGCCGTCCCGTGGTCAGCGCCGGCCATGGCGACAGTTCGCCATGGCCATGGCGCAGGCCGAGGTAAAGCGCCGACGTGAAATCCAGCGTCATTCGGCGCCGGACCGGTCCGTCGCCCGCACCGCCCGCGCCGCTGGCGGGGCGATGGCGGCGAGGCGGGCGCCGCGGCCGATCGCGGCCGGAGCCGCTGGGCCGGCGGGCGTCGGCCGGGCGGTCGTTCCGCGTTGCTGCGTGAGGCGGCTCTGCAACAGGGCAGAGGGTTGGAGATAGCGCGCCCCCGCATCGCGGCTGTCGGCGACATCGGCCATGAGATCGACGCCGCTGACGGTCATGTAGCCGTGCAGATAGCGCTGGATCTCGGGCTTCCACGAGCGCGCCCAGTTCTTGGCCTGATCCTCGATGTTCTCGATATCGACCCAGTCGCCGTAGCGGATGGAGAGCAGGACGCGCTCGCCGGTCACCGCCAGCTCATGGAAATGGGTGACGCTGGTGTCGGTCCAGCCCTGCAGCTTCTTCATGCTGTCGACAGCGCCCATCCATGGCTCCTGATAGGGAACCATGTAACGCCCGCGCAGGAACTCCCGCATCTCGGGCCGCGCCAGCATCCACTGGGTCATCAGCATCTCGGCACGCGCCGTCCATGTGAGATCGCCGAACTGGTTGTGGGCGCCTTCGGCCAGCAGCAGATGCACCTCTTTCAGCGCATTGAGCAGCGGGAAGGCGTCGGCGATCACCGTGGTGTCGGAGTCTTCGCGGTAGAACACCGCAGCGCGATAGAGAAGATTGTGGAAGGCCTCGATGAATTTCGAGCGCACATCGGCGGGACGCATGTCGGAGATCGCCTTGCCGACCAGCGTCATGCCGTAATGGTGCTGATATTCATAGGCGCGGCGCGGCACGGTGAGGCGATTGTGCTCGTCCTGGATGAAGCCCCAGATGAGATTGTTGAGCGGCCGCAGCGGATCGAACTCCAGTTCGCCGAGCGGATCGACGCTGTGGGACGAGCGCTGGTTCTGGAAGCGGCGGGCGATGGCGTTCATCGTCTGCACCAGCATCCCTTCCTCGTGCCAGTATGACCAGATCAGTTCGATCAGGCTGGGCGAAGTGACGCGGTGGGCGAGCACGCCGTGGCAGTAGGGCAGGGTTTCGCGCGCCGCATGTTGATCGAGGCCGATGATGGCTTTGACGATGCGGTCCAGATACGGCAGCGTCGCGCCGCGACTGGTCGGCACGAGATAGGCTTCCAGTCGGCCGGTCAGTTCCTCGACCGTGAGACTGGGGTCGCCGAAGCGGGCGCGCTCCTTGTCGATGTCGAAGATGTGCGGTTTGCCGCTGCTGTTGTCGCGGATGACGACGCCGCTCTCGAGAGTGAGAAAGGCCTGCGTCGCAAGCTTCAACACGGTGTAGGCGTAAGGACCGTGAATGTTGAGCTGCGGCTCGACGCCGATGTCCAGGCATGGAATTTTCTTGCCTGAATTCTGGGCGAGCATCTGCCCGAGCTGGGCAGGCGGGCCGGCCGGATCATTGCAACCGAAGACACAATCGATGAAGGCGGCGTAACGGTCGTAGCCGACAGCTGCGGTGCGATTGCGGATCGCCGGGCCCATGGCGATGTCGTTGGTGCGCGCCGCCCAGGTGCGCTGCAAGGTGACGTTGGTCTGACCCTGCGTGACCGGCGGGGCGACGTGGATCTGAAGTTGGTCTGTCGCCGTCGGGACTCCACTCGCGGAACTGAGCCTGGGCCAAACCGAAACGTTGATCGTGTAATTGCCATGCGGCACGCTCGGGAAAAATTCGACCACGATCTCGTTGGGGTCTGTCGTCGCGTTGCTCTTGAGCGCGTGGTTCAGCCGCTTGTTGTCGTGTCCCGCTTCGTCCCTGGCCGTGAAAACGTAGGTATGCTGGGTGTAGTCGACATCCGCGCCGGTGTCGTCGGTCAGCGTCACCAGCAGCCGAAAGCTTTCTCCTTCGGAAATTCGCAGCGGAGTCGCGCTGAGTCTGGCGTGCAAGGTCATGTCCATTCCTCCTGTTTCGTGAGAGTGCGGCGCGCCGGGGGCGGCGCGATGGGATGGGGCGCAGGCAGCGGCGGCGGGCAATTCGCCGCGGCGTCGAGAGTGCTGCGCATCGCCCAATAGGTGAGAAGCTTCGTCAGCAACGCGGCCTCCTCTTCCGGCCCGAGCCGGCCAGCCGCCTTGGCCTGGCCCAGCACGGCGAAGGGCAGCGCGGGTGGGGCGCGATACATCAGGCCCGGTTCGGCGCTCCAGCGCGCGAACAGCGCCGAGAGCCGCGCCGGCGTGCGCGTGCCGATATCGAGCGCCTGCGCCAGAGTCTTGCCACGCAACGACGGCGGACGATGCGAGACCAGTGTCTCGACGAATGGCGGAATTTCCGCCTCCAGCCGGCGCATCAGCGCGGCCTGCGGCTGCGGCAGCGCGCCGAGCGGATAGTAGGATTCCCACAGCGCCGCCAGCCGGCCCCATTGCGGATGCGGATAGAGCGCCGCGCCGATGGCGCAGGACAGTTTGACGCGCACCCAGGGCGTCGGATGCGGATCGTCGAAATTGGGCCGGAATACGAAGGGCCGCGGCAGGCCGACGACGCCCATGAGGCCGATGGTGGACACGACGCCGACTCGGGCGATCGACCAGAAATCGGAGACGATTTCCGAGATCCAGCGCGTCCACAGCTCCCACATCGCCGGATCGGCGGCCTGTGCGCCGGCATCCTGAAGCACTGGCCGGTAGGAGTCGACCAGCCCGAGCAGCGCCGCGCCCTGATGGCCGACTTCGTGGATCAGCGAGGAGGCGACGCCGCTGCCGATCATGCGCTCGCGCGGGACGCGGACGACCGCGACGGGATTTTCGGCGCCGCCCGGAAGGCGCGTGCGCGCCCGGCGGATCGCCGCGCCGACGCCGCGATCGAGGTGACATATCACCGGCGGCGCTTCGTAGTAGTCCGGCAAGGCCAGGGCGTCGGCGCAGACAATGTCGAGGCCCGACAGCAGCACGCCCTGTTCGGTCTCGCTGCGCTGGGTAATGACCTGGTTGAAAAGATCGAGCTGCGACAGAACGGCGTTGAAGCGCAGTCGCAGGAACACGTAGCGCCGATGCGCCTCCTCGGGTGTCGCCGCCTGACCTTCGCCGCTGCGCAGCCATCCCAGGAAGGCGGCGATGCGGCCTTTCAGCTCCTTGCGCCCGTCCGCCAGAACACGCTCGATGGCGATCTGCGCCTGCGGCGTCAACGCCGCAGCGAGCAGCATCGGCTCGTTCAGCACGAACGGCTTGACCCTCTGGAGGCGCACGAGCAGCGCCCGCGCCTCCTGATCGATCATCCAATGGGCGAAGGGCGCGCGCATTGTGTCAAATCCCGTAGAGGATGATCTTGCGGCCGCGGCGCATCCAGCGCCCGCTCTGTGCGACGGGCGTTGCGTATGGCGGCTGCGGCGCGCGGCGTGGCGCGGGCGTAGGCGCAGGCCGTGTCCAACCCGGCGCATAGACCTGCGCCGCCGCCAGCATCGCCCGTCGCGCCTTGTCGCGCGGCTGGCCGCGCGGGCCATCGAGCACGCGGCGAACCGCTTCCACGGCGAAATCGACGAAGCGGCGAGCGAGTTCGAACTCTCGATCTTCGGCGCTCAGCCCCTCCGTCTCGAGGCCGAAGACGCTGCCGGCGAGCTGGGCGGCGTCGCGGCCGATGGCCTCGCCGCGGGCGCCGCCGAAATAGCGGCCGATCGGCGCGCCGATCGCCGGCAACACCTGGCGCGCTGCGCTTTTCAACGCCCCGCCGACCGCTTGCCCCTCCGGCGAGGAGATGAAGCGCCCGGCCGCCTGGCCGACCTTGCTGATCAGGCCGCCAAGAAAGCGGTCGAGTTCCGCCTCGCTGGAAATCTCCAGCAACTCGCTGGCGAGCTCCATCTGCGCGGTCTCGCCGATCAGCCCGGCGCTTTCCGTCTCGGCTTCGCCGGTTTCGAACAGTTCGGCGGAGCCAAAGGCTTCGGCCTCGTGCGGGCTGCTCTCGAAAATTTCCGACTGGGGCCGAACCTCCAGCCGTACACGGTCGATGTCGTGCATGATGTCCTCTCGGGATGCTTCGCGGCGGGCCGCCGGCTCTCGCGTCCGGCGGCGTGGCGCGTGTCGAATACGGTTCAGCCGAAAACCACGATGTTCCGGCCGCGCCGCGCCCAGCGGCCGCTCGCCGCCGGGGACGAGCCTCGATCGGGGCAGGCGCAACCGGCTTGCGTTCGCCCGCAGGCGGTGCAGCGGCGCTGGGGCGTCGATGCGGGCCGCCGTGGCGGGCGAGGCGCCTCGAACAGCGCATCGTCGAACGGATTCGGCTGTCGGGTCGTTGGGCGGGGCGGCATGGTGGGCTCCTTCGCTATGCGGTCAGAGCGCGTTGACGAGAACGATGTTGCGGCCTTGCCGCACCCAGCGTCCGCCGTTGCTGCTGCACGAGCCTCCGTAGCTGGCCGGAGCCGTGGTCCAGCCTCCCGCCGCGGGGGCCGCGTAGGCGGGATCGAGCAGTCCCGGGACATAGGCGCGAGCCGCGGCGGTGACCGCGGAGCGGGCCACAGCGGAGGGATTGCTGCCGCGCGGCGCACGTGTGGCGCGATCGACCGCCGCGCCGGCGAGCCTCACGAACCGCTTGGCCCCCTGGAACTCGCGATCCTCGTGCTCCTGTTCGTGTTCGGCTTCGAGCGCGCCGCCGACCACCGAGCCGAGGCCCTGGCCGATCTTGGCGCCGAGCGGTCCTCCGACGAAGCCGCCGAGAGCTGCGCCGGCGACCGGCAACGCTTTCTTGGCGACATTTTTCAGGAAGCCGCCGATCGACTTGCCGACCGGCGAACGCACGAAAGAGCCAACCGCCTGGCCGGCCTTCTTGATGAGATTGCCAATGAACAGATCGAGCTCCGCCTCGCTCGCGACCTCGAGCAACTCGGCGCTCAATTCATGGAGTTCGGCTTCGCTGAAGATCTCGGCCTCATGGCCGAACTCGTGCTCGTGCTCCGCCTCGTGGAATTCGTGCTCGTGCTCGTGCTCGTGTTCCATTTCAGGCGCATATTCGAATGCTTCCTGCTCGAGATTCGACATGATCTGCTCTCCTGCTGCCCGCCGCGGCGAAAATGACCACGGCTTCGCAGGATATGTTTTCAACAACCGTGCCAGTAGATAATATATTGAAATATAATGGTTATATTGGAACTCGATCCCGAAAAACTTTTCGGCGACGCCATCGTTTCCGGGTCTGGACCGAAAAGTTTTTCGCGTCTTGTGGCGCCCCCCGACACGCAGCGTTACACGACGCCATGGTCTCGGCGACAAGATGGCGCGCTTCGTGGTTGGACGATACGTCGTTCCGAGCAGTGCGACATCAGGGGAGAGTTTTCACCCGAGCCGCCGGCCGTATTCTCCACCGGTGGTGGCCAATGCGGGTCAAATCCCTCCGCTCACGCTCCGGCGCGCCCGACAGCCGTGTTCGCGTCGCCGGTCGGCGCTTGTCTGTCCGTTCGGCTAACCTTCGATAAGCCGTGCGAACGCGTTCGAAGAGTTCGCTGGCGCTGTCCCCGGATTTTCCGTTCGCCATGCCGGGTTTCGAACAGCGTCCGATAATGCTTCCGGCGGCCCGCACAACGCCCCTGCAATGCAGCAATTGAGATGATCGCACTTGGCGCCCGCGCCGCCGCCGTAGATCGTGAGCATGGCGAGCTGGACCGCCATGGAGCGCCAACGGGACTGTCGCAAATTTTTTCCGGCTTGCCCCGGCTTTGAACGTGGGCGCGCAATTTGGCTTTCGAACTGGAGAGCCGAGATGATTCTGCCGTCCCGTGCCGAGAAGCCGAAGGGCCGCGTCAAAGACGATTTCAAGGGACGCCATTTCGAGGCCTGGCTGATCCTTCAGGCGGTCAGCAGGTATCTTCGCTATCCCCTGAGCTGCCGGGACGTCGAAAGCTTGTTCGAAGAGCGGTCTTCGCGACCAATGATGTCGCGAGGGCCCCTCGGGATTATTTCTCTTCCAGGATCCTGCGTTCGCCGCTCGCGAAGGACTTGCCCGACGAGCCAACAGTCGGGGCAGGGCTCCTGGCGGGTTGATTCCCTTTGTAATAAGCGGCAAGTTCCCGCCGCGCGCTGGCGCTTCCCGCATTCGTGGCGCTCGACAGATAGCGCAATGCTCTCGGCACGTCCTTGCTGACGCCGATCCCCAACATGTACAATCGCGCCAGATTGAGCATTCCGCTCGCGACGCCCTTTTCCGCCGCTTTCTGGTAAAAGGCGGCGGCCTTTCGGTCGTCCCGGGCGATTCCATAACCATTGAGATACATGATGCCCAATGAGTTTTCGGCGGCGCCGCTGCCGCCCGTGGCGGCGGCGCGGAAAGCCCCCATAGCCTCTTTGTAACGTTTGGCGGCGAGAAAAGCCCGGCCAAGCTGATAGCTGAGGCGCGGCATGCCCGGCTGCGCGGCGACGGCGTCGGAACAGGCCTTGATCGCGACGTCGGAAATGAGGCGCGCTGTTGCGACGCCGGCGATGTCCTCCGGTTTGTCCGGATCATCCGCGCTCGCCGCCGCCAGGTCACACTCTCTGAATGTTGGCGCCCGCTTTGCGGAGGCGACAGGCTTGACCACGCCCTCGTCCGGGCGATGCAGTGCAGGTGACGAAATTACCGGCTCGTTCGAAGTTGGTTGCTCAGCTGCGGTGAGCGAGGGAGCTTCCAGGATGCCCGGCGCGACGTCGTTTTTTGGCAGGCTGGCCACGATGGCCTGTTCGGGAGCGGCCTGCGCGGCTCGCGGAAGCGCAGGCGCCTTCGCGACTTCGTCGGGCAGGGGCTTGGCCGATGGCGCGGCGACAAGGGATGCGACAGTCATCACCGGGAGCGGAAGAAGCGCGGCGGCGAGAGCGATGGCATAGGGATTGAGGACCGCCTTTCGCCACGCCGGCGGTCGCGCGTCCACCGATGGCTTCAACGGCGCAACGTTCCTCACGCCGTGATCCGGGCGCGATCGGATTCGGTTGGGCTGCGGAAACTTCGGCGTTTCTGGCGGAAGCGCCTGCAAATCCATTGGCGGCGCCGCCGAAGACTCGGCGGAAGGTGACAGAGACGAGACGATCATCGCCGCAACTTCCCGGAGGCGGGCGTCTGTCGGCGGTCCCGACATGTCGATCCATTTGACGGGCCCCTCCAGCGATTGCAGCCTTTCATTGGCCGGGTGCGTCGCTGTCGAAACGACCATGATCGAGACGCCGTTGTCGATGGCGCGCTGGAGTTCCCGTTTGACATGTAGCGAGAGACGCGCTCCGGAAAAAATCATGAGCGCTATTTTTGCGCCTTCGATGGCGGCGACGACTTGGTCGGCCCAAGCGCTTCCGGGCGTAACGTCGCGCGGCGCCATCCACACGGTCGCGCCCTCGCTTTCGAGAATGGCGCACAATGTGTCTGCGACGTTTCTGTCCCGTGAACAATAGCGCAAGAAGACGTCATGTTGCATTTCAAATACCCCGCACCCTGCACCGCGCGATCTGCCCAGCGCTCAGCGCGGTATTCCCGGTGAACTCGAACTGAACTCCGCCATTCCGGCTCGTCAGTTGGTCTCGGAGGTTGCGCGCCATCAAAGGGCTGGATCGAGCTCCAAGTATCGGCCAAAACCTCAACGACCCCGGCACATTGGCCTTGTCCGGCGATAGATGTCAACTTTACCTTCGCGGAAATCGACGGGATGTCGCTTTCTCCACGCATCTGAAGAGTCGCAAACTATCCAGCAGTTATAACATGTTGCCGCTGCGCACACCCGCGCTCGAGGCATCGTCCTATTATTGCAAAGGGTTTGGGCGCGACGGGGACGGTGATCAGTCAACTATTTGACGGACATGAGCTTTCTTGGTAGTTCAGGTGTCGATTGCGAATCGAGGAGCCTGACAGTCTTATGAACTTCGTTCAGAAACAGTCCGCCCGGTTAGAATTCTCGACCGACGAGATAGGGTTATGACTCCGGTCGACTTCAGGGCAAGATTCATGACGCCGTCCCTGGACGAGCACTCGTGCGTCATCAATGCAATCTCGCCGGACGCTATATCGATCATCTCGGGAACGACGCCGGCTCCAGGCCAGAAAATCATTGTTTACGTCGATGAGATCGGGCGTCTCGAGGGTATTGTGCAAGAACGGAAGTATGCGTCGTTCTTGCTCAAACTCGAACTGTCGGACTCGAAGAAGCAAACTATCTCGCGAAAACTCGCTTCGATAAGGCCCCCGAGCGACGCGGAAGTACACCGCCGCGCTGCGAATGACCAGAAGCGCTCGAAGTCACAGTCCGAATCGCCGCGTGAAGCAGAAGCGGCGCCGGACGACGCATGGAATCGATCCGACCCGCCGCGCGTGACGCCTTCCTGTGATGCCCCGCGCGACGAGCACATCGACGAAACTGTACTCTGCTGTCGTCGTTTCGGGGTCGCTTTCGGCTCGCGGGTCATTCTGGCCGATGTCAGCTTCAATGCGCCGTCGCGCGGCGTCACAGTACTGATGGGCCCGGCGGGTACGGGAAAGTCGACGCTTTTGCGATCCCTCGCCGGAACGTTCGGCAACAACCGGATATACAAATCTTGGGGTGAGGCGCTTTTTCGAAACGCGCCTGTATCGCTGGAAAATGCTCCGCCTCTCGTCGCGCAGCGCATCGACTTTGCGCATCGCTCCGTCCTTGAAAGCCTGTTGCTGCATTTCCCAAAAAAAACGCTGAACGCGAGCGAAAAACGCTCGATGGCCCGTTCCTGGCTGGACGGGCTCGGAGCAGGCGAAATCGCGGAGCATTTCGACACGCGTCACGTCGATCTCGAGCCTGTGATCCAGCGCAAGGTCGCGATCCTGCGCGAAGCGGCCGCCGAGCCGCCGGTGCTGCTGATCGACGAACCGACGAGCGGGCTTCGGGACGACGACGCGAACGACGTGCTTTCCCTCATCGAACGCATTGCGTCGCGCAGCCCGGCGCTGGTCGTGCTGCACAACCAGAAACAGGCGCGACGCATCGCCCGGGACATCATTCTGCTGGCGGGCGGTCGCGTGATCGAACACAGCCCTGTCGGAGAGTTTTTCACATCGACCAACGCGGTGACGGCCGTCTTCGTCGCGACGGGAAGTTGCGCGGTTCCAGCCCCGGACGCCGCGCCCGAAACGCTCTCGGACGAGACGGCGGCGCCCCCGGCGTTGCCTCTGAGCGCGCTGACGGCAATAGGGGAGGCCTCCTGCTGCGCTCCGGAGGACAAGCCTCCGACGGGCGCCGGAAACGCGGCTGAGCGTCGAGCGATCGAGGTTGCTGACGGCAGGCGCGGATACGCCTGGCTGAATGCGCTGTCTCCCGTGCCGAACGCGCGCGCCGCGCGCGTCGAGGGGTTTCACTGGATCATTCCCGGTCGTCTGGCCGGGACGAGCGGCCCGGGAGTCGTACACGCTCTCGATTACGATCTCGATCTTTTGCAAGGCGCCGGAGTCACCACTCTCGTGACGCTCACGGAAGGCAATCTGCCGCAGGAGGCTCTTGCATCGCATGGCCTGCAAAATCTGCACTTGCCGATCCCCGACGGATCCGCTCCGGCACTGGAGGATGCCGAGGCGCTCGTGCAAGGCATCCGCACGCTGATCGAAACCGATCATGTCGTAGCCGTGCATTGTCTGCAGGGGATCGGGCGCACGGGCGTCGTTCTGGCGTGCTGCCTCGTCGATGGTGGCGGCATGAGCGCGCAGGCTGCGCTCGCGCGCCTGCGAAGCATTTCCCCGGCCTATCTGAAAACCAAGGCGCAAGAGCAGTTCCTGGCCGCTTTTGCGTTGCGTCGCAGTCAACAGCCAGAAAATGGAACGCAAAATGTCCAGTAATTCGCTTGATAACGCCCTGGCGAAGGCCATCTCGTCGATCCCGGAATGTATTGCTGGTGGATATGTCGATATCGGCTCTGGATTGCTTCTGAGCGTCCGCACGGTCGATTCCCATCCGGCGGAGGTGATCGACCTCGTAGCGGCGGCGACCGCAGACCTTTTTCAGGGGCCGAATGTCTCGGCGATCGAAGCCTTGTTCAAGAAGGCCCGCGGCGTCGAAAACGATCGACATTATTTCCAGGAAATTTTCGCGACCAGCGACAATCTTATTCACGTTTTCCTGCGAGGCAAGAAATACTCGGATTACGTCATGGTGATCGTTTGCCGGAACACGGTGAATTTCGGCCTCATGCTCGCGAAGGCGCGACTGGCTTTGCCATCCATCGAAGCAGCGATGTGAGGTGTCGCGACGGCGGTTCCCCGCCGACCCGTCCGAAACGGCCATCTCTTGACGCATGCGATTGCCGTAGGCGTCGAAGTTGCCGTCGAAACGACAACCCGCTCCGCCGCTCTTCGGCGTGCGGGCCTTCGTCGCGGCGTGGGTCTCGACCTTGTGCATCTGTTTTGCCTCCGTCGTCCAGGACGCGGTCGGCGCCCCCGAGGCGGGGCGCGCCGCGGTGCGGCGTGTCGCAAATCTATTCCGAGGGCGCGCAACCGTCGGAAGGGCAACGGTCCGCCAACGGTGAGGCGTAGCGCGACGGGCTCGACTGGCTTGAAATGACGGTCCATCACGCTGCTGGCGCAGACGGGCACCGGGGCTGTTCCGGCGCGGCGCTGGCCGTAAAGCGGATCGGTCGGAATCAGCGAGCGATCGTGTCCCTTGCAATGGTGTAGCTCGGGTGGAGCAAGCCGCTCGCGACGCGCGCGGGCGCCAGACGAGGCCGACGCGCGGTGTAACTGCATGACCGATCGTGCCGTAGCGCTTTGAGAGAGCGTCGAGCATGCAGGCTGATGTGAACGGAGGGAAGCCAAAGGGGCCTGCCGCGAACGGACCGCAGCCTTTCGAATCTGTGAGCTGGGTGCGTCGATTGACCCATTGATAGCGGACGCCGCGCCCGGCAGGAGCGTATGTTTGAGCGCTCCGGTGTCGAAGCGGCCTGTGATATCGACCACGCTGGAGTATACGTCCTGCTTGATGTGATCCGGGACGGTGATTCTCGATACGAGCTGTCCACTGTTCGAACCGAAGTTGAAGGGGCCGAGCCCAAAGAATCTTCCAGAAGTGATGAAGCCAGTGGGTTCGATCTGCGTTGCGAAGATATTATCTCGGTTCATCGAAAGCTGGTGCTTCAGCGACCAGTTGTTAGCGAACTCATGCGATCAGCCAGGCGCCGAGAACAAAGTCTCCTGATGCATCGGAGAGCGGTCGCCGTAATTGAGGCTGTGCTCCTGATGCAAAGGCGCCCCGTGCACCAAAGGAGTGAAGCCATAGAGCTGCCAGAAATTATTGTCTGAATATTTAATCTCCAGTGACACAATTGTATTTGACGCAATATTACATTTGATCCTGGACGCGAATAACAGATTGCGATTGTAGCCGAAATCCTGGAAGGAGCCGGCGTTTTCATAGGAAGCGTCGATCCGATAAAGCAGAGAGCGTTCCGTGTTGAGCGGCCCGGAGGCGCTGGTGATCGTGCGATAGTAATCGAAGGATGCGATCTGCTGCTCGACGGAATAGCGGGGCGTCGCCGCGGGCTGTTTCGTGTTGATGTTTACGTCGCTGCCGGGCTCCGCCGCTCCGAAGAGGATCGCGCCGGGGCACTTCAGGACTCCGATCCTTCCGGCTCCATCGCTCAGCTGATCGCAGGCGCAGCGCAACCCCAAACCCGTAGGACAACCGGATTATGGCGAGGGGCTTCGACCTTCGGTCCAAATAGCTGTTTTCGTATCAAATCTGACAGAATCTTTGTCTTGACCGGTTGTGTGTCGACATTTAAGCAGGATTGAAAATCGATTTCACGAACAACGCTGCGGTGTATCCATGCGCCTTTGCATTTCCCGGATTTTGTTCAGATTTGCGGGTGTCGCCGGCCTCGCCGCCCTGCTCGCGCCCGTCGTTTCCGAGAGGTCGCCCTTCGCTCTCATCGTCCCGGCGCAGGCGCAATGGTTCGAGCCCAATGCGGCGGGCCTCGTCGCCGACGCCGGTTACGATCGCCATGCGAAGGTCGGACAGACCGTGCAACTCGACGCCAGCCGCTCGCTGCGGCTCGACGGCGCCGCGCTCACTTACGGCTGGACGCTGGAAAAGAAGCCCTCGGGCAGCCTCGCGAAGCTCTCGGACGCAACCGCCGCGCGGCCGACGGCGACGATCGACGCCGCCGGCGATTACCAGTTCGCGGTGACGGTCCGCGCCGCCGGCTCCAGCCAGACGGCGACCGCCCGGGTGGTGGTCTCGACGGTCGGCGTCGCGCCGGTCGCCGACGCCGGGCTGTCGCGCAAGGTCGCGGTCGGCGAGACGCTGGCGCTCGACGGATCGAAGTCCTTCGACGCCGACGGCGACGCCATCACTTACGCCTGGACGCTGGTGAAGCGGCCCTGGGGCAGCAAGGCGGCGCTGTCGTCGCCGGCCGATATGCGGCCCGAGCTCAAAGTCGATGTCGCCGGCGCGTACGTCGCGGAACTGCGGGTCACCGATGCGACCGGCAAGGTCGGCGCGCCGGCGCGCGTCACGATCTCGACGGGCGCCGACGCGCCCGGGCGGGCGAGCGCCGGCCCGGCGCAGACGCTGGCCGTGGGGGCGACGGCGCGCTTCGACGCCGACGGAACCTGGCTGCCCTCCGGTGTGCCGGGCGTGGCGGCCTTCACATTGATTTCCGCGCCCGCCGGCAGCCGGGCGCAGCTCGGGACGGGGCTCGACGCGCGGCGGACGCTGACGCCGGACCTTTCCGGCGATTATGTCGTGCAGACGCTCGTGTCGCGGGGGACCGGCGCCGACAGCGACGAGCACGGCGACAACGACGATCTCGGCCTGCGCTGCCACGCCCGCTCCATTTCCGCGACCGTGCTGGCGACCACCGGCAATGTCGCGCCGGTCGCCGACGCCGGACCGGAGCAGAAGATCGCCGCCGGCGCCGTGGTCGCGCTCGACGGCTCGCGCTCGACCGACGCCAACGGCGATGCGCTGACGTATCGGTGGGCGCTGATTTCGATGCCGGCGGGCAGCCGGGCGGCGCTGGACAGTCCTTCCGCCGTCCGGCCGAAGTTTACCGCGGACCTCGCCGGGACCTATGTGGCGCAACTCGTCGTCGCCGACGCGATGGGCGATTCGAGGCCGGCGACCGTCGTCGTGTCGACGACGCGCAATGCACCCTCCGCCGACGCCGGACCCGATGCCGTCGGCGCGCCGGGATCGTCGGTCCTGCTCGACGGGTCCGCGTCACGCAATCCCGGCGGCGCGGCCGTGTCCCCGGCCTAGACCATCCTGGCGCTCGGCGACCAGACGACCGGCGCGCTCTCGGCGCCCGCGGAGACGAAGACGAATTTTTCCATTCCGGTCGCCGGCGTTCCGCTGACCCGGGCCGTTCTCGCCGGGCCTTCGATCCTGCCTCTCGCCGACGACGGTTTCGCCCTGCTGCCGGTCGATCTGGTTTCGGCGGGCCGGCTGACCGACGCCGGTGCGTCCTGGACGATCTGGCGAGTGCGCAACGTCTCGTTCTCGACCTGGACGGCGACGCTCGACAGTCCCGGATCCGGATTTTCGAAAACCCTGTCGATCCCGGCGCGCTCCGATCTGTTCGTCGCAAGCCCTGTCGTCGCCGGAAGCGCGACTCACCGGTTGCTTGTCGGGGGCGTTCCTTTCGCCGTCCGAACGGCTCTGTCGACGGCCTTTTCCGATTCCCGTCTCGTCGGCGGCGGGCCACCGCTGGCGCTGTCGGTGGTCCAGCTCGTCGTCGCCAACGACCGCCTGATCGATGTCGACGACGCGGTCGTATCGACGATCGAGGCGCGCCCCGTCGCGGTCCCTGTCGCCGGCGCGCCGGCCTGGCGCGGCGTTCCCGTGCGGCTCGATGGCGCGGCCTCGCGCAATCCGAATGGCGCGGGCGCTCTCACATATCGTTGGGCGCTGCTCTCGAAACCATCGGGCTCCAAAGCGGCGATGACTGCGGCGACGAGCGTAGCGGCGAGCTTCACTCCGGACGCCTATGGGCTTTACGTCGCTCAGCTGATCGTTTCGGACGGGATCTTGCCGAGCCGGCCGAAAACCGTGGTGGTCGAAGTCTCGCCGCGCGCGCCGCTTGCCGCCGCCGCTGCGCCGGTCTCGGCCTTTGTCGGGCAGCCGGTCGGGCTCGACGGCTCGGGATCGAGCGATCCCGACGGCAATGCGCTGAGCTACGCTTGGACGCTCGCCGGCCCGGCCGGCAGCAAGGCGGCCGTTTCTGACTCTGCGGCGGTTTCGCCGACCTTCACGCCAGATGTCGCAGGCGCCTATGTCGCGACGCTGACGGTCTCCGACGCCTATGGCGTCTCGGCGCCGGCGCCGGCGTCGACGACGGCAAAGCTGGCGACTTTCGCTTTCGATCCGACGCCGGCGCAGAATGTGGCGCTGGGATCGCGATTGATCTTCTCGGTCAAGGCGCGTGATCCGCAGAATGCGGCCGTAACCTATTCAGTGACCGGCGCGCCGGCCGGAGCGACCTTCGACGCCGCGACGGGCCAGTTCAGCTACCGTCCGGCATCGAGCGTTCCCTCGACCTATGCGCTGCAGTTTTCCGCGACCGACGGCAGCAAGACGGCAACGCTCTCCGTGAGCCTCACGGTGACCGGGGCAGCGAGCGGGACGACCGGGGGGCTCACGGCCCAGGTCTATGACGCAGTGGATTACGCCAAAGGCGTGCTGCGACCGGTTCCGGGCGTCGCCGTTTCTGTCGGATCCGTCGCTGCGACGAGCTCGGCCTCGGGCGCAGTTTCACTCGCCGGCCTTCCGGCCGGGCCCGATACTCTCACCGTTTCGGCGGCGGGAGCCCCCAATGCGCCGGACGGCAGCAAATATCTCGACACGCTGGTCTCGGCCAATCTCGTCGCCGGCGTCGTGAACTCGCTCGACGCGCCGATTCTGCTCGCCCGAGCCTCCAGCGGCGGGACCATCGACCCCAATGGCGCGACGACGGTCACGGACCCGACGCTCGGCGTCACCCTGGTTATCGCCAGGGGCTCCGCACAGTCGGCGGACGGTTCGTCCTACACGGGCCAGATCTCCATCGGCCAGTCGACGGATACGAGCGGCTTGCCGGACGGCTTCGCGCCCTGCCAGCTGCTGGTGGTCTCGCCCGCCGGCGTGACCTTCTCGCCGCCGGCGCAGCTCACCGTCGCCAACAATGATCGCCTGCCGCCAGGCGCGACCGTCGATCTATGGGCGTTCGATGCGCAGCTCTCCACCGCCCGCGTCGTCGGCCTCGGCACGGTGTCCGCGGACGGCAAGACCATCACGACGACGCTCGGTGGCGTGCCCGGTGGCACGCTGCTGGCCATGTCCCCGCGCCGCGCCGGCCTCACGGAGGCCGCCACCCAGCCAGCCGACATGTTCGTCCCCAGCGTGCTCGGCGGCGGCGATCTGGCGACCAGTTTCTCGCCGCCCGGCGTCCGCCAGCTCGACGCCGGCCGCGGCCTTACCTTCGTCTATCACGCCAGCACGGCGGCGCCGTCCCCTGTCGTCGTGGCGAAGGCGGGCTTTGGCCCCAATCTCGGACTGCCGACCTCCATCCAGTCGCGGCTGTTCGTCGACGGCGTGGCGCAGGCGTCTCTTCTGACCACCGACCTGACCAAACCACTGCCGGGCGGCGCGGCGCTCGATCCGGCGAAACAGAGCGCCATCCTGCAGACGGCGATCGCCAGCGCCAGCGGTCTCTCCAACGGCCCGCACAGCTATAGCTTCCTCACCGTCTCCAGATACGCCTGTTCGGCGGTCGGCTCGGTGACGACCGGCTCCTTCGTCGTCGACAATCAGACGAAGAGCGCCTTCGGCCCCGGCTGGCAGCTCGCCGAATTGCAGAAGCTCGACAAGCCCCCCGACGGAACCGTCGTCCTCACCGAAGGCAACGGCCGCGTCGTGGTGGAGCACGCCGGGCAGGCCCCCGACTTCCTGCCCGATCCCGTCTATATCCCGATCAACGGCCCCTGGCGCGGCGCTGTCGGGGATTTCAACGGCAATGGGCGCCCCGGCCTCGCCCGCGTCGGCTGGAAGGACGGCTCGCTGAACGTCGTCCTCAACAAGGGCGCGCGCCAGTTCGTCCGGACCAGTTCCTTCGCCATCGGCCTGCCGGCGACCCGGAACCCCGACGGCACGCTCGTGCACGACGTGACCGACATCGCCCTCGGCGACGCCAATGGCGACGGTATCCCCGATCTCGCCGCGACGATCGCCCACAGCAAGACCGTCAATCTGTTCTATGGCCAGTCCGGCGGGATTTTCACCAATGCGCCGGTGTCGGTCCCCAGCGGCAGCTTCGGCGGCAACACCATCTTCGGCGACTGGAACGCCGACGGCCTCACCGATCTCCTCGTCAGCGAGGCGGAGGACGACGGCAGCAATCCGGATTTCCATCCCATCTGGCAGACGGCGCCCGGCGCCTTCTCGTTCCAGTGCTGCAAGCCGGTGCTGGCCAGGGGCCGCTACATCCTCGGCCTGAAGCCCTTCCGCTTCCCCGGCGCGAGCAGTGACAGCTACGCCGCGGCGATCATCGACGGCGGCGTCGGCTTCGCCTATGCGGACAGCGACATCGGCAATCTCGTCGATCAGTCGATGCTGCCCGAAGGCGCCTCGCGCAGCGGCGGCCGCATCATCGATGTCGCCTTCGCCGACGGGTCGGATCAGCCGACCGTCGCGATCGCCGGTCTGTCGAAAATCTTCGTGCTCAAATGGCGCGCGCGCGGGACGGGCAATCAGGACATCGTGCAGACGCTGTCGCTGCCGGCCGGCCTCGCGCCGAGCTCCGTCACCCTCGCGCCGCTCGCAAAGGGAAATCGCCCCAGCCTCGTCGTCACCGCCGGGACGGCTGGATTCTATGTATTCGCCAATGACGGGCGTGGAAATTTCGCGACGACTCCCGCCTTCATCGCCACGCCCTTCCGCGCCGGGATCGAGGCCGACATCGTCGATTTCGACGGCGACGGGATCGCCGACATTGCCCTGAACGACATCGACAACGACCGCATCGCCATCTTCTTCGGCAAGCCGCATCCGGACGGCGCCTTCGTCTCGCCGATCGGCGATTACACCCGCCTCGTCCAGAACCCCGACGGAACCTATTCGCGCCTCTACAACGACGGCACGAAGGTCGCCTTCGACGCCAGCGGCTCCCAGACTGCCATCACCGACGCCAACGGCAATCGCACGCAATATTTCTATGATGCGCAGGGCCGGCTCGACCACATCGTCGATCCGACCGCGGCGACGACGCAGTTCACCTATTCCGGCGCCTTCCTCGCCTCGGTCACCGACGGGACCGGGCGCACCACAAGTTTCGAGCACGACGCCGCCGGCAATCTCACCAAGGTCACCGACCCGCTCGGCAATGTCACCCAATATCTCTACGACGCCGCCAGCCGGCTCGTCGCCACCATCGATCCCAATGGCGGCAAGACCCAGAACAGTTACAATTCCGCCGGAAAGCTGACCGGCCAGACCTATCCCGACGGCGCCTCGGTCAAGCTCGACGTCTCGAAGGCGCTGGGCCTCGATGCGCTGCGCGTCGATCTCGGCGGCCCGGTCAACGCCGCCTTCGTGCCGGTCGAGGCCCGCGTCACGCAGATGACCGACGCTCTGGGCCATCTCTCCGAGACCGAGGTCAATGAATGGGGCGCGGTGGTCCGTGTCACCGACGCGCTGGGCCGCGTCTCCCGCTTCACCCGCGACGCGGCGAACCGGGTGACGCACAGCGAGACGCCGGCGGGGGCGAGCACGGGGCCGATCGCGCCGAGCTCCACCGGCCTGCCGCAGATCGGCTCGGACGATCTGCTGGTCAACGACTATCAATGGGACGGCGCCGGCAATCTTCTGTCGCTGCACGAGGCGGTCGGCCATGCCGATGATCCGGTCTCGGGGAGCCGGATCGACCGCACCACCAGCTATGTCTATGAGGCGACCCACAACAAGGTCGCGCGCAAGACGGACGCGGAAGGCAATGTCACGCAATGGAGCTACGACGCCGCCGGCAACATGACGGCGATGACCGACGCTCTCGGGAATGTCACCGCCTACAGCTACAATGCGCAAGGGCGGCCGCTGACGAAGACCGACCCGAAGGGCAATGTCACCTCGTTCACCTATGACGTGAACGGCAATCTGTTCGAGACGACAGATGCGCTGGGCACGAAGTTCGACCGCTATTACGATGCCGCCGGAAATCTCATCCTGTCGGTCGACGCGGTGGGAACCACCATCGAGCGGCGCCGTTCGTCGGCCTACGACAGGAACAACCGCGTCACCGCGCAGACCGACGCCACCGGCAAGACCGTCACGACGCAATATGACGCCAATGGCAATGTGACGCAGACGATCGATGCGGCCGGCAATGTCGCCAAACGCAGCTATGATTCGCTGAACCGGCTCGTGTCGGACACGTCGCCCTCCGCCGGAACCACCGTCTACACCTACGACGACAACAACAACCGCCTCACGGCGACCGACGCCTCCGGCGCGGTGACGCTTTACAGTTACGACGCCGTCAATCGTCTCGTCTCGCTGACCGACGCGATCAATACGACGCGGACCTTCGCCTATGATCTGCGCGATGATGTCGTGTCCGTCGTCAACGCCCGTGGCAAGACGACGACCTTGGGCTATGACGTGTTCCGCCGCCTGCATTCGCGCGCCGATCCGGCGGCGGGGGCGTGGCCGAACCAGTATCTCACCCGCTACGACCGCAACGACAATGTGATCGTGCGGTCCTCGCCCTCGCGCAAGGACGGGGCGAGCACCGGGACCTTCCTGACCTATGACGCGCTGAACCGCCTCACCGGCGACAGCCATTCGGGCTTCGCTTACGACGCCAATGGCAATCTCGTTTCGGCCTATGGCGATTTCAACATCGGCTCGACCTATGAGTATGACACGCTGAACCGCCGCGTGAAGGACATTCGCAATGGCGGGGTCGCCGTGGCGGTGACCTTCCAATATGCCTGGGACGCCTTGAGCCGGCGCACGGCGATGGCGGATTCGCTGGGCGGGACGACGACCTACGCCTATGACGCCGAGGACCGGGTCACCGCCATCACCACGCCCTGGGGCGGGCAGATCACGCAGTCTTACGATTTCGCCGGCCGGCCGCTGCGGCTGGCTTTTCCCAATGGTCTCGACGCGGATCTGTCCTTCGAAAACGCGACGGGGCGGCTGGCGGGCATTCTGCATCGTCCCGGCACGCTCGGGGCGCCGATCGCCAGTTTCGGCCACGGCTACGACATCCGCGGCAATCTCTCGGCCTTGACCGAACTGTCGGGGACCAAAAGCTTCGCCTATGACAGGATCGAACGGCTGACCGGCGTGACGCAGACGCTCCCCGCCCCGCCGGTCGATGTCGAGGCTTACGCCTACGACGCCGAGGGCAACCGGCAGGTGAGCCATCTCTCGCCGGCCTATGTCACCGACGACGCCGACCGGGTGCTGGACGACGGGACCAACGCCTACACATGGTCGATGGACGGCGACATGACGGCCCGCACGCCGAAAGGCGCGGGGATCGGCTGGCGCTTCGCCAGCACCTTCGACGCCAGTGGCAACCGCATGCGGCTCGATACGGCGAGCGCCTCGGACGGCTCCGCGATCGGCTTCTATTACGATCCGCTGCACCGTCTGGTCGCCCACCACTGGCCGTCGCCGCGCGGCAATGACGAGCTCTATTACGACGGGCCGGACGTGGTGCTGGAACTGCGCCACACGGCGTCGGGCGCGCAATGGAACCGCTATGTCCACGGCCCCGGCGCCGATCAGCCGCTGGCGACGGAAAGCTACGCGCCGAACACTCAGCCGACGCCGGGCACAGGATCACAATACTACTACCACGCCGACGGCGAAGGCTCGATCCGCCTGCTGACGGATTCGGCCGGGCAGGTCGCCAACCGCTACGACTACGACAGCTACGGCCGCCGGCTGACGGCGATCGAAAGCTTGCCGCTCCAGCCCTATGGCTGGAAGGGACGGGAATGGGTTCCGGGGCCGGACATCTACTACAACCGGGCAAGATTCTACGACCCGCTGCTCGGGCGGTTCATGTCGCCGGACCCGTTGGGGTATGGGGGTGGAGACTGGAATCTTTATTCATTTGGATGGAATAGCCCGACAAATCAGAGCGACCCAACTGGAAAGTCGAGTTCTCAGTCCGCTGCCGGGGGTGGTCCAGCTACCGAATACGCAGTGATGGCCGCTGTAACAACAGCTGTTCTGGTGAAAACGCTGCCGGGTATCGCTTGTGGCATAAATACTGTTCTAGCGAAGGCTTATTTGGGGCTCGACGGGTTTTCTGACATAGTCTCAGCGGCAAACTGTTCGGCGAGCGGGAGGCCGCCTCAGAGTGTATCTGCCCTTCCTTACAACCTGCTTTCGCCAAGCTCAACTCATGATCCGGGGAGCAACAGCTGTGATTACATTGCAAGATCATCAGAGTATTATACCTATACGATTTACACGAAGGCAGGGACGCCGATTTATGTTGGCAAAGGCACCGGAGACCGAGTTTATGATAGCCTTCGAAACAAGCTTGCTCAGACGGGCGGTTACATATCATGCTTGGCTGCAAGCGATGAACAAGATGCATATAATCTTGAATGCGATGAAATTCTCGCTTTGGGAGGGTTTCGCGATCTCAACCCAGCATCTCCCCTGATAAATATAAGATCTCCGAGTGGGACGAACTGTCGCTTCAGGCAGATGCTTTACCTAAGATCAGGCAAATAGAGATGGAATGAGGGAACAATAATGAAGAACTCTAGTGAAATAGTTATTGACGCACGAACGGATATCCCTACATTAGTTATTAATTCTGGTAACTTTGACGTATCTATTAGATTTATAGAGCGAACAAATGGAAAATATGGTGTCAGAATAGGGAATTGTGATACAGATATGCTTACATTATTTATTTCAATTGCAAGCAATACAAAAGTCATAAGTCATATTGATGCCTCAATGACCACCTTGAGTGCTGACATGTTTTATAGCGTTTCTGATATATCTGAACTTATTACATCTGTTGAGAGCGAGCACATAGATTTTAGGTTTTTTAAAAAATTGCGCTTGCTTTCATTGCCTTGGCCGAAGACGTGCGCGAACATCGAACAAATGACAGGGCTGGAACAATTATGCATTCAAAAATCATTTACTAAATATAAATGGCGTATATCTCAACTAAATGCTTTGTCATCTCTAAAAAAATTCATGATAAGCGATACAATATTAACCAGTCTAGATGGAACTGAAGCGCTTGAGAACGTTACGTTTTTGCGCGCACTCCGCTGCAGTAAGCTGGCGTGCATTGGTGCTATTTCAAATACAAATATATCAGATTTAGAAATATGGAATTCAAATAATATCAAATACGATTGCATAGACCTAAATGATAAGCTTGTAGGACTTGCTATTTATAATTGCAAATTACATGATCTTGAGTTTTTGCGAAATATGCCATTACTTCATCGTTTACATATAATTAATACTATTATTATTAATAATAATCTTTTGCCTATCAAAGGCCTGATCAATTCAAGATTGAATGATGTTGTGATATCTCCAGATAGGCCGCGTTATATACCGCGCGTATCTCGTATATTGGAAATGATAGAACTCGCTTGGCCCGGGGAGAGATTCCGTCGCGAGAGTATAGAAATGAATGAAAATACCAGGATCAATATCCTTTCAAGGGAGCTGAGCCGCGAAGCCAATCGTCAAGTTAGAAAGTAATAAAATTGAGGGTGACGTCCCGAGCATATGCCGTGCTCGCGGCATCGCCTTCTCAACGCCTATGGCGATTTCAACATCGGCTCGACCTATGAGTATGACGCGCTGAACCGCCGCGTGAAGGACATTCGCAATGGCGGGGTCGCCGTGGCGGTGACCTTCCAATATGCTTGGGACGCCTTGAGCCGGCGCACGGCGATGGCGGATTCGCTGGGCGGGACGACGACCTACGCCTATGACGCCGAGGACCGGGTCACCGCCATCGCCACGCCCTGGGGCGGGCAGATCACGCAGTCTTACGATTTCGCCGGCCGGCCGCTGCGGCTGGCTTTTCCCAATGGTCTCGACGCGGATCTGTCCTTCGAAAACGCGACGGGGCGGCTGGCGGGCATTCTGCATCGTCCCGGCACGCTCGGGGCGCCGATCGCCAGTTTCAGCCACAGTTTCGACATTCGCGGCAATCTTTCGTCGCTGACGGAACTCGCCGGGTCGAAAACCTTTGCCTATGACAAGGTGGAGCGGCTGACCGGCGTGACCAAGACGTCGCCGCTGCCAGTCACCGATATCGAGGCCTATGCTTACGACGCCGAGGGCAACCGGCAGGTGAGCCATCTCTCGCCGGCTTACGTCACCGACGACGCCGACCGGGTGCTGGACGACGGTTCGAACGCCTACACATGGTCGATGGACGGCGACATGACGGCCCGCACGCCGAAAGGCGCCGGGGTCGGCTATCAGTTCTCGTCAAGCTTCGACGCCGGCGGCAATCGCATGCGGCTCGATTCGGCGAGCGCCTCGGACGGCTCGTCGATCGGCTTCTATTACGATCCGCTGCACCGCCTCGTGGCGCATCACTGGCCGGCGCCGCGCGGCAATGATGAGCTTTATTACGATGGCCCGGACGTGGTGCTGGAGCTGCGGCACACGGCGTCGGGCGCGCAATGGAACCGCTATGTGCACGGGCCGGGCGCAGACCAGCCGCTGGCGACGGAGGCCTATGCCCCCAACGCACAGCCGACGCCGGGCA